>Ga0272446_1005683_pt1 | contig 13547 bp, 18 predicted proteins | sample YNPCB0061_FD_194587 | JGI IMG/M metagenome (GOLD analysis project Ga0272446, IMG submission 194587) | Hot spring microbial mat communities from Yellowstone National Park, WY, United States - YNP-CB-006-1 | ecosystem: Environmental > Aquatic > Thermal springs > Hot (42-90C) > Sediment | place...
ATGAATCATCCAATGGGACCTCTTACATTAGCTGATTTTATAGGTCTTGATGTTTGTTTGAATATCATGGAAGTATTATATAATGGTTTTGGTGATACTAAATATAGGCCATGTCCGCTACTAAAAAATATGGTTAATGCTGGTAAATTAGGTAGAAAATCCGGTGAAGGTTTTTATAAGTATTAAATATTACACATAATGTATATTATGTAAAGTAATTATTTTCCTAATAAAGAATCAACATAATCGTCTATGTCAAATTCAGAAATGTTTTCGAGTCCTTCCCCGACTCCTAAAAATCTAATTGGTATATTATTTTTGAATGCAATTTGAAAAACAGTTCCACCTTTAGATGTACCATCCAATTTTGTAATAACAATTCCTGTAATCTTAACATATTTTGAAAATTCATTGAATTGTGTAATAGCATTTTGTCCAGAGTTGCCATCAACAATAAGCCAGCTTTCCTTAGAGGAATTATTATCCATAAATTTTGAAGAAATTGCATCAATTTTTTGTAATTCTAGCATTAAGTTTTTATTAGTATGAAGCCTTCCAGCAGTATCAATAAATAGGATATCAAACTTTTCTTCTTTAGCAATTTTTATTGCCTCAAAAGCTACTGCTGCAGGATCTTTAGAAAAATCTTCAATTATTCTTATCTCAGCTTTAGAAGCCCAAGTAGAAAGCTGCTCATTTGCAGCCGCTCTAAATGTATCACAAGAAGCAATTAATACTTTTAATCCCTGATTTTTATAATAATTTGCTAGTTTACCAATTGAAGTGGTTTTTCCAGATCCATTAACACCGATAATTTGTATAATTAAAAGTCTTCCCTTTTCAACAATTAAATGTTTATCATTACTATGAATAAAAGCTAGTTTGTCTTTAAGATTATTACGAAGCAGCTCAATTAAATTTGTTTCATTAATTGACTTGTTCTTTTTAATTTCATCAAGAATTTGCTCCGTGAATTCATATCCAAAATCACTTTTAAGAAGAATTTCTTCTAAATCATCTAAATTGATACTGGTTGAATTAAAAACACTTTTAATCGCTGTAGATATATTTTCGCGAGTTTTTTTAAAAGCATTTGATATTAGATTTTTGAATATATTAGCCATTCAATTTAATTGCGCGTCTTGATTTTATGAAGTAGTTAATTAATGAGACAAAACACATAAGTCCAGAAACAATATATAAGTAAAAGGTTATCCAATAATTTTGAGAGAAACCTAAGGTTGAAAGCAAAGTAAGTCCGATTAAAAAAACCGTAGCTTTACCAACATAATCAGATTGAAGAATTATATTATATTTAATTTTAATGTAGATTCCGCTAATCAAGATTAAAATATCGCGTAATACTATAATCAGCATATAAATAGGCGGGAGCATTTTAAATAAGTACATAAATATTACTAAAGTAGCAACAAGTAATTTATCCGCCAAAGGGTCAATAATTTTACCAAGATCAGAGATTTGATTATATTTTCTTGCAATATAACCATCAGAAATGTCGGATAAAAATGCTAAAGTAATCAATCCTATTAATAAATCGTTTCTATATGACGATTCATTAAATTCTAAAAAGACTATAAATAAAGGTATGATCAGCAAAAACCTAAAAATGCTTATGATATTAGGTATTAATTTAATTTCTTTAAAGTTAATTGTCATATTTAGTCTTAGAAAACTCATTAGTGATTTGTACTGGATATTTTCCAGAAAAACACGCTGTACAAAAATCATTTTTATCATGATCTATTATAGCATCTAGCATTTCAGGAATTGTTAAATATTCAATCGAATCTACTTCCAAATAGTTCTTTATTGCTTCCAAATTTCCATTTAATTTATGTGCAATTAATTCTTCTTTTGATGGGAAATCCATACCGTAAAAACAAGGATATAAAATTTGTGGTGAAGCGATTCTTAAATGAATAGACTTAGGATTTGCTTCTTTAATAAGTTTAACTAATTGTTTTGAAGTTGTTCCTCTTACTATAGAATCATCGATAATTACAATAGTTCTATTTTCAAGAACACCTTTAACAATGTTAAATTTAATTTTAACACCAATTTCCCTATTCCCTTGTTCGGGTGAAATAAAAGTTCTACCGATATAATGACTTCTTAAAAGACCAATATCAAATTTAGATTTTATGTTCATTTTTGCTAACTGAGCTTGATAGCCAATAGCGATTGTATTCGAGCTATCTGGGACACTAATTACAATTACCTTTTCATCATTCGGAGCAATAACCGGATGATTTTGAGCTAAAATTTTACCAAGTTTTCTACGAATTTTATCAACATTAGTATTGAAAATTTTACTATCGGGTCTTGAAAAATAAATAAATTCAAAAATACAATGACTTATTTTCGTTTTTTCATTTTCATATAAATAAACTGATTCTGTATTAAAAATTTCATTTTCATCAATAATTAAAATTTCACCAGGTTCAATATCACGAATGTATTCAGCAGAATTTATATCAAGAGCGCATGTTTCTGAAGTAACAATAATGCAATTTTCTTTTTTCCCAATGCATAAAGGACGAAACCCATTCTTATCACGAGCAGCAATTAATTTACCATCAATTAATATTACTAATGAGAAAGCACCTTCAAGTTGAGTTAAAGCATCTTTAATTTGTTCGACTTGTTCTTTTTTTCTACTTGTAGCTATCAAATGTAAAATAACCTCAGTATCACTTGAAGTCTGAAATATTGCTCCCTGCTCAATTAATTTATCTCTCAAAATATCAGCATTCGTAATATTACCATTATGCGCAACAGCAAGGTTACCATTCCTATATTGGACATAAAAAGGTTGGATATTTTTCCGAGAGTCAGAAGAACCGGTTGTAGAATATCTGGTATGTCCGATTGAAGATATTCCAGCTAACTCTTTTGTTAATATTGTATTATCATTAAATATTTCAGAAACGAGTCCAAGTCCTTTATGATATGAAAAATGATATTTTTCATTATAAAAGTTTGAAGCTAGAATCCCTGCAGCTTCTTGACCACGATGTTGAAGTGCATGCAGACCATAATATGTCAAAAGAGATGAATCTTTTGTTCCAATTACACCAATTATACCACACATAATACCTTAGAAATATTTGTCGGAACGGCGGGATTTGAACCCGCGACCCCTTGAACCCCATTCAAGTGCGCTACCGGGCTGCGCTACGTTCCGATTAATTTACAATGATGATTGAATAAATAAAAGGAAATTTCTTATTTCTTCGAGATCTTTTTTTAAGGAAACGGGTTTTGGTAAATCAATTTCTTTAATTTGAGATAGTTTTTCTTCTTCCATAATATTGTCATTTTCGTAATTACTTCCTTCTAATATTTTTTTTGCTCCTTCGATTGTATACTTCTCTTCTCGGAGCAACTGTTTTATTTGCAAAATCAGTTTAATATCTTTATTAGTATAAATTCTATTACCGGCTCTATTCTTTCCGGGTTTTAATTTTTCGAATTCTGTTTCCCAATATCTTAGAATATATTGTTCTAAACCTGTTAGTTTACTTACTTCACTAATTGAATAATATAACTTTTTCAGACCAAAATCTTTCATATTAATCCCATATTAATTTAATATTTTATTTAATAAATAACAGGCAGCATGATAACTATATTCCTTAAATCCTGAAATATAACCTTTTGCAATTGAAGTAGTTAAATTTATTTTTCTAAAGTTTTCTCTAGAAGAAATATTCGACAAATGTACTTCAATAACTGGTACTTTTAGTAAATTAAGGCAATCACGAAGTGCAATGGAAGAATGAGTAAATGCACCTGGATTAATTATTAAACCATCAATTTCATCAGATTTTGAGTTAATAAAGGAGCATATTTCTCCTTCTACATTTGATTGAAAGAAAATTATGTCCAAATCATTAAATTCTTTGGTTAATTTTTCCTTTATAATATCAAAACTCATCCCACCATATAAAGAACTATCTCGTTTTTCTAAAACATCTAAGTTTGGACCATTTATAATTGCAATAGTTTTCATCATACTTCGTTAATTTCTTCGATTATTTCTCTTAATTTTGGAGGTAAATAAATTTCATTTACTCCTAATTCCTTCAATGCAGTAGTTAAAATAATAATTTTTTTTTGAAGGGATGACAATTTATTAATTACAATTGTTTTGTCTGCTTTAACAATGCAGTATCCACCTTGGAAATCACCTCTTTCAAATCTCACTTTTGCTCCCAAATCAGAAGCAATTTGTTTAAGATCAATCAAAATAGACTCAAGTTCTTTTTCCTTAAGTTTCATTTTTTCTTTTGTAACGGTTTAAATATTGTCAATGCAATAACGAATATATATGCAAATATTTCAATAAGTGAGAAGCTATTTAATAGTGTCATTCTCTCTTTCATTAAATACAATACTTGTGAAGAATTATTTACAAAATTATCCACTATAAGCATGATTATTTTATAATCTTTGAATAACAAATAAATCTCAAAAGGGGCAGTTATAAAAATTAGAAATGCTATTATCAAAAGCCAACCATTTTCTTTTAATTTGATTTTAGTAATGATTATAAAAATAAGAAAAATTATGAAAAAGGATAAAAAGCTAACAAGATTTGTCACAATAAGTGGATAAATCACATAATAAACAGGACTTAAATCAAAATTTTTTAATTCATTTCTTAAAGAAAGATTTTCCGGTTCAAAAAATTGAAAGATTAACAGATTTCTAACAATATAACTACCTAACCAGATTGAAAAAAACATAAACATTAAGAAAGTTATTATTTTTTCGATTGTGTTTTTATTTGCCATAAGATTAATTTATTTTTTCGAAAAATATAAAAAAAGTATGATTATTGCTTCAATTGATATCGGTTCAAATTCTTTAATATTATTAATTGTTGAGTTTCATGAACTAAGTAAAAATTTTAAGGTGATTTCTCAACAATATAAGTATCCAAGAATCAGTAAAAATATTAACAAGACAAATATAATATCTGATGAGTCAATTAAAAATTTAATTGATGATTTATTTAGCTTTAGAAAAATAATACTGAACAACAATTGTAACACTGTTTTTGTTAAATGCACAAATGCTTTTCGATTAGCAAAAAATGGCAATGAAATTTTAGTCTCTCTGAAAGAAATATTTGGTTGGAATTTTGAAATTATATCTGGCGAAGAAGAAGCATTTTTATCTTTTATTGGCACAATTGTTCCTGAATATCTAAATACCAAAGTAACATTAATTGATATTGGTGGCGGCAGTACGGAGATTATTTCTGGCAATATTGATTCAATAGAATTTGTTAATAGTTTTCAAATAGGGATAGTAAGTTGTTTTGAAAAATATGTTCGTGGTAATACAATCAAATCAGCGACAAGTGAAACTGAAACTGAAATCAAAGAAATAATTCATAAGAAAAAAATAATAATTGATAAAACTAGTAAAGTGATTTCTATTTCTGGTACTCCAACGACAATCGCATGTATATTGTCAGGAATAAAAGATTATGATGAGAAAATGATTGAAAACTTTTCATTAAAATTAAATGTCTTAAAAGAAACAGAAAATCTGTTAGCTAATATGACATCTACAGAAATAAAAAACACGTTTGGTAAAATTGTTGAAGGTCGAGAAGATTTGTTATCAACTGGCGTTATAATTTTAAGATCATTAATGGAATTATTTGAGATTAATGAAATTATCGTAAGTGGAAAAGGATTAAGATTTGGAACTATAATTCAGTATTTATTAAATAACTATTTCATTAAAAAGGAAGATTTATCAAAGCTACGAATAGAACAATGAAAAAGAATAAAGAAAAAATAATTGACAAAATTTTCTTTAATGATTGAACATAGGCTGAAAAGAATAATAATACCAATAGCCACAAATGAAATACTACTTCAATAAAATATAAAATATAACTTACGAGTGGTTTGATGATAACTGGCATAGGATTCAAAGTGTACCAATAAAGACCAAATAAAGCAATATGAAATGGTGTGAGGAATAGAAAAGAAAGTATTAATGGTGTAAATGAATAAGAAATAATTGCGATGTTATCTTTATATCGGGTTTGTGTTTTGGTTAGCTTCAATACAATGAAAAGCATCAGAGAAAAAGAAAAAATTAATAAAAGTGATACTCCTCCTCCCCAAATTAGAGAAGAATAAATTGTAATTGAATTATCATTATTGTTGTCTACAAATTGATGAATTGTATAATGTGATAAAGAGAATTTGATAAATATTAATGAAAGAATTAATAGCAAATAATTCTTTTTTTCTGCTTGAATAATTTTCGTATAAGCTTTTGTTGGTTCATAAAATAATTGCCAAGTTGTTTCCCAAAAATCAATGTTGGAAATTTTAGGTCTAAGAAATGCACGACAATTGTTACAATTTAATGAATACAAGGGATTTACAGTTTTACAATTCGAACAAATAATTTTATTATCTATCATAATTTTAATTTCATTCGTAGTTGAAATGTTGCAAGTTTATTTTCACTTACTTCAAAATCAAAAAGATGTGCATCAACATAAGCGTCAATTAAGTTTAAGAAATAAGTTAAACCAATATATATAGCAAATAAATCTCTTTGATCATGATAAAATTCTCTTGATTTATAATAGTTTGAATTTCCATTCTCACTACTCAGCAAACTTTGATTGTAAAGGTCTTTGAAATGCAAATATGAATCATTATTGTTTTTCCATTGATAACCCAAATAAATCAAAGCGCCCCACACAATTGGGATTTTATAATATGATTCATTATAAAGTTGTCCAAAGCCTGGTAAAATTGCGCTTCTCAAAACAGCTCCCCAAGGAGATTTTTTCATAACAAATGTTAAAGTATCAGTAGAAGATTTTTCTATAATTGAATCTGGTGGAGAAAAAAAAGATTGAGAATTACTATTACAATTATTCTTAGCAACAGCCAACGAGGATAAAAATATCAACAAGAATATTTTTAATAATTTATTTTCCAATTGATTCCAATAATTCGAATAGTCTTTCAAATTCAGCTGTGGAATAAAACTCAATAATTATCTCGCCTTTTCCATCTTTCTTTTGATTCATTAAAACTTTTGTACCTAAAACTCTTTGTAATTTTTCCTCTAAATCTTTTTTCATAGGTGAAGTTATATTTCCACCATTTGAAATAATTTTTTTTAATTTAGTTTTTGAAGGTGGATTAAAAAATGCTCGAACTAAATCTTCAACTTTACGAACTGTAAGATTTTCTTTGATTATTTTATCATAAAATTCTAGTTGCACAATTTCATTTGGAAGATTAATAAGCGCTCTTGCGTGACCAGTACTAATTTGATTTTTTGCTAATCCATCTTGAATTCTTTGAGGTAGTTTCAGCAATCGAATTGTATTTGTAATTGTACTTCGGTCTTTGCCAACTTTTTTCCCAATTTCATCTTGTGAAAGATTGCACTCATCCATTAATCGTTTATAGGCAACAGCAATTTCAATTGGATTCAATTCTTCTCTTTGAATGTTTTCAATCAAAGAAAGAGCAAGCATTGCTTCCTTAGAATCAACTTTGATGATATATGCAGGAATTTCTTTTAATCCAATTTCTTTACATGATCTAAATCTTCTTTCACCTGAGATTAATTCGTAATTCTCTTTTGAAACTCGTCTAACAGTTATTGGTTGAATAAGCCCATTTTCAAGAATTGATTTTTTTAATTCTTCTAATGCAGTAGAATCAAACTCAGTTCTTGGTTGATACGGATTTGGAGAAATTTTTTCAATTGGAATTTTAGCTAATATATCAACTGATTCTCCATCATCCACTTTAATTTCATTTGATGTGAGTGCAACTGGAGTATCTATTTCCTCTTTTATTTTGGGATTAATTAAAGCTTCTAATCCTCTTCCTAAACCAGGTTTTAAATTATTCACTATTCAACCTTCTTTCTAAATTATTTCTTTGAATCAATTCAGATGCTAATGAAATATAATTTTGTGCACCAATAGAACTTGCGTCGTAAAGAATAACTGGTTTTGAATGACTTGGAGCTTCTGACAACCTAACATTTCTGTGGATGAGAGTATCATATACTTTGTTACCAAAATATTTTTTTACTTCATCAACAACTTGATGCGAAAGTCTAAGTCGAGTATCAAACATTGTAAGAACAACGCCTTCAATCGTTAAGTTTTCATTTAAATTTTTCTTCACAATATTAATTGTATTTAAAAGTTGTCCTAATCCTTCCAATGCAAAGTATTCACATTGTACAGGAATTAAAACTGAATCTGCAGAAGTTAATGCATTAAGAGTTAATAATCCTAATGAAGGTGGACAATCAATAAAAATAAAATCATATTTATCTTGAACGGAAGAAAGAGCATTCTTCAATAAAAATTCTCTTTGGTCTAAAGAAACCATTTCAACTTCAGCACCGACTAAATTAATATTTGATGGAAGAATATCAAGAAAAGGCATATAAGTATTTTGTATACATGTTTCAATTGGTTCTTGTCCAATTAAAACTTGATAGACAGAGAGTTCATTATTTTCAATACCAATACCAGAAGTTGAATTAGCTTGTGGATCGATATCTATTAACAATGTTCTAAATTCTGCAGCTGCAACTGAAGCAGAAAGATTAATTGCAGTGGTAGTTTTACCAACACCACCTTTTTGATTTGCGATTACAATAGTTTTAGCCATATTAGAATATATTTTTAGAGTTCAATTTCTTCACCAAATTTCATTACTATGCATTGTTTTCCAATTGCTTCAACCTTTATCTTGAATTCAAAGGGATCTGCATTGATTATAGGAAAAGTATTATAGTGCATAGGAATTGCAATTTTAGGATTAGCAAGTTCAACAGCTTTTACTGCATCATCAATACCCATTGTAAAATTATCACCAATAGGAAGCAACATATAATCTAATTTTGTCATTTCACCAATTAGTTTCATGTCATAAAAAAGTCCGGTGTCGCCAGTATGATAAATTGATTTACCATCAATTGTCAGCACAACTCCACTCGGTTCACCGGCATAATAATTATCAGGAGTCATTGAGCCATGATGAGCAATAGTTAATTTCACTTTACCAAATTCAAATAAATGTGAACCGCCGATGTGCATATTATGTGCTTTAAATCCTTTTTCTGAGCAATAATTTGCAAGTTCATTCAAGCAAATAAAAAGTGAATCGCAGCGCTTAGCAATTTTAAAGGCATCTCCAAGATGATCTCCATGACCATGAGTCAAAATAATATAATCAGCATCAACTTGATTTGCTTTAACAGGAGAATTTGGATTATCATCTAAAAAAGGATCGATTAATATTTTCTTTCCTTTTTCGGTTGTAATTTGAAACGCTGAGTGTGAGAAATATCTTAATTTCATGACCACCTCACTTTTTAATTAAAAAATTAAATGTTTCTTTTTCCTCAGCAAATTTAAGCAATTCTTCTTTTATTGTTTGTTTGATATTTGATTTTTCTTTGTTTATCTGGTCAAGTAAATCGTTGATTGAGATATTTTTCGATTCAACAATTAATTTTAATTTCTCTTCAAGAACATCAAGATCTCTTCCTTCTCCCAATTTATCTTGTAAATATTGAATAAGTTTATAAGCATTTTCAAAATCTTTTTCCTTAAAGCAATCCACAAAAATTTCCATTGTATATCTAAATCTTCGTATTGCAATTCTTAATTGATGAAGTGATTCAGAACTTTCATCTTTTAAATATTTTTTAGTTAACCGTTTAATAGTTTTGAGTTTATCATAAAGAATAATGAAAGCATTATTCTGAAACTTTTTTTTCTTGTCAAGATTTTTGATTCTAAATTTTTTCTTTAATGACATGTTAAATATTCTTCGTGCTTTGTAAAATGCCGCGAATGCTTTTATCTGATGATTTTTTCAAAGAATCATTCAAATATTTTTTTAATGCTTCTTTTGAAAGTCCTGTTTTTAGAATCCCATTTTCTGCAACCGAGATACTTCCAGTTTCTTCAGAAACAATAACACTAATTACATCAGCAATTTCTGAAATACCCAAGCCAGCTCTGTGTCTCATTCCTAAAATTCTTCCATCTTTTTTTGTTTCAGTAGATAATGGTAATGTACATCTTGCAGCTTCAATAATATCATTATGAATAATTACTGCACCATCGTGAAGTGGAGAACGTGGGAAAAAAATTGTCTTCAATAAATTTTTTGAAATTTTTGAATCGATGATTTCACCTGTTTCTACAACACCTCTTATTCCGCCAGATTTCACGATTACCATTAATGCACCATGTTGGAGTTGTGCTAATTCATATGCTGCTTCACTTATTGCATCCGAAACATTTGAATGATCATTCTTAAAAAAGATTCTTATAATTGGAGTTCTACCAATTAGAACCAACATTCTTCTGATTTCAGGTTGAAATAAAATTATAAAAGCAATTACCCAAATATCTGAAAGTAATTTTAACAACCAACCAAGAGCAATAAAATTTGCAGCTTGTGCAAGAAATGAAAGGAATAAAACAAGCAACAATCCATAAAATATTTGTGCGGCAATTGTACCACGAATGATGTTATAAACTTTATAAAAAATTGCAGTAACCAAAATGATATCAATTATATCAAGTAAAGTTACCGGAAGAAAACCAATTTTGAATAATTCAATCATTTAATTGCTCTGGATAATCAACAAAAAAATTTATTTTAGAAGACAATAAAGAATTACTTGGATTGTGAGTTCTAATAAATCTTGCGCCATTTTTGATAGCAATTGTTTCGGCTATCAATGTTGGAATTTCTCTTTTTTCGATTTCTAAGTTCAATGCTTTACCCAAAAATGATTTTCTTGATAATCCAACTAAAATTGGTTGACCGATTCCATTGAATTCGTTTAATCGTTTTATAATTTCATAATTATCTTGAACTCTTTTTCCAAATCCAATTCCCGGATCTATGATGATTTTATGTACTCCATATTTTTTTAGTTCTTTTACTTTGAGATAAAGTTCATCATAAATTTCAGAAATTACTTCATCATAAGTAGGATTCAATTGCATTGTTTTCGGTTCACCTTTTATATGCATAATCACACAAGTAGCATCATATTTTTTCACAACATCTTTCATCAAAGGATCAAATTTGAATCCACTTATATCATTTACAATTTTAGCTCCATTCTGAAGTGCTAATTCTGCAACTGAAGATTTTGTTGTATCAATTGAAATAAGCGTATTAGGTTTTATTTTTAAAATATTTTTTATAACAGGAATTACTCTATTAATTTCTTCTTCACTGGATATTTTTTCAGCTCCAGGTCTTGTAGATTCGCCACCAATATCAATAACATCAGCACCATTTTCAAGAAGTTCTAAACCATGTTCGGTAGCTTTATCTAATGAATAAAATTTACCTCCATCAGAAAATGAATCAGGTGTAACATTCAAAACACCAAATGTGTAAGCTTTATCAAGAATAAATTCTTTATCTCCGATGCTTATTTTCTTCTCTTTAAATGTGGTGATATTCTTTATTATTTCTGAAATCTTAAATCCAAGTTCTTCATTACCAAGAGCTATGATTTCTTTCGATAATTCTTTAAATATTCCATAATTACCTAATGCTAATAAATCACAATTGTTATGTTCATTTTTATCTGTTGTGAAACAAATTTCTTTATTATTTAAAATTATCTTTTTGACTTTTTTAGAAATGTGATAATCTAAATTTCTAATTTCAAGTCCTAACAAATCTTTTTCATACAATTCTCTGAAGATTTTGTATTTCTCAGAGTACTTTTTAAATACGTCTAAATAAAAAAGACTGATAATTTGTATTATCAAAATTTCCTCATGTTAAATTGAAATTCTTTCTTAATATTAAATTAAGAAAAATTTTATTGGAATATAAAAATGATTTTATGATATGAGATTTTTTAATTCTACAGTGGCAGCAGTAATGTTATCACTTCCAAATATTGAATTACCAACAACGAAAACATCACATCCTGCATTAGAAACTTTAAGAATATTTTCTTTTGAAATTCCCCCATCAACTTGAATTAGATATTGATAATGATTTTCTTTTCTGAGCTCATCAAGTTGTTTTATTTTCTTTAATGAGTTATCAATAAATTTTTGTCCACCAAATCCAGGATTTACTGACATAACTAAAATCAAATCTACAATTTCAAAAACTTCACTTAAAAAATTTACAGGAGTTGATGGATTTATTGATACACCAGCTTTTAATCCTAAACTTTTAATTTTATTAATTGTTCTATCAAGATGAATTACTGCTTCTTGATGAACTGTAATTAACTGAGTTCCAGCATTTACAAAATCATCAATTAAGCTATCAGCGTTTGCTACCATTAGATGTGCATCTACAAAAAGGTTAGTTGATTTTTTTATTGCTTTAACGATGGAAGGTCCAAAAGTCAAATTCGGTACAAAATGACCATCCATAATATCACAATGAATCCAATCAGCACCGCCTAATTCTATAAATCTAATTTGCTGTGAAAGATTAGAAAAATCTGCAGTAAGAATTGAAGGAGCTAAAATTTTTTTCATTTACGTTCACCAAATTTGTTGGTTGTAATAACTACATTAATACTATCACCAATTTTCAATAAACTGCCTTCACTTGGTTGTTGATCAACAATTGTATTCGGCAAAAGATTTGAAGAATGAATATATGTTTTATTACCAAGTTGTAATTCCATTTTATTAAGAATTCCTTCTGCTTCAGTTAAAGATTTTCCTAACAAACCTGGTGCTCGTATCATTCCTGCTTGAGGACCAAGACTTATCTTTACACCAATACTTGAACCTTTGGGTAATTCTCTTCCTTGAAAATATTCTTGTTCAACGATTGTGTTAACAGGTAGCTCAGATTCAATCGAATCAATTTTACCTATTTTGAATCCAGCTCTTTCTAAAGTTATTTGTGCATCTCTTAAAGTTTTATTAACAATAAATGGAACTCTGACTAATGGCTCACCACCGCTAATTGTCAAATAAACTCTTCTTCCCTCTTTAACCAAACTTCCTTGGTTTGGCTTTTGAAAGATAACTTTGTCTTTACCATATCTATCATCATATCTTGTTGTTTGAATGATAGGAACAAAGTTTGATTTTTCAAGTAAGTTTATCGCTTCATCTTTATTTAATCCAATAACATTCGGGACTTTAGTTTCATTTCCAGAAACGTAAAGAGGCATTATGATTGTGTCAAAAATTATAAGGATGCCAAAAATTAATATAATTATGGCGAGTGCTGGTTTCCAAATTTGTTTTATCTTGTTTTTCATATTCGAAATATATTAAAGCTCAATTTTGTAACAAAAGAAATTAACAATAAAGTTTTATAAAGCTATTACTTTTTTTATCTTTTGAACAACTAAAAATAAAAAGTTATGAAAAAGAACATTTGCATTTTTGAAGATGAATTTTATAAAAATCTTTTACCACTTGTTTATTTACGTCCGGTTTATGAATTAAAGTGTGGTATTTTTTCACTGAAAGAAAAAAT
>Ga0272446_1005684_pt1 | contig 13546 bp, 17 predicted proteins | sample YNPCB0061_FD_194587 | JGI IMG/M metagenome (GOLD analysis project Ga0272446, IMG submission 194587) | Hot spring microbial mat communities from Yellowstone National Park, WY, United States - YNP-CB-006-1 | ecosystem: Environmental > Aquatic > Thermal springs > Hot (42-90C) > Sediment | place...
TTAGAGATTAGCTGTAATCATCAGGTAACTCCAGTAAGCTAAATCTTCTCTTGGAGAATAAATTGCTTTCATTATATCTCCGGGAAAAAATAAGCTTCCGCCCCAGGTAATAGCTGTGCCTTTTATAAAATTATATTTTACAGTTAAATCAATCTCCTGTCCGAATGTATTTTTATCATCCGTAGTGCTTTGATTTGACATAAAATGATGAACATCCAAAGCAAAGTTGAATTTTGAATCAACAGGATTTAGCGAAGCTTTGAAATAAAAATCATTCAGTCCAAGTCCCTGAGTATTCGATGGGAAATAATCCATATAACCATAGAATTTATGATTTGTACCGTAAGTAGTCTGATATGAATTAAATTTATCAGTTTTATTTGGATCAGTTCCGGAAAGAATATCAGCACCAAGCCCAAGAGTTGTGATACCAGTTTTATAATTACCTGATATAGAAATAAGATATGCGCTTACATCTTTTCCTGCTCTGCTTCCTAATTGATATCCTGCTTCAACAACCGTTGAGAAATCACCATAATTACCATAGTAAGTTCCACCGAGAGTCAGGACTTCCAAAGCATTTGTATCCGGAAGAACATCTCTTCTGTCAATTTCAAAAAATCCGGTCAAATCAAATTTACTTGCATCAGTGATTTTATTCTTTTTATAAAAACCATAGATGCTGTGTGAAGGAGTTGCATTTTGTGGGAAAGGATAAATTGATGGTGAAGGTGCATTTATATAATTTACTGATTCATTTAATGTGAGTGCGAATAAGTCAAGATCCCAGCATTCAGGCATAATGCTTAATCTTACACCATCAAAAGATCTTCCTATATAACTCCAACCAGAAACACCAAAAAATCTTTCAGTTCCATAAAGAACTTCGAATCTTCCTGCCTGAACATTAAAATCCAAATCAAATGGTTTTTGTAAAGTTATATAACCTTGATAAAGATCAATGTTTTTAATGTTAGTTGTTGGACTTCCTTCCTGACCAAACACTCTTGAATCCTGAAATTGCACAAAGAATTTTAAATTTTCGGAAACTGATTTTTCTACACCAAGTCGTGTTCGCAAGCTTGCAAAAGTAAGTGAATGTGTTCTGTCAGAAAAATCTCTCCCATCAAGTTCAGAGCGTAATTGAATTTGTCCGCTAAATTTCCATCCACTTAAATCTTGTGAATGAATTATTGAGAAAGAATATAATACCATAAAAACGAGTAATAATTTTTTCATACTTAGTTTTTCCTCTTTTTTATTTTACTGAATAATTAACTGAGTATTATTGATTAAAAGTATGTCATACCTGATCAATCGAGGCGTGACATCATAAAATTATTTTAAGCTTATTCTTTTATTTTATACTCAAACAAATAACCTTGTCTTTTTCTTGCTTCTTCATCCCATTGTTTTAAGGTTGTGTTTATAAATTCCTGTTTTGCTTCTTTTAATTTGGGCATATCAAGACCAATAAATTTTTGAGCTTTCTCTTTTGTAGAGATATCGGGCAGTTCAACAGGATATTTCCAACCTTGCTTAACAAAAAGAATAGCTAATTGTCTTCTCGCTTCTTCACCTTTTTGAATTGCAGTTCCCAACACTCTAAGAGCTTCAACAGGCGCGTGGAATCCCAAACCATTTGCAGCAGCAACCCAATCCCATCTCCATTGAGCGTGACGAATTAATTTCAAAATATTTTTCATTTGATCCTGAGTTGCACCATTATCCCAAGCAACTTTAGCTTCAATATGAGCGGCTGCAATTGTTTTCTCGGCAATTCTTCTAAGTTCCTCAATTCTATCTTGTCTGTCGTAAACATCCTGGATAAGTCTTTGTGTATCTTCGCGATGGCAAACCTGACAAGTGTTAGCTACATTGTTCAAGGGTGATTGAATATGATGATCGGTGAATTTCACACCACCTTCACTTTTATATGGCATATGACAATCAGCGCAGGAAACTCCACGAATAGCGTGAATTCCTGTTTTGTATAATTCATAATCCGGATGCTGTGCTTTTAACATCGGCGCTTTTGAAAGAGCATGTGTCCAATCTGTAAACTCAATTTCATCAAAATAAGCTTCCATTGAATCAGCACTGAATCCTTTATCCCAAGGAAATGTTAAATATTTTCCTTCACCTTTGAAATAGTACTCAACATGGCATTGAGCACAAACTAAAGAACGCATCTCCTGTCGTGAAAAACTTTTTATATCCTTCCCTTGTCTTTGAAATGCTTCAATAAGTGCAGGACGAGTAATTCTTAAATTCATTGTCTTTGGATCGTGACAATCCTGACAGCCGATAGGATTCACTATCTCCGGACCAAGATCTTTCCATTTAGCTTTGTAAAAATTTTCCGTTCCCATTTTATTCATCATTCTTGGAACATCAGTGCTTTTACAAGTCCAACATGTTGCAGGTTGAGGTGAAAAAGTATTATCACCAGTTCGCAAAGTTTTTCTTACATCTTCAACTGCATAAGCATGACCTCTTCCCTGATTATAGTCTTTCGAAAAAGCATAACCAGCCCAAAGCACAACTAATTCGGGATACTTTTCAAGATAATCTATCATCTTTGAGCCGCCGTGTTTGCTGGCAAAATCCATATTCAAAGTTTTAAGATATGATTCATACTCGCGAGGAAAATTATCTCCCCAAACTTCGTTTCTCGGCTCCCATTCAGCGATGGGTTTTAACATTTGGAGAGCGTAAACAGATTCTGTTCTTCTTTCAATAATTGAAGAAGCAAGTAAGCCCAATAGAAAAACAACTACAGCTGTTCCAATGAATAATAACCAGCCGAGCCAAGGTTTGTCTTTTATAATTTCACTAATTGGTTTCATAATTAATCTCCTTAAAATTTTAATTTGACTTTTTTAGACCTAATGATTCCTCAATCCACGAAGGGATTGGAGAACTAAGTTGTGGTACACGAGCATAAGGAGCTGAGGTTAAACTGTTAACTCTGCCGTGAGGAGTTTCTCTATGGCAATCCCAGCAATAACCATCTCCTTCGCGTTGAATGCTTTGATTTGATATTGCCCTTAATGAAATCGGATGAATTAAATCCTGATGACATCGGATACAATTCTGTTGAACAGCCTCTTTGCCTGCCTGCTTGATTCTTATTACCTGCGGTTCTAGACGAAAGGTAAATACATAAGAATGTCTCATTCCATCTGCAGCTTTGAACAGATAACTATTGATAATATTATCGTGAGGAATGTGACAATCATTGCAGGTTGCAACTCTTCCGTGACTACCTCTTTCCCAAGTTGCATAATAAGGTGCCATCACATGACAATTAACACAAGTAGCCGGGTCGTCTGACAAATAAGAAGTTGCGCGGGCAAGATGAAGTGTTAACAGAAGTAATCCAACACCGATTCCTACGAGAACAATTACCATAAATCTCCACTGTGGTGGAGGAATAAATGCTTTCAGTATTTTAATCAGTTTCATAGATTCTTCTGATTGTTTGAGTTAATGTGATTTTGTTTTACAGGATTTTATATACTCTTTTCTTGATAGTTCAATTTTGCGCTTAAGAATTTCTAATTCTTTTTCATTTAGTAAATCTTGTATTCTGTTAAAGAGAATCCTTTCCTCTTTTCTTATGTGCTGCTCTAATGTTCGGCCGATTAAATCCAAATCATTCACCAAATTTTCAGATTCATTCAGTTGAGAAATTTTTTGAGAAAGAAAACGATGTTCTTCAAGCAATTCATCAATCAGTTTATCGCATTCCAAATCTCTTCCTTTAATAAAAGGAAATAATATTTTTTCTTCATCCTCAAAATGTTTTCTCAAATCAAACTCAAATGTTTCTTTTGCATAAGACATTTTCCCAACAAAATCAGTTGGTAAACCTTTATAAGCAGGAGCATTTGATTTCAAAAGCTGTGCAAGCATCAAACCTTTTTGATGGTCTTTGGATAATTGCACTATTGCATTGTGTCTTTTCATTTTAATGATAGTAATATTTGGTTTTCGAGAGAAATCGAATTAGGAAATAAAATTTCATTTTCAAGATAAATTACTTTTTCTGCATACTCAATAAAATTTTTAATTTTCCTGAAACATTCATTAGCTCGGCTTATCTCAGAATTTTCAACGGTGATGAATTCTTTTAGTGATTTAATATTTTCAATAATTTGCTCGTGATCAGATTTCATTATTTCAACAGGATTCTTAACAGTTTCAAAGTAAGGTTTCTCGAATGGGATTTCATTTCGTTTAGTCTTTGACAAATTAATCAGATAAGGGAAAAGAATTTTTTCTTCTTTATAGATGTGAAGTTTAAGATCCTTAAATAATCTTTCAACTACCTCAGAAAATTTTTTATCAGAACCGAAATGCTTCTGGATAAAGTTATAAGTTTCCACATCAGTAAGATGTTGGTGCAGTTGAATTAACTTTAAAGTTAGTGAGTCCAATTCCATTTTTTTATATCTGAGTAATTCTTCATCAGTCAATTTTCCTTCACCTCTCTTTTAATTTCTTTATTAGCTTGTTCATTCAATTGTTTCATTGCATTAGGACCTGTTGGATGTCCATAGCTGTTCATCATTTTGTAATGAAGGAGATATTCTTCTTTTGTTACTTTATTTTGCCAATTACCAGTGATAATTCCTAAACCAGTTACAATCATAAAAACAGATACTACGCCTATGGCAACATATCTTTTACTGATTTTTTTCTTTTTTGGCAGGACTAAATTCAACTGAAGAGTATCTTTAACTGGGCAGACATCAACACAATTAAGACAAGTTGAACATTCATCAGATATTACAGTTTTAACCTTATCAACTTTAATAAATGATGGACAAGCTTTACTGCATAAACCACAATCAATGCAACTTGAGGTATTTCTTTGAATTTTATTTGGGCTTAATAAAGAAAAAATTCCAAGCAATGCTCCATAAGGACACAAAAATCTGCACCAGAAATTTCTGATAAATATTGAAAGCACAAATAGAACTGAAATTACAATAAGAGATGTTTGCGAAATGTTTGCGAAGAAATAATACATCTTAATATCTGCTACAATGTTGTATGGACTATCCAGAAAATATTTTATAGCCAATGGTGTCATCAGAAATATTACTGAGTAGACAAGAAAGCCAAGCATCAGATATTTAAGACTTCTTAACGGATAGTCAAGAAACTTTGGAAGTTTTAATCTTCGCTTAAAGATTTTTTCACCAAAATCTCCAACAAGTTCAGAAATGAAACCAATGGGACAGAACCAACTGCAAAATGATTTACCGAATACCAGAGAGATTAAAATGATTGCAAGAAATATGAACAAACCAGCTGGATGTGCCTGATGGATTTCACCAGTAGTGATCAAATAATAAAAACTCATAAAAGAACTAATTGGCAAAAAGCCATCAACGCCGGGCGGTCGTTGATAAAACGCTGCGGCACCATTTGTTTCCAGATATTTTACGAAAAGATAAAACTCAATACCAATCCAGATACAAAGTAAAGCAAATAATGTTTGGATAGTAAATCTGAGTTTCTGAATTCCCCTATCATTATTTCGGATAATTTTCTTTTTCTTTTCCATAACAGACCATTTTGTCTGATTAAAAATTAAATTTTTATATCTTTCCTATTTTCTTCAAAGTTTTCAGTTTGAATTTATCAACGGTCTCAGCCGAAAGCATTTCATAAGCTTTTGAACGAAGTTCGCCCCATTTATCGTGAACCGGACAAGGTTTATCAGGTGAGCAACTTGGAAATCCAAGAACACAACTATTAAAAAGATCTAATCCATCAATTGCAGCAACAATATCAATCAATCTTATTTTTGATGGATGCTTCGCAAGCATAAATCCACCTGACTTTCCTTTCTTCGAATCAATGATTCCACTTTCAGTCAAGCTCTGAAGAATTTTAGAAACAAATTCTTTAGGAATCTTAAGTTGTTTGGCTATTTCATCAGAAGGACATACGCAACCATCTTCCTTAGCAGCCATATATAATACTGCCTGAAGTCCGTATTCGCATTTTTTTGAGAAGATCACTGTCATTTTCTAAAACAGATTAAATTGTCTGATTAAAAATAAAAAGAATATTTTTACGATACAAATCGGTTATTAAAAATCTTTCTTATCAAAATTCTTTAATCCTAATAGAAGCGGCAATAACACCCAAACGAGCAGTGATAGAAATGAAACAATTACACCAAGTTGACTTCCATAAAATTTTTTGAATAAAGCCCCGGTAATTCCCATCAGTGCAGAGATATCAAAATTAAGAATGAAAATTGTTCGTGATAAATCAACCGGGTTTAGTATACTCAGTGCAAGCAGAAATTTTTCAACAGGATAATCCTGAAATACGAAGGCAATTAAGAGTAACATTCCATCAAATGCAATTGCACTTAACAGCCAGAAAAAGATTGATAGACTAAGACCTTTTACTTTATCAGTAATTTTTGTGGAAATAAGAAATGCAATTGCAATTGAGATAGTAGTCAGTAAAGAGCTCACTAATAATAAAAGTAAAACAAGAGAAATTCCTTCATTAAAATTTCCAAACATTATGAAAGGAATCAGAACACCTGTAATTAAGCTGATTATAAGTGGAAGCGTAGTTCCCCAAAATAGTCCTAAATACAAAGCTTTGCGGGGAATTGGCTGACACAAAATCATCTCTATATATTCTCTCGAATTATAAAAATACATTGTACCGAAAATCAGACTTATTAAAGGGACTAAATAAATTGTAAGATTAAACAAACTCAACAAAGCTTTTTGAGTATTATTTTCAAAAGAGAATAAAGCATAAGAAGCAAGAAAGAAAAATGTGAAAAAGAAAATCACCCATTTGCTTCTCAAGACATTGCTAAACTCAAACTTCAAAATCTTCAAAATTATTTTCATGATTAAACTTCAATTTTTTTATTAATTGTTATTCTTTTTGTTATCTACACTTAATTCACCTGCTCCAAATAAGAAAAAAATTAAAAGAACAAATAATACCATGACAGAAAGTTCGAGTGATTGACCTGATTGAAGTAATCCTTGCTTCAGATGAACAAAGAAAACAGCTCCGAATAGGATTGGAATTTGAATTAAAGCAGCCAATCTTGTAAAAAAACCAACCGCTAAAAGTACACCGCCAATTAAGTGTACTATAGCAATATAAGAATACATCCAGTAATACTGTTCGCTTCCGGCAAGGGCTGTAAGTTTAGCAGGATCAGAGATGAACAACAAACCACGGACAAAAAGTGCTGTGCCGATGAAGATTCTTAGAAAAGCATAAGAAAGATTTTTATGTTCTTCAAACCATTGAAAATATTTTGATGACATTTTGCCTCCGTAAATTTTAATTAAAATTTTTCGCCTTTTGCTTCACGAATGTGACTTCCTACTGGCCTTATTCTTCCCCACATTGAATAAAAAAACAGAATCATTGCAATAACCTGTAGTGCAGAACTTATTGCAATTAAATATTGTATTAAATCAGATAGAAAAAAGTTTGCTGATACTTGAAATATAAATCTCGATGAGGTTCCGATTGTCATAACCCAATACGAAGTGAGAATTAAATCGGGATTATATTTCTTATCATCTTTATCAGCTCGAGGAAAAAACCACAAAGCTACACCCATAATCATCATCATAACAGAACCAACAAGGATTAAATGAGTGTGTGCAGAAATTAATTCCTGCGAATAACCAATCTTAAAAATATATTTTGAAACAGACATATAAAGTCCTGTCAGAATTCCGGTAATTAAAAAAATCACACTGGTTTTAATGAAATATCTAACAGTGCTGAACATTGATGCCTCACATACCTAATTGTTGTTTAGCTTCATCTGACATTTTATCAGGGGTCCATTTCGGTTCCCATACCAGATTAACATTAACAGTTGAACCTGGAATCGTCATAGTAATAATTCGCCTTACCCAATCAGTAATGCTTCCGTGCATCGGACAACCTGGTGTTGTAAGTGTCATTGTAATATCAATTACCTGGTCTTTTATTGAAACATCATACACTAAACCAAGATCAACGATATTTATTCCTATTTCAGGATCAATTACTGTCCTTAAAATATCAATTACATGATCTTTAGAAATTTCTTTTGTTTCCATATTTCAACTCCTGAATACTTTAATCATATTTAAGGAAAAAACCACTGAGCTAACAAAGAGAAGAGCAAATCCGATTAGCAGTAATAATTTAATTTCTGAAAGAAAAGAAAGAACAGAAATTATAATCCCAACACACATAAGATATAAATTCAATTCAGCTAATTTTTCACTAAACAAATCTTTCAACATGGGTACTTTTTCAATTCCAACTTTGCTGCTGTATTTATGATACCAGACCAGAAAAGGAACTATCTTATACATTTGTCCCACAATCAAAGTGGAGATGTAGGCAACAATTATCATAAATCCATAAACCAGAGTAAGGTTTGTTATGTTTTCATATTCAAAAAACAGAAAGGAAAATCCAAGAAGAGTTGAAATTCCTAACATAGAAAACGAAACAGCAGAAAACTTTAAACCTATATCAAGTTTTCTTCTGACTCTTTGTTTGAAAATTATATAAATCTGAATGAGATAAAGAATTAACCCAACAGTGATAGATATTCCGAAAATCAAATTATAAATTCCGGTATCTGCATAGTGCATAATCCAATTAATACCAAATAAACCGAAATTGATTAATGCAAATGCCCATTTAGCAAAAGTTAAATCATAACCGTGAGATAAGGTGAACATTGGAATTAACTTAAAGCTTACGCCCATAATGACCATTGTTACCCAACCAATAAAAGCAACATTAGCGTGAAGCTTAAGATATTGAAGATGATTTATTTTAATGTATGGATAATCTAGATTGACAGCCAGAAGAATTCCTGCAATGGCTGTTACTATTAACCAGAAAATTGCAGCGCTTAAAAATGTACCTGTTGTATTCCAATTCTTAACTTTTATCATCGATGCTACAATATTAAAAGCAAAAATGAACATTGCTGCATTAAGAAAAATTGCCGGCAGAGTGAATGATAACTCTGACCCAAAGTACCAGAATTTATAAACAAGCCCGATTACACCAATAGTATAAATCCAGAATTGAATTTCAGCCAAAATGGTACTGAAAAGTTTCACTTCAAGCACAACAGGAACTAATTGAAACATTGCACCAAAAATTATCATCGTAATAAATCCAAGTGTTGCGATGTGAGTAATAGAAAGAATTTTTGGCTGGAAATGATGTCCGTTAATATCGTTATAATTTATCATCAACATAAAATTCATCAAAAAGAAAGACACAATTGCAGCAATAAAATATTTTGCTACAATTCTGAAAGGTGGTGAATATGCACTCGCAATTGAATTCGGTTGATTCATACTAATCTAACCTCTTCTTGAAAATCAAAACCTTGTAATAATTTTCCTCGATCTTAGTTGATATAGCTTCAAATCCTCTTTCTTCAAGCTTAGGATAAAGCATTAATGGTTCACGATGGTGATGAACAAGTAAAATTGTTTTATCATCAACTTCGGGAAGCTTCTCAAAAATTTTCATCATCGGTTCGGGAGGAGGAAGTTCCCGAACATCAATTTCAATCACATATTCAAAATCAGATAAACTAATTTTTGATTTTGATTTTTCATCAGAAATATTTTTTTCAGAATTACCTTTAAAGAAGTATACTTTAAATGCTTCATCTGTTTTTTCAGTCCAGTGCTCAAATCCTTTTTCACCAAGCACAGTATAAAGCGGAATAGGTTCGAAAGAATTTATTATGAGGAGCACTTCATCATCCTTCAAACTTTTAACTTTATTCATTATGTCAAGAAAAGGATCTTTGCCGGAATTTATAATTGGTCTGACATCAAGTTCAATTATTTTTTCTTTTGAAATAGCTTTAATGAATTCCGGTTTTTCAACTGTTTGTATCACTTTATTTTCCTCATTTATGTTATCAAAGTTTGTCTCTTTATTTATTGACTTATTTAATTCGAATAAGAGTTTATTCAAATCAACACCAGCTATTAAAGCTGCCTGCTGAATCGTTACTCTGCTTGCAAGTGCTTTTCTCAAAACTTTATTATTCAATTTTTTGAAATGCGGACTAATCTGAATAAATACATTCAATGTATCAGGATATTTAGAAAGCACTTCAGAAACTTTCATGTCTTTTGTAATCATATTTCAGTTCCATGCAGATTTTTCCTCAAGAATTTTAGCAACAGCTTTTTCAAGTTTTACTTCACCTTTTTCAAACAGCAGATTCATCACTGATCCCTTATAATAAATTTTGCCATCAAGCAGAAAGATTATTTCATCTGCAAGTTCCTCAATCTCACTCATAATGTGACTTGTTAAGATTATCGTCTTTCCTTTTTTCTTTTCTTCCACAACAATTTCTTTAAACCGACTGCTCATTACAGGATCAAGTCCTGCTGTTGGTTCATCAAAGATTAAAATTTCAGGATTGAACATCAGTGAAATTACTGCACTAAGTTTTTGTTTGTTACCACCAGATAATGTTCTGATTGGTTTTGTAAGCTCACCTGTAAGTTCAAATTTTTTTATCAAATATTCTTCTGGATTATCATTTCGATTTCTGATGTCCTTGATAAGACTTAGTACTTCAATCACAGTTAGATTTTCCGGATAGCTTGCAATCTGAGGCATATAACCGATGTTACTTCGATATTCGTGGTTGCTATTTATCTTTTTGTCATCAATTGAGATAAACCCATAATCAGGTTTAACAAGTCCAAGAATGATTTTAATAATTGTCGTTTTTCCAGAGCCGTTTGGTCCAACAACAGCTGTAACTTTTCCTCTTGATATTTCTGCATCAATACCCTTCAGTACTTCAAGCTTACCATATTTTTTAATAAGGTTCGATATTTTAATCATATTTAAAAATCAGGTTTAGTTTACAATATTCTTTTATCAATTTTTAACTCTCTCATTCTTGGTTTACCGTCGATCAAATTAATTGGCGTCAGTGAGGGAACGATACTCTCAGCTACATTTAGCAATTCAATAAACAGACTATGTATGAAAATCATTGAAGCTTGCTGACGCTCAACTAAAACCGAAAACATTTTCACCGGGCGGTAAGGTACATCCGCAAATCCATCTTTATCCAAATCGTATCCGCTATTTTTACTCCAATAATTTTGAGTAAATGTGTTAAAATTATTTTTGCTGTTTGTAAGCACATCAAATGAATTTGAGATAAAATTATTATCGCTGAAAAAATTGTTCATTGAATTTGCCATCAGCTTTATTCCCCATCCATTACTGATAAAATTATTTCTTCGCACTGTAATTCTGTTGCATCCTTCAAGATAAAGTCCGTTTGTATTTCTATTAAAATAGTTTTCTTCAATCAAACAATCGGTTAAATCTTTCAATAGAACACCAAATGAAGCTGCTCCCCAATTATTGATGAAATGATTTCCTTTCATTGTTACATTTTTGGTGTACATCACAGCTACTCCAGCACCATTCGCTTCGAAAGTATTATCAACATAACTGCAGCTATCGGAAAACATAAAGTGTAAACCATACCTCAGGTTGTGCTTACTGTAATTATTTTTAATCAAAGAATGCATAACGAACTCAAAGTAAATTCCATCTCTGTGTCCATTAATCTGGTTGTTCGCAATGGTGATTCCTTTACTGTACCATAGATGAATTCCATTTCCTGAGTTAGTTTCCGTTTTCGTGTAAGCTTCAATACGATTATTTCTAATTACGCAATTGTAGGATTTTGCCAGATAAATTCCGAAAAAATTGTCTTTAAGAATGTTGTCTTCAATTACACAGTTACTTACTTCATTCAGTTTTATTGCTGCATTTTCCTGCAAGAAACTTACTCCTGCTCCTGAAACAACTAATCCTTTAATAATTACATTACTCGCTGTAACTGTAATCACTTCATTTTTTTTGTTGCCTTCAATAATGGGAAAATTCTCACCGATGAGTTTTATTGATTTAGTTATTTTCAGATTCTCAACTTTGTAATTTCCTGCTTTAATTATAAACACATCTCCATCTTTTGCATTCTCAATTAATGATGGGAGATTATCAGAAGCAGTTATAACAATTTTTTCCTGTGCAAAGATTGATTCGATGAGAAGGAAAAATATTAGCGTTAGAATTATTTTATTTACCAAAACGTTCATATACCTGCTTTTAAATTTTCTGTCACACTGATTACATTACAATCGAAGTATTAACTAAATTTTTATTGCTCAAATGCTAATTTTCTCACTTCAGAATAAGTCAGAACCTCTCCACCGTGTTGCGATTTTATTTCATTTAACTTTTCTTCCGAAGAAACACTTAGCACATTCATCCCCATTGGACTTCTAAACACTTCACTTTTAAGAAAGAAAGCTTTCTTTAAATCAATCAATTCACCTGGATTAGAGAAATCATTCACCAATTCAGAATGAATTTCATCATCACTTTTGAATTCCAAATCTTTGAATTGAAATAAGCATTCTATTGAATCAAATTTATAAACTTTTCCTTTTGAGGTTACCAATTCAGCAGCATACTTATTATCTGTAATATTCATCTTACAGAAATCACAGATATCATTTCCATAATCAATCGGTTCTGGCTTTGGTGAACAGGAAGCTAACAATAATGCTGCGAATAAAATGGTTATGTATTTCATGCTATTTTACTCTTTTTCTTATCAATTATGATCGCCATTACTGCAAGCAATAAAGAAATTAAAATTATAAATGAAGAAATGGATGGAAGCGAAACTGCATTTATATTCAATAGTTGTTTTGACCCAATCAAAGGAGGTTGATATGACATCCCCGGAACTTTAATTGGAGCATCCGGACTGAGATTATGTCCGTAATTATATTCCCACACATAAAAATCATATAAACCAATTGCACCAAGAATTAAGAATAGAATTATCCATGCATAGACTGTTTTTCTATTTCCTTTGAGTGCGTTGAACAATCCGAATAAAATCATAAATCCTATTGCAAAAGGCATAATTTTTAATTCCGGAATATCGTCCGGATCAATTGCTTTCATTCCGATGTAGTGATTCAATCCGTTTATACTTTGTAAATCATTTTCTTTGTAACCAGTAATCTGATTCACCCAGATTCTAATTCCCAATCCTTCAGGATATTGAGGAGCTTCGAGATTGATATTCCACAAAGGGAAAAAAAATACCCCGACAAGTATTAGTGCCGAGGCAAAGAGTAATTTTTTAGAAGTTGAATTCATTTTTTCTTCTCAATTTACTTGATCATTGTTAACAACATTTTAGTTTTTTCAAGTGCAATAAGTCCGTGAGAAATATTAGGAGGAAGGAGAATAATCTCTCCTTCCTCAACATCATAAGGTTGCCCACCAATAGTGATAGTCATTCTGCCTTCAACAATCTGAACCAAAGCTTCGTAAGGAGATGTGTGCTCGGTTAAAGATTCATCTTTATCGAATGCAAATAAAGTCACATTACCATTTGGCTTTTTTATAATCTGCTTGCTTACAATTGACT
>Ga0272446_1005685_pt1 | contig 13546 bp, 9 predicted proteins | sample YNPCB0061_FD_194587 | JGI IMG/M metagenome (GOLD analysis project Ga0272446, IMG submission 194587) | Hot spring microbial mat communities from Yellowstone National Park, WY, United States - YNP-CB-006-1 | ecosystem: Environmental > Aquatic > Thermal springs > Hot (42-90C) > Sediment | place...
AATGTTTAATTAATATTAAAATTATATGATAAATAATACAGTAAAAATAGGTAATAAGCTAATTGGTGATGGACAACCAACTTTCATCATTGCAGAAATTGGAATTAATCATAATGGTAGCGTTGAAATAGCAAAGAAACTAATTGCTGGAGCCGCAGCTGCAGGAGTTGATTGTGTAAAATTTCAAAAAAGAACGCCCGAATTATGCGTTCCACGTGACCAATGGGATATAGAAAGAGATACCCCGTGGGGAAGAATGAAATATATTGACTATCGCTATAAAGTAGAATTTGGCTATAATGAATATGCCGAAATAGACGAATTTTGTCATAAAAATGGTATAATGTGGACAGTCTCTTGCTGGGACGAAGAAGCTGTAAATTTTATGTCAGAATTTGATGTTCCATTTTTCAAAGCTCCGTCTGCCTGTCTAACAGATATAGAATTGCTAAAAAAAATGAAAAGTACAGGGCGTCCACTAATGATTTCTACGGGTATGTCTACAGAAGAAGAAATCAATCGAGCAGTAGAAGAATTAGGATCTAATAATTTGCTAATTGCACACGCAACTTCCACCTATCCTTGCAAAATAGAAGAATTAAATTTAAAGTATATAACTATACTAAAGGAATTATATCCCAATGTGCCAATAGGTTATTCGGGTCACGAAGTAGGACTGGCTCCTACGATTGCTGCGGTGGTACTTGGTGCTACTTTTGTAGAACGCCATATTACTTTAGACCGTGCTATGTGGGGTACAGACCAAGCAGCATCTGTAGAAATTGGTGGATTTATTCGTCTTGTTAATTATATTAGAGATATAGAATTATCTTTTGGAGATGGAATTAAGCGTGTTTATGATAGCGAATTACCAATTAGAAAAAAATTAAGAAAAGTATTATAAGAATTAATCTTTCTTTATATAAAAGAAGGGTATCTGTTAATTTTAGATACCCTTTTTTTAATTAGTTTTAAGTATTTTTTAGTTATTAATTTTATAATTCACTAATGTTGATTCAGAACGTGGTGTTTTGAAATTAAAAGCACCGGCTATACTTACATCGGCTGATTCTGTCTCTGATTTTACTAATCCGATACCTTCTGCGTAATAAGTATGATAAGGTATAATTATTTCAGTTAATTTTATAGGTAATGGTATATTAGGCAATTTTCCTTCGGCATTTATTATAAAATTATGAGTAAATTTCTGAGCAATAATTTCTTTGCCCATAATATTACTCAACACTACTTTATCACCTTTTTTGCCTTCTATTTTAACTTTTCCTGAAATGTTTATTTTAGTACCACCAAAATCAAATGGAACTTCGGGAAAACTAAATTCATAACCATCAAGATTTGAAGAATTCATATTTGCAACTAACAGCCATTTATTTTCGATTTGTCCACCCGGAATATTAAATAATCCACCTGGTATTATTTCTAACAACAATCTATATAGTTGTTCATTTTCAACGTATTCGTGCGAATCTTCAGTTTTTTCTCCATCAGCAAAATTTAAAAACTTATACGCCATCTTTCCTAATACATCGAATTTTCCTGTAATAATAGAAGAATCACGTGAAGTAGTAACCTGATTAGTATTTGGGTCGGTTTCTACTGAATTATACACCCAATAATTTCCTTCTTTCATTGGGAAATATGTTTTAGTAGTAGGCGTATTATTAGTAGAATTATCTGAAGATGAACAACCAATTGTTATTAATATTATTGAAAATACTAATAATTGATAAATAAATTTTTGCATAAATGACTCCTTAAAAATAATTTAACAAACGCTAATTTTTTAATTTTGTTTTAATATTTACGAAAATTAAACAATTTTTTTTAAACTTAAATATAGTTTCTTACAAACTTTGCAATTGCTAAAGATGAAGTTAGCCCTGGCGATTCTATCCCGATTAAATTTATAAATTTTGGATAGCCTTTTTCTGATTCTTCTTTTATGTAGAAATCTCTAAATGGTTCACCTTGTTTTTGTAATTTTGGTCTTATACCTGATTGATCGGGACTTAAATCATCAATATTTAAATTATTAATGTATCTACTTGCAGCATCATAAAATTTCTGCTTTACATCTTCTACTGAATAATTTAATTCATTCTTAGATATATAAATAGTGTCTGGTCCTAATTTTAGTCCATCAGCCATATCAATAGTAACGTGGATACCAAGACCTGTAAAGTTTACGGGTGGAATAGGGTATATTAAATTTTGAATTTGATATTTTTTTCTATTATTTATTCTATAATATCTACCTTTGCAAAAACTTAGCTCTAAATTTTCTTTTACAATATCTATTCCAACCATTTCTGCTATTTTATCCGAATATAATCCTGCAGAATTTATTACAAAATCTGATTTGAGTGTAAAAATTACATTGTTATTTTTAATTTTTATTTCATATTTTTCTTTTATTTTTTTTATGCCAACCACTTGGTGACAATACACAATAGTAGCAGATTGATCAATAGATATATTTTGCAAAGTTTTCATTAAGCTATGAGTATCAATTATTCCTGATTCTTGTGAGAATAGGCAAGCTACGGCTGTGATATCAGGATTATTTCTTTTTAGATAATCGGGACTTACTTCATAGAAATTTTCTACACCGTTATCAGTTCCTTGTTTTAAAATTTCTCTCATTCGGTCTATTTCATTTTCGCTTGTTGCAATTATATATTTACCTATTTTTTTAAATGGTACATTATATTTTTCGCAAAAATCATAGATTAGTCTTCTTCCGTCTACGCATAACTTTGCTTTCAATGAGCCTTTTGGATAATACATACCACCGTGAATTACTTCGCTATTACGCGAGCTAGTCTCCATTCCAAAACTTTCGTTTTTTTCGAGTAATATAATTTCTTTCTTAAGATTTTTGCTAAGTTCATAGGCAATAGCTAATCCAACAACTCCTGCACCAATTATTACAATATCAGTTTCCATAACCAAAAATTTTTTTGTTAAAAATAATAATAAGTTATTTAAAATTATAAATTATATATTTGTTTTTTTATTTAATAATCTTTTATGGCAAATATAATTTTTATGGGAACTCCTGAATTTTCTGTTCCTACTTTAGAAGAAATTAATCATAAATATGGAATAAAATGTGTAGTTACTGTTCCAGATAAACCACAAGGTCGCGGATTGAAATTGGCATATTCTCCAGTTAAACAAAAAGCACTTGAACTAAATATCCCTATACTACAACCCGAAAAATTAAAAGATGAAATTTTTATTAACCAATTAAAATCATACAATCCTGATATAATTGTTGTCGTTGCTTTTAGAATTTTACCTCAAGAAGTTTTTTCAATTCCAAAAATTGCAACTTTTAATATTCACGCAAGTTTACTTCCCAAATATAGAGGTGCTGCCCCTATTAATCACGCTATAATCAATGGCGAAAAAATTACTGGTCTAACAACTTTTATAATTAAAGAAAAAGTAGATACAGGAAATATTCTATTAAAAAAAGAAATAGAATTATACGATGGTATTACAGCAGGTGAACTTCACGATATACTTATGATAGAAGCCCCAAAAATTGCTATCGATACTATAGAATTACTACTTAGCGGAAAATACAACGCTTTACCACAAAATGAAATTGAAGCAACTCCAGCTCCAAAGATTTTTCGAGATTTTTGTAAAATTAATTGGAATAATTCTGCTGTTAATCTTAGAAATTTCATTCACGGATTATCACCCTATCCAGGTGCATTTACTAAAATTTGTGATAACACAGTAAAAATTTTAAGAGTTAAAATATCTAATCATAAATTAGAACCATCTCAATTTATAATTACTAATAATAATTTATTAATCGGAAGCATAGACAATGCTTTAGAAATTTTAGAAATTCAGCCCGAAAATAAAAAAGTAATGAATATAAAAGATTTTATCAACGGATGGCGATTCGAAAAGTCGGGAAAAATCGAATTTTAATCTTTCAGTCTTAGATAAAAAATTAATTTAGTCAAGTAAACAAAATATTTTTTCAGTCATAAATAATTATTGATATTATTTTAAAATAAAAGTTAGTTTAATATTTGCAAGTTTATGAAAAATATAGAATTACGAAAATTAATATTTTTTATTATTATGTGAATATTTTTTATTTTTAAATATGAATTATGTTACAAAATGTTAAATAAAAATTAAAGAACTAAGTTAATGGAGAAATATATGTCTAAAAAAGAATTTATCACAATAGACGGTAACGAAGCTGCAGCGTATGTAATGTATAGAGTAAACGAAGTATGTGCAATCTATCCAATTACACCATCATCTAATATGGGTGAATGGGCTGATGAATGGGCAGCAAAAGGAATTAAAAATATATGGGGAACAGTCCCAACCGTTTGCGAAATGCAATCAGAAGGTGGTGCAGCTGGTGCTGTTCACGGTTCATTACAAGCAGGTGCTCTAACAACTACATTTACAGCATCGCAGGGCTTATTACTAAAGATACCTAATATGTTTAAAATTGCAGGCGAACTAACATCCACAGTATTCAATATATCAGCGCGTAGTTTAGCAACACACGCATTATCAATATTTGGCGATCATAGTGATATAATGTCAGCACGTTCCACAGGTTTTGCTTTTTTAGGTTCTTGTTCGGTTCAAGAAGTAATGGATATGGCTTTAATTGCACAAGCTTCTACATTAGAATCGCGTATACCCTTTTTACATTTTTTTGATGGATTTCGTACTTCGCACGAAGTATCTAAAATAGAAGTCATTCCCGATGAAATAATGAGAGAAATGATTACAGACGATATGGTAAAAGCTCATAGAGAACGAGCACTAACCCCAGATAGACCTATCATAAGAGGTACTGCTCAAAATCCTGATGTGTTCTTCCAAAATAGAGAAACTATCAATAAATTTTATGAAGCTTGTCCGGACATAGTCCAAAAGCAAATGGATAAATTTGCTGAATTAACAGGAAGGAAATACAAAATATTTGATTACTATGGAGTAGAAGACCCTGAATACTTAGTAATTGCAATGGCTTCAGGATGCGAAACTATACAATCAACAATTAATTATTTAAACAAAAATGGATACAAAGCAGGATTAATCAAAGTAAGATTGTTTAGACCTTTCGATGTAAAGCGTTTTATGGAAGCAATACCACATAGTGTAAAGAAAATAGCAGTTCTCGATAGAACAAAAGAACCAGGTGCAGTAGGCGAACCACTTTATCAAGATGTAGTAAACGCAATTATCGAAGGATTAAATAATGGATACGGTAATTTGAAATCATTACCATTAATTATTGGTGGACGTTATGGATTGTCGTCTAAAGAATTTACTCCTGCGATGGTAAAAGCTGTTTTAGATAATCTAAAAGCAGACAAACCAAAAAATCATTTTACCATAGGAATTAATGATGATGTTACATTTACTAGTTTAGATTATGACGAAACATTCGATATAGAACCCGAAAATATGTTTCGTGGATTATTCTACGGATTAGGTTCGGATGGTACAGTAGGTGCAAATAAGAATTCAATTAAAATAATTGGTGATTATACTGACTATTATGCTCAAGGATATTTTGTTTACGACTCTAAGAAGGCTGGTGCATTAACAGTTTCTCACTTACGATTTGGTCCCGAACCAATTTTAGCACCATATTTAATTTCTAAAGCTAATTTCATAGGTGTTCATCAAACTGTATTTTTGGAAAAATTTGATTTGGTATCTAATTTAATAGAAGGTGGTACATTCCTGATTAATACTCCATTACCAAAAGAAGAAGTATGGGATAGCCTACCAAAATCTCAACAAGAACAAATAATAAAGAAAAAAATAAAAGTTTATGCAATAGATGCTCAATCAGTAGCCGAAGCAAGTGGAATGGGACGACGAATAAATACTGTAATGCAAGTATGTTTCTTTGCTATTTCTGGTGTATTACCAAAAGATCAAGCAATTGATGCTATCAAACAATCAATTATCAAAACTTATGGTAAGAAAGGCGATGCAGTTGTCCAGATGAATATTAAAGCTGTAGATAATACTTTAGAAAAATTATATGAAGTTCCCGTACCAAACGAAGTAACAAGCAAATTTGAAATTAGGAAACCAGTAGCAGATATGGCTCCACAATTTGTTCGCGATGTTATTGGCGAAATAATTGCAGGTCGTGGAGATAAAATTCCTGTAAGTAATTTCCCTGTTGATGGTACCTGGCCTACAGATACTGCTCGCTGGGAAAAAAGAAATATAGCACTCGAAATACCCGTTTGGGACCCCGATACTTGTACCCAATGCGGGAAGTGTGCTATGGTATGTCCACACGCTACTATTAGAATAAAAGTATATGATGGAAAATATTTAGAAAATGCACCTGAAACATTTAAATATACTGATGCTAAAGATAAACAGTTCAAAGTAGAAAATCTAAAATATACAATACAAGTTGCTCCCGAAGATTGTACAGGTTGCGGAGTGTGTGTAGAAGTTTGTCCAGCTAAAAACAAATCAAATGTAAGTCTAAAAGCAATTAATATGGCACCACAACCACCATTAAGGGAAAAAGAAGCAGAAAATTGGGAATTTTTCTTAAATATACCAGACTTAGATCGCTCTAAAATCAGTCTAAACTCAATTAGATTACAACAAATACAAAGACCATTGTTTGAATTCTCGGGTGCTTGCGCTGGTTGTGGCGAAACTCCTTATATCAAACTTGTCTCTCAATTATTTGGCGATAGAGCTATAATAGCTAATGCAACGGGATGCTCCTCGATTTATGGTGGCAATTTACCTACAACTCCTTATGCTAAAAATGAAGAAGGTCGTGGACCAGCTTGGTCTAATTCATTATTCGAAGACAATGCAGAATTTGGCTTGGGCTACAGATTAGCAATAGATAAACAAAATGAAATTGCTATTAACCTATTAAATTATTATAAAGATCAGATAGGTGCTGATTTTGTAAACGAAATTATCAATGCTGACCAATCTACAGAAGATGGAATTAGAGAACAACGTAAAAGAGTTGAAAAACTAAAAGACATTTGTAAAAACTTAGATATTCCCGATGCTAAAAGATTGATAAATGTAGCAGATTATTTAGTTAAAAAGAGCGTATGGATAATAGGTGGAGATGGTTGGGCATATGATATTGGATATGGTGGTTTGGATCACGTAATTGCTTCGGGAAAAAATGTAAATATCTTAGTATTAGATACCGAAGTATATTCTAATACAGGTGGACAAACTTCTAAAGCTACTCCGTTATCTGCAGTAGCAAAATTTTCTGCAGGTGGTAAGAATACTCAGAAAAAAGATTTAGGTGCTATGGCATTGGCTTATGGTAATGTTTATGTAGCAAGTGTAGCATTCGGTGCAAAAGACGAGCATACATTAAAAGCATTCTTAGAAGCAGAAGCATATGATGGTCCTTCGATAATTATTGCTTATAGTCATTGTATTGCTCATGGTATAGATATGTCTAAACCATTAAGACAACATAAATTAGCAGTAGAATCGGGGCAATGGTTATTATACCGATACAATCCTAAACTAAAAGAAGAAGGTAAAAATCCTTTTATTCTCGATACAAAAGATTTAAAAATACCAGTAAAAGATTATATTACAAGCGAAGGACGTTTCCAAATGATATTAAAATCTAATCCTACAGTAGCGCAGCACTTATTTGCCGAAGCACAAAAACAAGTTAATGAAAGATTTAATAAATATAAATATTTAGCAGAACAACCTTTAAATGGACAACAAATTAAACAAGAAAATAATTAAGGAGAAAAATAATGGATTTAAGAACGAAATATATGGGTATGACTCTAAAGTCGCCACTTGTAGTTTCCGCAAGTCCACTCTCGAAAACTTTAGATGGTATAAAAAAAATAGAAGATGCGGGTGCCGCTGCATTTGTTATGTATTCTTTGTTTGAAGAGCAAATTGAATTAGAACAAAAAGAATTGTTCTCTATTTCTACTATGGGATCGGAATCTTTTGCTGAATCTCTATCTTATTTCCCAGATGTAGCAGAATATAATTTAGGACCTGATGAATATTTAGAGCATATTCGTAAAGCTAAAGAAAGTGTAAGTATTCCTGTTATAGCAAGTTTAAATGGTAAAACTACAGGTGGATGGACACGCTATGCTAAATTGATGGAAGAAGCTGGTGCCGATGCAATTGAATTAAACATATATAATATACCTACATTAACAGAGTTAAAAGGCGAAGATTTAGAAAAAAATTATATCGAAATTGTAAAAAGCGTAAAAGACAATGTCTCTATTCCAGTTGCTGTTAAATTAAGCCCATTTTTTACAAATTTAGCAAATTTTGCAAAGAAATTAGATGAAATAGGAACAGACGCTCTGGTATTATTCAATAGATTTTACCAGCCTGATATAAATTTAGATGAATTAGAAGTAGAGCCACATATTGTATTAAGCAATCCTACAGAAATGAGATTACCAATGAGATGGATAGCTATTCTAAAAGGCAGAATTTTTGCAGATCTGGCAGCAACTTCGGGTATTCATTATGGAGAAGATGTGATTAAAATGTTGCTCGTAGGTGCTAATGTTACTATGTTATGCTCTTCATTATTAAGATATGGAGTAGAGCATCTAAAAGATATTCAAGAAGAAATGATAGAATGGCTTGAAGAACGAGACTATGAATCTGTTATGCAATTACAAGGTTCAATGAGTCAATTAAATGTAGCAGACCCTAGTGCATTCGAGCGTGCACAGTATATGAAAGCCATAAATAATTATGTAATTAATTATTAAAAAATAATTATTTATTTGTTAATTTTGATATATAAATTGCTAAATAGGAATTTTAAAAAAAATGGAAAACAAAGTTATTGAAGTAGAAAATGCTATCATTAGATTTGCAGGTGATTCTGGTGATGGTATGCAAATTACAGGAAGTCAATTTTCAGATACATCTGCATTACTGGGAAATGATGTAAACACATTCCCTGATTATCCATCGGAAATTAGAGCCCCCGAAGGAACATTATATGGAGTGAGTGCTTATCAAATACATTTTGGCTCTAAGAAGACTAATACTCCAGGAGATGAAATTGATGTATTAGTAGCAATGAATGCATCATCTCTAAAAGTTAATTTAAAAAGGGTTAAAAAGGGTGGAATAATAATTGCTAATTCATCCGGATTTAAAGATAAGAATTTAAAATTAGCCCATTATGAAACTAATCCTTTAGAAGATGGTTCTTTAAAAGATTATCAACTTTTTGCTATCGATATTAATCAATTAGTAAGAGATATTTTGGCTGATTTTGATTTACCTATTAAAACTAAAGATAGAACAAAGAATATTTTTGCTCTTGGATTTACTTATTGGCTGTTCGATAGACCATTAGAGCCTACTATCAACTGGATACAAAAGAAATTTAGCAAAGATCCATTGATAATGGAAGCAAATCTAAAGGTATTAAAAGAAGGGTACAAATTTGGTGCTATGCGGCAGGATATGATAGTAAGATACCACGTTAAACCTGCTAATTTAACTCCAGGAATTTATAGAAATATTACAGGAAATAATGCTGTTGCTCTTGGATTAGTAGTAGCTGCTGCTAAAGCTAAACTTCCTTTATTTTTAGGTTCTTATCCAATTACTCCAGCTACAGAAATATTACATCATATTTCTAGTTATAAGCCATATGGCGTAAAACATATGCAAATGGAGGACGAAATAGGTGGAATTACTTCAGCAATTGGAGCTGCTTATGGTGGTGCTTTAGCAGCAACATCTACATCAGGACCTGGATTATCCTTAAAAGTTGAAGCATTAGGCTTGGCAGTAATGTTAGAACTACCGCTAATTGTTATTGATGTTCAACGTGCAGGACCATCAACAGGACTACCTACAAAGCCCGAACAATCAGACCTATTTATAGCATTATGGGGACGTCACGGCGAAGCTCCATTACCTGTAATTGCTGCTCGCTCTTCTAATCATTGCTTTGATATGACTTACGAAGCAGCACGCATAGCATTAAAGTATATGACACCTGTGATTTTGCTTACAGATGGTTATTTAGCACAAGGTTCTGAAGCTTGGAAAATTCCTACTTTAGATGAGTTGCCCGAATTAACTACTAACTTGATTTTTGATAAAGAAGATTTTGCACCATACAAAAGAAATCCCGAAACACTTGCACGCCCTTGGGCTATTCCTGGTATTAAAGGATTAGAGCATAGGATTGGTGGATTAGAGAAAGAAGATATTACAGGATTAGTAAGCCACGATCCGCTTAACCATCAAAAAATGTGCGAACTAAGAGCAGCAAAAATAGCAAAAATAGCCGATGATATACCATTAGCTTATGTAGATGGCGATGCTACAGGTGATTTATTGATTATCTCTTGGGGAAGCACTTACGGAGCAATACGTAATGCTTTAGAAATAATTCGTTCTAAAGGATTAAAAGTATCGCATTGTCATATAGATTACATTAATCCATTACCAAAAAATCTTGGCACTATAATTAATAGTTTCAAGCGAATTTTATTGCCCGAAATGAACCTTGGACAAATGAAATTATATCTGCAATCTCAGTTTATGAAGCCTATTATCGGACTTCATAAAGTACAAGGTAATACTTTCACAGCAAAAGAAATACAAGAAAAAATAGAAGAATTATTAAATGTAAAGGTTGGTGAATAAAATGACAACAATAATTGATAATTTAGTATCGCAAAAATACACTGAAATACCGCAATACACTCCAAAAGATTTTAAAGCAAATATTGATGTGCGATGGTGTGCAGGATGTGGTGGTTATTCTATATTAAATCAAGTTCAAAGAATTATGCCCGATCTTGGCATACCAAAGGAAAAAATAGCATTTGTATCGGGAATTGGATGCTCATCACGTTTTCCGTATTATATGGATGTATATGGATTACACGGTATTCACGGAAGAGCACTTGCGATTGCTTCGGGATTGAAAGCTACACGCCCTGACTTGAGTGTGTGGATAGCAACGGGGGATGGTGATTGTATGAGTATTGGTGGTAACCATTTCATACACGCTTGCCGTAGAAATGTAAATATAAATGTTATAATGTTCAACAATGAAATTTATAGTCTTACTAAAGGGCAATTTTCACCAACCTCACGATTTGGACAGAAGACTAAATCATCACCATATGGAGTAATTGATAATCCATTTAATCCAACTTCTTTGGCACTTGGTTCGGGAGCTTCTTTTGTAGCACGTGGAATTGACAAAGATGTTTCTCATATGAAGTATTTGTTTGAACGAGCAGCACGTCACCAAGGCTTTTCTTTTGTTGAAATTTATACTAATTGCGTTATATTTAATGATGGTGTATTCGAAGATTTTTCTCGCAAAGAAACTAAAAGAGAAAAAACGATTACTTTAGAACACGGTAAACCCCTAATTTTTGGCGATAAGAACAATAAAGGTATAATTTTAGATGGATACGTTCCGAAAGTTGTAAATATTGATGAAGGACCATACTCAGTAAATGATATAATAGTACATAATGAAAAAGATACAACTCTCGCATTTATTTTATCTAATATGACTTACAACGATGAATTACCACGACCTTTAGGTGTAATTCAAGCAATAGAAGGACCGACCTACGAAGAATTAATGGAAGAACAAATAGAACACGCCCGTTCCAAAGCTAAAAGTACTTCTATTGATGACTTATTAAAAGGCGATGATTATTGGGAAATTAAATAAAATATAAACAAGGTATCTAATTTCATTAAATAATCAAGTTAGATACCTTTTATATTTTTTACAATACATCCCAGGGCATAATTGTTATTTTGAATATTTTATTATCTTTAGTTTCTAAAATTAAGCCTACTAAACCGTATTTATGATTTCCGATATATGTAATTTGTTTAAGTAAAGGGTCGTTTGGTGTTTCTTCTACTACACGAGTAGTTTTTACCATCAGAAAACCCAATTCCCAATCTTCTGTAGTATGAATATGAGTAACTACACGAGTAATTTTAACACCTTCTGCTGTAGTAAATTCATATTTATCGCCTATATTAGCACTATATTTAACTATAGTAAAAGGTTTAGATTCATCACCTTTAGAATAAATAAAATCCTGAATACCTTCTGAAGTAATTTTAAATTTTGCTTCGAATTCTGCTTTTATATTTTGTTTGTCCGAACTATCAATAGAAAAATTATAAATTTTCTTATAAAAATCGGCAATACCTCTTTTTACATTCTCCGATAGATTTTGTAGACCTAATAAAGTATCTATGTGCTTTAATGATAGTTCATCAATTGCCAAAACTCCTTTAAATGTAACAATTCCGTTTTGATTTTTTATAATTTTTATTGTATCTCTAATATTTGATAAAGCTGGATGATATTTATTAGCAAATTGTACTGACACTCCAAATTCATTACCTACTTTGGTTAGAGCTAAGTCTGTATTACCCCCTATTTCATTAGGTCCTGTAGCTGTATCGCAAGATTTTAATAAAATTAATAAAATAATTGTGAAAATTTTATTAAACTTTTTCATAACACTCTCCTAATTTTTGTTAAAAATTATAATTATTATATATAAAATTAATACATAATTTTTAAATTTTAAAATTAAAAATAATTTTTTTTTATATTATTTTATTTTAAAAAAATTAATGGGTTGTTTTAAAACTTGAAAATTTTAATAATTTGTCATTCCTGCGAAAGCAAGAATTAAGTCTGGGTGAAGAATTATAGATTCCCTATTACTCGGGAATGACATCAATTCGTACTTTTTAGATAGCCCGTTTAATTAAAATTTTAATTATTGTAATAATAAAATTAAATTAACCCTACTTCTTTTAATGATTCTTTTAATCTAAAGAATGTTCGCTCTATATCCATATCTAATCCAAATGAAAAGCGAATAATAGAGCCTGTCATACCAATTTCGTTTTGTATATCTTCGGGAATTTCTGAAGAAGTAGAGTGCTTTGGATTGCTAAATAAAGTTTTAAAATAGCCTAAACTAACAGCGAAATAACCAACTAATTTTTCTTGCATCAAAGGTAATAATTTATGAGCAATCTCATCAGTTTTAACATCGAGAGTTACCATTCCGCCAAATCCAAAGCCAGGATTTAAATATTCTTTCATTAATTCGTGCTGTGGATGGCTTTTTAAACCAGGATAAATTACTCTTAATCCTAATTTTTCTAAATTTTCTGCTATATATAATGCATTATTACTATGTTGGATCATTCTAATATGTAAAGTATGTAAATTTTTTAGAATACTTGCTGCTCTAAAGCTATCAAGAGTAGGTCCCAAAAGCATAGCAGTACCATTATTTACATCTTTTAAGCTTGTTATAAATTCTTTATCTGCGCATATACATCCTGCTACAGCATCGCTCGAACCATTAATAAATTTTGTCATACTATGAACTACAATATCAGCCCCAAAATTATATGGAGTAATAAGCATCGGAGTAAATGTATTATCCACAACTAGTTTAGCACC
>Ga0272446_1005686_pt1 | contig 13543 bp, 11 predicted proteins | sample YNPCB0061_FD_194587 | JGI IMG/M metagenome (GOLD analysis project Ga0272446, IMG submission 194587) | Hot spring microbial mat communities from Yellowstone National Park, WY, United States - YNP-CB-006-1 | ecosystem: Environmental > Aquatic > Thermal springs > Hot (42-90C) > Sediment | place...
GGTGGGCCCCGCTGGGATCGAACCAGCGACCTCCTCGGTGTGAACGAGGTGCTCTCCCGCTGAGCTAGAGGCCCGGGAATGGACGAAGGTGGCGCGTCCTGCGATTGCGTCCAGCGCCTGCTCGCACGTCGGCGTTTTGTGTTCCGTAATTATTGACGGGATTATAACCCAAACAAAGGTTGAGCGGGCGTAGATCGGCCTCGCAGGCCGATCTCCCGGCAACGCGTTCGACATCTCCGCCATTCTGGCAGTATCACCGGGATACCCAGGCCAGAGGCCGATCTCAGGCCATGGTTCCCTTTGTTTGGGTTATAGACCCGATTATTGACTTCACTCATACGCCTGCTATATAGTGGGGCGGACCTATCGCCTTGCCTAAATCGGCTACAAATGCTAGATACAAATCATGAACAACGGCTCCCTGACAAAGAAATCAGCTTGATGGCGCGCCAGAAGCCCGAGCACCCGCCCGTACACCGCACCGACCTGCTGCCGTCGACCCTGACGGCGGCCAAGAGGGCCAAGATGCTGGAGCTGCTGGACCATTACCGGGCGGGGGCGGTCCTGCTCGGGCGGGAGCAATGGCGGCTGTTCTTCGAGACGGGCCGCTTCGACAAGAACCACGACGTGGACAAGGTCACCTTCGCCGCCGTCATCGGTGCCGCCAACCGGGTGCAGATGTGCCGCTGGCAGGTCGTCGGGCAGTTGCAGGGCTGGATCAGCAACCGGGCCAATGCGTTCCGCGACACGGTGAACCGGTCGTCGCTCGACCCGGCGACCAAGCACATGCTCCACACCATCAACGTCCTGGGCGCGTGGTTTCGACGCGGCGACGTGGAGAAGAAGGACACGGGCTAGGTCGTCCCCGACGCCGTCCGGCGGCTTGCGCGCACCATCATGCGGCACGTCATGTCGCTTCACCGCCGCCCGGACCTGTCGCGCATCTCCATGCGGCTCGACCACCGGGCCGCCTGTCTCGCCGCGCCGACCAAGGCCACGCAGGGCGGCAAGGTCGGCTGGTGGATCAACCTGGCGACCATGGAGAAGGGCCGGAAGATCGCCGTGCCCCTGTTGGCCTACGACTCCCATGGCAAGCGACCGGGGCGCGTCACCAACGGCGTCCAGGCGAACGAGCGCGACGGTCGGCTGACCTTCGGCGTCGTCGCCGACATGGGCGAGGTCTATGCCAAGAGCCGCGCCGACTACGACGGCCATGGCCTGTTGGCGCTGGACGTCGGCTTGTCCACGCTGTTCGCGACCAGCGAGGGGCAGTTGCTCGGACAGGGCTGGCTCAGGCGGCTGAAACGGTACGACGCGTTGATCTCGATGATCGCCGCCCGCCAGCAGCGCGCCGGGCGCAAGCCGCGCGACAGTCGGCGCTACCGGGAGACGGTTACCGCCCTGCGCGGCTTCCTGCGCACGGAAGTCGGGCGGGTGCTGAACCGGCTTGTCGAGCAGGGCAAGCCTCGGGAGCTGGTGCTGGAGCGGTTGGACGTCCGCCACGCCGACCTGTCGAAGCGCCTCAACGCAATCCTGCGCAACGGCGGACGCTCGATCCTCCAGGACACGTTGCGCGACCTGGAGGAGCGGTTCGGGATCACGTCCACCGAGGTGAACGCCGCCGACACGAGCCAGACCTGCGCGTGCTGCGGCTACGTGGATCAGCGGAACCGCCGCGACCAGAAGACCTTCCTGTGTCTCTGGTGCGGTCACAGAATGCACGCCGACCTCCATGCGGCGGCCAACATCGACGCGCGCCGTGCGCGCCCCAAGGGTTGGCTGCTCCAGGGGAAGGCTGCGGTCCTCGCCGACCTCGTGCGCGCGGTCGGGGAGCGACGTGTCCGGGCGTTGCGCCTGGGCAGACCCGGGAGCCGGGGTGCCCCCGCCGACCCGCGCCTGACGAATCCCTACTTTGCTGGGATGCCGTTGGCCGTGGCGAGGTCATCCGAACGCCGGGAGGCGTCCGTGAAATTGCCCGAGACTCAGGCCCTTGTCGCTGCCTGAGTTAGGGCGATAGTGCCCTAGTGGGGTATGAACCTCGCTGCTTTCCAAACCCGCTTTGCCACCGACGACGCCTGCCGCGCTCACCTCGAAGAGGTGCGCTGGCCGGAGGGTCCGGTGTGCCCGGCCTGCGGCTGCGTAGGGCGCGTCTGGCGCGTCAAGACCCGTCCCGGTCTCTGCACCTGCATGTCGTGCCGCAAGCAGTTCACGGTGACCGTCGGCACGCCGATGCACGGGTCTCACTTGCCCCTGACCAAGTGGTTTCTCGCCATGTACCTGATGGCGACGAACAGCAAGGGCGTCAGCGCGATGGAGCTGAGCCAATGGCTCGGGATCGGCTACAAGACGGCATGGTTTCTGGCGCGTCGGGTCCGCGAGATGATGCGGGACTGCGACAACCACCCGCTGGTCGGGCTGGTCGAGGTGGACGAGACCTGCGTCGGGGGAAAGAAGCGCAAGAAGCGGGACGACGATGAGGATACGAATGGACGTCCGTCCCATCGCGGTCGGGGCAAGGCGCGCGCTGCCGTTCTGGTCGCCGTCGAGCGCGGCGATAAGGTGAGGACAAGGTGTCGGCCAAGCACGTCGGCCGCGACGCGGGCGAGGTCGCGTTCCGCTGGAACCGGCGGCCGTCCGCGTTCATGCGCCGCCTGGGCGCGATGATGGAGGCCGAGGGATGCCTCACCTTCGCCGCTCCCACCGGGAGGGTGGCATGAGCGGGATTGAACAGGTCGGCGTGAAGCAGGCCGTCCTCTTCCGCGCCTATCCGACGACGGCGCAGCAGGCGATGCTGCGCTCCTGGATGGGCGCCCGCCGCTTCGTCTGGAACCCGTTCGTCGCCCACGACAAGGACCTCTCCGCGGCCCGGCGGCGCTTCGCCTTCCACGGCGACCTCTCCGCCTTCCTGCCCGAGAGGAAGCGCATCGAGGGCTACGGGTGGCTGGCCGATGTTCCGGCCATTTCGCTTGTCGCGTGTCGCGCAGCGACGATCTCGCCCTGCGCAACGCCCTGGCCGACCGCAAGGCGCTCCGGTCGGGCAAGAGCCTCGGGGGCAAGGCCAGAGGCTTCCCCGTGTTCAAGAGGAAGCGCGAGGGCGAGGGCCGTCTCTGCCTGTCGATCCAGTCGATCACGGCGCTGGAGCCGACGCTGGACGCGCCGCACAAGGCGCGCGGGGTGGTCGCCGTCTCCAAGCTCGGCAGGCTGCGGGTGCGAGGCGGACGCTGGCCCCACGGCCGGATCTTCTCGGCCACGATGGCGCTGAAGGCGGGGCAGTGGTTCCTGTCCATCCGGTTCGAAGGCGAGGCCCCCTGGACCGGGGGCGCGCCGGAGGTGGAGGCGGTGGGGGGCGACCTCGGCCTCGCCGCGTTCCTGACCTGGGACGACGGCGCCGAGGTCCGCTCCATCGCCCCGCCGCGCCATCTGCGCAAGGCGGAGAAGCGGTTGAAGCGGCAGCAGCGGCGGGCGAGCCGCTGCGCCAAGGGATCGGCCCGGCGGAGGCACTGGCCAAGTCGGTGGGCGACGCGGGCATGGCGGAACCGGTGCGGCAGGTCCGCTCCAAGGCGGACTGGCGGGGCCGGGTCTTCGTGCGGATCGACCGCTGGACGCGCAGCACGGGCGTCTGCCCGGACTGCGGGACTGTCCATGAGCGGCTCGATCTGTCGGCGCGGGTCTGGACCTGCGGCGGCTGCGGAGCGGTCCATGGCCGCGACGCGGCGGCCGCACGGGTCATCCGGCTGCACGCGATCGAATGGGTAGGGAAAGGCATTCCCGAACCGGCCTCGGTGACGAGGCGAACGCGCGGGGAGAGCGGACCTCTGCGACGTGGACGCGGTCTGCGTCGCAAGTCGGCTCAAGGAACCGCGAATGTTCCCTCCCATGAGCAGCCACCAAATCTGGTGGCTGCTGAGGGAAGGGAATCATGCCGTTCGAGACCGGTCCATTCGGCCGCTCTGGCACCCTTCCGAAGCATGGGCCGTGCGTGGGCGCGGCGAGGAGATGGTGGACCCGGCCGGGTTCGAACCGGCGACCTGCCGCTTGCAAAGCGGCCGCTCTCCCGGCTGAGCTACGGGCCCGGGAAGATCGTGGAGGAGGAGATGGTCGGGTCGGCGGGATTCGAACCCGCGGCCTCCTGGCCCCAAACCAGGCGCGCTGCCAGGCTGCGCTACGACCCGAGAGGGGATTGGCGCCCCCGGCAGGATTCGAACCTGCGGCCTCCCGATTAGAAGTCGGGCGCCCGTTCCTGTCGGGCCCCGGGGGCGTTCGCCGATCGTCGGCTCCCGACAAGATGGTGATGCGGCCTGTCGGCGCCTATCTTCGAGGGGCCTCCTCAAGGGGGAGGTCGTGCGGCGCGTCCGTTGTGTCCTGCGCCTGGGCTCTCTCCTTACCGGAGGAGTGAAAGACGCCGAAACCGCTGCTCTGCGGATGTTGTCCTGGTCGGCGGATGGAGCCCCCGGCGGGATTCGAACCCGCGACCTGCCGCTTACAAGGCGGCTGCTCTGCCGCTGAGCCACAGGGGCGGGAAGGGATGGTCGGACCGGCGGGATTCGAACCCGCGGCCTCCTGCTCCCGAAGCAGGCGCGCTACCAGGCTGCGCTACGGTCCGTCGATGGTGCCCCCGGCGAGAGTCGAACTCGCGACCTACTGATTACGAATCAGTTGCTCTGCCACTGAGCTACAAGGGCGATGGCGGGAAGGTCGGTGTGGCGGGGGCGTGTCGGGCCGGGGGGGCCTGACGCGGCCGCCCCGGAGGCGCGCGGTGGGCGCGATGCTCCGGGGCGGCGGACGCCCCTCGGGCGTGGTGGTCGGAACGGCGGGATTCGAACCCGCGGCCTCCAGTCCCCCAGACTGGCGCGCTCCCAGGCTGCGCTACGCTCCGGTCGTGTTGGCAGGGGCGACAGGATTCGAACCTGCGACATCCGGTTTTGGAGACCGGCGCTCTTCCATCTGAGCTACACCCCTGCAAGGGCGTCCGTCCCGGGGGAAGGGGACGGGGGTGGTGTCTGGCTGGCCCTCCTGGATTCGAACCAGGGCTGTCCGGGTCAGAGCCGGGTGTCCTACCGCTAGACGAAAGGCCAACAAGGGATGGGCGATCTTGGATCGCCTGGCGTCTGGTCGCTCCGGGTGGATTCGAACCACCGGCCTGCGCCTTATGAGGGCGTCGCGCTGCCGCTGCGCCACGGAGCGGAGGGTGTGGATGCCCCACATGGATTCGAACCATGGTCTCCCGATTCAAAGTCGGGGGTCTTACCGCTAGACGATGGGGCAGGGGGATGGAGGAAGCGGCAGGATTCGAACCTGCGAGACCTTCCGGTCTGCCCTGTTAGCACCGGGGTGCCTTCGGCCACTCGGCCACGCTTCCGATCGGGTCTGGTGTGGGAGGAATGGCGCGCCCGGGAGGATTCGAACCCCCAACCTCCAGATCCGTAGTCTGGCGCTCTGTCCAGTTGAGCTACGGGCGCTTGGGATAACGTTGCTCCAGCCGGGCCTTGGCGGCGGCTTGGGGGAGATGGGGTTGCCGATGGGTGGCCAACGGGATTCGAACCCGTGTCTCAGGGACCACAACCCTGCGTCCTGGGCCGCTGGACGATGGCCACCATCGGGACTGGAGGATCCGCGTGGGGTCGAACCACCTGCGAGCGGATTAAAAGTCCGCTGCCCGGCCTCTGGGCCATACGCTGCGGATCCGAAGGGATGGGCCGCACCAGCGCGGTGATCGGGTGGGGTGCCCGGCGGGACTCGAACCAGCAGCCTCCGGCTTAGGATTCCGGCGCCCGTTCCGATCGGGCCTCGGGCGCGAGGGGGGGGGAGATGGCGCGCCCGGCAGGAGTCGAACCTGCAGCCTTCAGCTCCGGAGGCTGACGCTCTCTCCATTGAGCTACGGGCGCGTGTTCTTGGGAGATGGTGGGTGGGGGTGGATTCGAACCACCTTAGCCCAATTAGGCAACGGTTTTACAGACCGCCACAGCTCGCCGTCTCTGTCGCCCACCCAAAGGGCTTGTCTTGGTGCATATGGGGAGACTTGGTGCATATGGGGAGACTTGAACTCCCATGGCCGGTGCGGGCCACCAGGTCCTAAGCCTGGCGCGTCTGCCGTTCCGCCACGCGCGCGTTCGAGGAGGAGGGGATGGCGAGGGCGATGGGGTTCGAACCCACGACCTCCGGCGTGACAGGCCGGTGCTCTGACCGACTGAGCTACGCCCTCGCGCTCTGTGTGTCTTGTGTCCGGGAAGCACGCGCGCCGATCCACCAGGCGCGCGTGCTTCCCTTCTGTCGGGATCGGATCGGCCATCCGGTCCCGTTGTTCCTCCCCCATCGGTAGCCACCGAAGGCGCCTGCCGGCGATCCTTGGCTACGTTGCCCTCCGGGGGGCCCCAGCTTCGATCCTGTTGGGAGTGGATCCGGGCTCTGGGTCGCCACTGGCCTCTTGAACCGCCGCCTGGCGGGTGGGGCCTGTGGAGAGGTCTTCCAGGGTTCTCCGGAGGGTCCTCAGGCCCCGATGGCGGGCTGTTGCCGCCAATCCGCCAACGGTCGCGCATGCAGGCGCGATGCCGTGGGTGGCATCTTTCTGCGTCGCGACGGATATTGTGTGGCGCGGGTCATGGGACTGGCTTGTTCTCTGGAGGCGGAGATAGGGAGGCGGATCGGCCGGGCAAGGGGCCCGTCGTCAGATTTTTCGCGCGACCCCGGCGCCGGCGATCCCGAGGAGGGCGGCGGCGCCGATGCGCTCGAGGATCCCTCGGCGTCTTGCAGTGCGGGGCTCGGCGACGCCGTGGTCGGCGAGCCAGTCGATGATCTCGTCGACGTCCTGCATGCCGATGCGTCGCGCGATTGGGGTGCCGTCGCGGTGCAGCACGAGGGTCGGGATCCCATGGACGCCGTCCTGGGCGGCGGCGGCCGGGCAGGCCTCGACGTCGGCCCAGAGGACCGGCAGGGCCGGGTGGGCGGCGAGGGCGTCGCGCAGGCGGAGCGCGGCCTGGCACCAGGAGGCGCCGTAGAGGACGGCGCAGGGGCCTGGCCGAAAGAGGGCGGCGGCGCCGTCGGTGCCCTGGATCTGCTCCATCGTCGTTCTCCCTCTGTCGAAGGCCGGCAGAGGAGAAATAGGGCAAAAATGGGGCAGCGTTCAGGAGGGCAGGCCGGCCAGGATCTCCCGCGTCCTGGGCAGGTGCTCCAAGGTGGCTGCGAGGCGGATCCGCCATGCCTCGCCGGCGGCCATGGCCTCGTCCCTGGCGGCGGCGAGATCGTGGGGGCGCTCCTCGGCGAGGACCTCCACGAGCCAGGCGGCTTGTGCCCTGTCCTTTCGGGCCTTGAGGGAATCTGGTCCGTCTCGTCTACGATCGGCGACGATCATCTTGTGGATGGCGAATCGCTCGGGCTGCGGAATCTGCACCAGGATCCCCTGCCGGTAGAGGACCGCGGCCCGGATCGGTTCCTTGATGAGGTAGTTCAGGAAGTGCAGGCTCTGCGCCTTCACGCCGAGGGCCTTCAGGGTGCGCACCGTCTCGCGTTCATCGAAGGAGGGGGTGAGGAATTCGACGAGCGTTCCCCGCTCCGCCTGCCGCCAGCGCCAGGAGGAGCGGCCGTCGAGAGAGGGGGCCTGTTCGAACTTCATCTCCGCGAAGATCCTGGCCAGCGGCGGTTCTGCCATGTCGTCGAGCGCCAGGGAGAGCCGCTCGAAGGAGGCGATGTCGAGATCATTTGTGCTGGCTGTCTCGTCAAAGCGCATCCTGCAGCCAAGAACGGCCTCGTAGCATCGGAAGGCATGCGTGCCGACCAGCGTCCCGCCCAGCCTGAAGACTCCCGCCTTGGCGAAGGCCGCCAGGATCTTCCCCGTGGCGCCGTCGGTGGTGCGATAGCGCTCCGCCTGAAGCACGCGCGCGAGCCGGCTCCGCTCCAGGGCGTTCCGGCGGCGATCGGCGGCGAGCGCCTCATGCCGCTCCAGACGTGCGCGCAACGCTGGCGTATCCTCCCCCAGGTAGCGATCCTTGACGGCGTCTCCGATCCGGTAGCGGTCGTACCAGTAGCCCTTCTGGCCGACCTGCTTGCGCCAGGGCTTCCCGCGGACGTCGGAGACGGACTCCTCCTCGAGAAGGCGCAGGAGGTCCTGATACGCTGCGACGCCGATCGGGCTGTGGTGCTCTATCATTGCTATACCCCACAAAAAATTTTTTGTGGGGTATATATAGAGCGGGATCCGGGGAGGCCCTGTCTCCGGCTCCGTCGGGGCGGCTAGTTCCTGTCCTCGGCGTCGAGTCGGCCCATCATGGCGTGATCTTCGGGGCCGGGGCTGCGGAAGTAGGGGCCCTGGAGGTCGAAGATCATGCCGGGGCTCTCGGGCGTGCCGCCGTCGGCGAGCGGCCCGTAGTTGCTCTTCTCGGTGGTGAAGAAGCCCTGCTGGTCGTTGGGGTCGCGCTGGAGGCGGATGAAGAGGGAGGCGGCCTGGAGGATCCCGGGCGAGACGAGGGGCTTGCCGAAGGCGTCGGTCTGGCAGGCGATCAGGATCCAGATGCCGAGGCGGCGGGCGAGGGCTGCGAGGCGGTTGGCGCAGTCGCGCAGGTGGGCCTCCTCGGAGACCCCCTTCTCGCGGCCGCGGATGAGCTGCCAGTAGTCGATGATGACGCCCTGGACCTTGTGGCGGTGGACGGCGTGCAGGATCGCGCGGTTGATGTCGTCCATCGTCGCGCCGGGCAGGAACTCGTACCATGTGTGATCCTGGAGCTTCTGCAGGTAGCGCTCGGCGTTGCGCCGCAGGATCTTCGTCTGCGGGTGGGTAGGGTCGTTCAGCAGCGTCGCGTTCTGGCCGATGCCGCGTGCGATGTTGCGGATCTCGATGTCCTCGGGCGGGGTCTCCATCGAGAGGAAGAGGTGGCGGACCCCGTCGGCGTTGAGGTTGTGGGAGATGCTGCCAAGCAGGATCGTCTTGCCGCGGCCGAACTCCGCGCCGATGGCGTAGAGGCGCCGCGCGACGAGGCCGCCTTGGGTCACGAGGTCGAGGCCCTCGATGCCGGTCTCGGCGCGGGGCTCGTCGCGCACGGCCATCTCGTAGGCGGCGCGGGCGACCTCGCGCTTGCTGCGCGCGGTGGGCTTGGCGCCGAGCAGGGCCTCTTCGAGGGCGCGGATCGCGGCGGAGGCGACCTCCTCGGGGGCGTCGCCGCCCTGGCGGATGTCCTCCTGCAGGCGCGCGCCGACGGCCTGGAGGCGCCGCCAGAGGGTGGCGGCGCGCAGCTGGCGCGCGGCCTCGCCGATGGCGGGCACGGCCGTCTGGCCGTAGGCCACGAGATCGGCGAGGAAGCCGGAGCCGCCGTAGGCCTGGAGATCGGCGCCGAGGCGCTGGGAGAGGATTCCGGGTGTTGCCGCACGGCCGGCGCCGAGCAGCTCGGCGCAGGTCTCGAAGACGATCTGGTGGGCGGGCTCGGCGAAGTCCTCGCCGGAGAGGAAGGAGATCTCGGGCCAGATCCCGTTCTCGGCGAGGAGCGCGCCGAGGACGGTGGCCTCGAGGGTGAGGTTGGCGGTGGGCGCGGCGCCCCGCTGGTCCAGCTGGACCACGCGGGCGCCGGGCTCGCGGCGGCGGCGGTCGGCGGTCATGCGGAGGTCTCCTCCTCGGCGTCCTCGGGGACGGCGGGGGCGGCAGCGCGGTGGCGGGCGGAGGCGGCGCGGATCCGCGCGGCCATCCCGTCGGAGACGCCGAGCATGTCGGGGGAGGCGATGGGACGGGCGGGGCGGACAATTTGGCGCCTTGCGGGCGGATTGGCGGCGGCATGGGAGGGCTTGGACGGATCGCGCTTCTCGGCCACGGCCTTGAGGCGGGCGCGCATCCAGGAGTAGGGGTCGACCAGCTCCTGCTTCAGCGCCGCGTCGATGGCCTCGGCGACGTCGCCCTCCTCCCAGTCCTTGAGCAGGCGCGCGACGCACTGGCGCGCCTGCGCCTCGGTCCGGCCGGCGGTGACGAGGAGGGCCACGCCCGCCTTGAAGATGTGCTGGGCGAGGCTCGGCGCCTTCCGGGCCGCCTCGGCGGGGCGGGCGGGCATCGCAGGCTTGACCCCGGCCACGAGGAGCGGTAGGGTCGCGCCGCTGGCGGGCACGCCCGGGGGCAGGCCGGCGTGGGGGGTGCGCATCCCGAGCGCGTCCTCGCCCGCCCAGGAGGCGGTGGGCAGGGGCGGCGCCGCGAGGCTGCGCGCGGAGGGCAGGGTCCAGCGCCCGCTCGCGGTCTCGAAGAAGGGGCGCAGCGCTGCGGCGGCCTTCTCCCACTTCTTGCGGGTGATCCCGAGGAAGGTGGTCGCGATCGCCTCGGGCATGCCCTGCCCGAAGGCGGCGTGGTGCGAGACGATGCGCACCGCCAGGCGGAAGTCGTCGGGCGCGAGCGCCGCGGCGAGGGTGGCGACGTCCTCGTAGGTCATCGGCAGCGGCGCGCGCGCCGGCGCGGGCGCCGGCGGAGGGGCGTCGGGGCTCTGCGTCATGGAATCTCCTCCTTGACGTGGATCCCACGCCCGTCGCGAGGACGGGGGCGCCGGTGCGGACGGCGCGGGGGGGGTTTCGGAACCTGTCCCGGCCGCAGCGGGACCCCCCTGATATAGTCCCGCCGCCCCGACGGACGCGAGGGCCGGCAGGGTTCCGTCTTCATCCTCCCTTCAGGCGCGTCCTACCTCCTTGATTCGTCGGCCTCGATCTCCAGGTGCGCAGAAGTGTCCGGCCTGCCGCCGGCCGCCTCCAGGGGAACCTATGCCCTGCCGCCCATCCCGGCCCTCGCGCCGTCCGCCGCCCTGGCGATCGACGCCCTCGCCGCCCCCTCCGCCGCCCAGGCGCAGGGCCCGCGCTTCTACATCACCAACATGACGGGCATGACCATCACGCATGTCTATGTCTCCTCCGTCCCGCGGAGCGACTGGGGCCACGATCTCCTCGGCAACCAGGTCCTGGGTGCGGGCCAGCGTGTCTTCCTGTCGCCGCCGACCTGCGTCAACGACATCCGCGCGACCTGCGCCGGCGGCCGCCACCAGGAGTCGTGCGGCCTCGATGTCTGCCGCGTCACGAACTTCAACATCCGCTGAGCGGCCCGCCGCGGCACGGTTGTCAGTCGGTCAGGCGACCACAAGTTCGCCCGCCTTCCCCCTAGCCCCCCCGTGTGCGATGCCCCATCCGACCGCCTTGACCATCCAGCGTCTCGCCGACGCCTTTGCGCCCCACGGCCTGCGCGGCCTCCGCCGATCGAGCCGGGGCCGCCGTGGAGCGGCTGGGCCGCCGATCTCCTCGATCTTGCCGTCGCGCTGCGCCCTTGCCGCGCGAGCCGGCTTCTCTTGGAGGAGGCTTCTGGCCTGCCCTCCGCCGCCGCGGCGGCCCGGCGGGCGCTTCTCGGCGCGACTTCGGAGCCCGGGCGCTGAGGCCCCTCGCGCCCTAGATTGGAGCGGATGGACAACCCCTCCCCCTTCGCCGGTCTCTTCCGTTCCGCCCGCACCGCCGGTGCGCTCGGCGCGGCCGGGCTTCGCGCCGGCCTCTCGGCCGCCGGCATCCGCGGCGGCGCCGACGACCCGGCCCGCCTCGCTGCGGCGCTGGGGGCGCTGAAGGGTCCCTTGGCCAAGGCGGGCCAGTGGCTTGCGCACGTGCCCGACGTGCTGCCCCCGGCCTACGCCGAGGCGCTGGGGACGCTGCAGCAGCAGGTGCCGCCGATGGGGCCGACCTTCGTGCGCCGCCGCATGGCGGCCGAGCTCGGTCCTGCCTGGCGGCGCAGGTTCGCCGCCTTCGACGAGACGCCGGTCTCGGCCGCTTCCCTCGGCCAGGTCCACCGCGCGCGCCTCGCCGACGGGCGGGAGGTCGCATGCAAGCTGCAATATCCGGGGATGGACGCCGCGATCCGCTCCGATCTGGCACAGGTCCGCCTGCTGGCCTCCGCGTGGAAGCGCATCGACGGCGCGGTGGATCCCGAGGCGGCGCTGGCGGACGTCGCCGAGCGCCTGGAGGCGGAGACCGACTACCTGACGGAGGCCCGGGCGCTGCGCCTCTTCGGGACGGCGCTCGAGGGCGTCGCCTCCGTCCCGATGCCGATCCGCGAGACCACCACGCGGCGGCTGCTGACGATGACCTGGCTCGAGGCCCGCCCCTTCTCCGCATGGGCTGCCTCCGTTCCGTCGCAGACGGAGCGAGACGCCCACGGGCTGGCGCTCTTCCGCGCCTGGTATCTCCCCTTCTTCCGGGTGGGCGCGATCCACGCCGATCCCCATCCGGGCAACCACGGGATCGCCGCCGACGGTCGGCCCGCGCTCTACGACTTCGGCTCCTTCCGCCTCTTTCCGGCCTCCTTCGTCCAGGGGGTCTGGACCCTGCGCGAGGCGCTGCGCCGGGGCGGGGACACGGGCGAGGCCTACGCCCTCTGGGGCTTCTCCGGGCTTTCGCGGGAGGCGCGCGAAGCGCTCGACCGCTGGGCGGGATGGGTCTATGAGCCGCTGCTGCGCGCCGGTCCCGGCCCGATGGTGGCCGATCCGGCCGTCGGCGTCTCGCTGCTCGGCGCCGTCGCCAAGGCCCTTCGGGCGGCCGGCGGCGTGCGTCCCCCGCGGGAGTTCCCTCTCTTCGATCGCGCGGCGCTGGGGCTCGGGACCTCGCTGTGGCGCCTCGGCGCCCAGGCCGACTGGGGTAGTGCCTTCGAGGAGATCGTCGCGGCCTGGCCCATCGACGGCCTTGAGGTCCGCCAGGAGACGGCCTGGGATGCGACGCGCTGATCTGGCGCCGGAGGCGCTGCGCGAGGCCGTCCGGACCGCTCCTGCCCGTCCCGGGGTCTATCGCTTCTTCGGCGACGGCGACCGGCTCCTCTACGTCGGCAAGGCGAAGCATCTGGCCAGGCGCCTGCGCACCTACCTCGATCCCTCCGGGCTCCCAGCCCGCCTCGCCCGCGCGGTGCTGGGCCTGCGGCGGGTCGAGCTGCTCGAGACCCGCACCGAGGCCGAGGCGCTGCTGCTCGAGGCGAGCCTCATCAAGTCCGGCGATCCGCAGGCCAACGTCCGCCTGCGCGACAGCCGGTGGTTCCCCCACGTGGCCATCGGCCCGGGGTCCTTCCCGCGCCTCTTCGTCCATGTCGGACGCCTCGATCCCGGGACCTTCTACGTCGGTCCCTTCGCGGAGCGCGGCGCGGCGGAGGGACTGAAGCGGGAGATAGAGATGCTCTTCCGGCTGCGCACCTGCGCCGACGCGGTCTTCTCCGCCCGATCGCGCCCCTGCCTGCTCCACCAGATCGGACGCTGCAGCGCGCCGTGCGTGGGGCGCGCGGACGCCGACGCCTACGCCCGCCAGGTGGCGGACGCGCGGGCGTTCCTGGCGGACGGGCATGCGGCCTGGCGGCGGGAGCTCGCGCAGCGGATGAGCAAGGCCGCGGACGCGCTCGACTTCGAGGCCGCGGCCGCCCTGAGGGATCGGATCCGCGCGCTCGATCGCCTGGCGGAGCGCACCCCTATCGTCGGCTCGGGCCTGGTCGACGCCGACGTCTTCGCCCTGGCCCGGGCAGACGCGGGCGCCTGCGTCCAGCTCTTCCTGGTCCGCGGTGGCCGCGCGCATGGCGGGC
>Ga0272446_1005687_pt1 | contig 13539 bp, 14 predicted proteins | sample YNPCB0061_FD_194587 | JGI IMG/M metagenome (GOLD analysis project Ga0272446, IMG submission 194587) | Hot spring microbial mat communities from Yellowstone National Park, WY, United States - YNP-CB-006-1 | ecosystem: Environmental > Aquatic > Thermal springs > Hot (42-90C) > Sediment | place...
CGCCAGTCTCTCCAGCGGACCCGGAACATCTGATGCAGCACGCTGGAGCCTTCCAGCGTCAAAGGAACCTCGGGCAGTCTTGAAGTGGCCATAATTATTTCGTGGAATCCGCCGGGCCGGACTCTCTCTGCATCAAGGACCTGACGGCCTGCTCCAACATGCGCGGCAGGAAAGGCTTTTGCAGGAAGCCCGCGACAGCGCCGTCCCCGAAAGTCCCGGGATTGGCCGGATAGCCGCTGCACACCAGAATCCGCAGCGCCGGATTCGCCTCCAGCATCTGCCGCAAGAGTTCCTGGCCCGCCATGTCGGGCAGCGTCAGGTCCGCAATCACCAGGCGAAAACTCGAAGGGTCGCGCGCGAACACATCCCAAGCTTGCCGCCCGGTAGACGTAACCTCGACGTCGTAGCCCAATTGCCCCACAAAGCGGCTCATCAACTGAAGCAGCGGGGCCTCGTCGTCTACAATCAAAACGCGGGGCTTAGATTCGGAGTCCGTCCCCATCAACGGTTCTATTTTCGCACGGCCCCGCCCGTCGCAAGGAGCAAGGGTATGAAATCACACACCGAATATCTAACGTTTCACACCGCCAAGCATCGCGAGTACATCAACATCACCCCGCAGGTGGAGTCGGCGCTCCGCAAAAGCGGCGTCCAGGAGGGCATGGTCCTGGTGTCAGCCATGCACATCACCGCCGGCGTCTGGGTTAACGACGCCGAGGACGGATTGATCCAGGACATCGATGAGTGGTTGGAGAAGCTGGCGCCCTTCCGCCGGGACTACCGGCACCATCGCACCGGGGAGACCAATGGCGATTCGCACCTTAAGAGCCTGCTGGTCCATCACCAGGTGATCCTGCCGGTAACCAAAGGGAGGCTGGATCTGGGCCCCTGGCAGCAAGTCTATTACGCGGAGTTCGACGGACAGCGCCCCAAACGCGTCATTATCAAGGTAATGGGCGAATAGCCCGAAAGGAGGAGTATGCGTCTGTGGATGCTCGCCGCCGCCTGCGCCACGGTTTGGGCTGCGGATCTCCCGGTGAGGCAGGTGATCCTGTATAAGAACGGCGTCGGCCATGTGGAGAGAGCCGGGACGCTGGCGGCGGGCGAATCGGCCCGCCTGGACTTCAAAGCCTCGGACATGAACGATGTGCTGAAGTCCCTCATGATCGTCGAAAAAGGCGGCGGCAAGGTCGCCGGCGTGCGCTACGACTCCATGGAGCCGCTCGACAGGAAGCTGGGCGAGTTCCCATTCCGCATCGAGCCTCAGGCGCCGGTGGCAAAAATCCTTGATCAGTTCAAGGGCGCCAGGATCGAAGTGAACATCGGCGGGCAGCGCACCTCCGGCGTGCTGGTGAGCGCCCGCCACTCCGCCGCCGAACGCCAGCCGGAAAGGCAGGAGGCCGCCGTGTTGCTGGACTCCGGCGAACTGCGCACCCTCGAGCTCGGCCCCGCCGCCGGCGTGCGTTTTCTGGATCCGGCCGCCGAACGCAAGTTCAAGGAGTACTTGGCCATCCTGGCCGAATCTCGCGCCGGGGAAGCCCGCAGCGTGTACATCGATTCTACGGACCGTAGCGCCCGTGAGATCACGGCCTCCTACATGGCGCCCATGCCGGCGTGGAAATCGAGTTACCGGCTCATCTTCACTCCCGCCGCCGAGGCGCTGCTGGAAGGCTGGGCCATCATCGACAACACCACGGCCGACGATTGGACCCACATCCGGCTGGCGCTTGTCTCCGGCAGACCGGTCTCGTTTATCAGCCGCCTCTATGAGCCGAAACACGTGACCCGCCAAGTTGCCTCGCTGCCGGAGGACCAAGCCGCCGGTCCCCAATTGTTTGAAGGCGCGGTGGATGAACTGCGCAAGGCGTCGGCGCCTCCCCCGGAGCCGGCCGCCGCCGGAGTTGTGGGAGGGGTTCTTCCGCGGCGCATGATGGCGGCGCGGACGGCCCCTGCGGAAGCCGCAGCCCGCGAGCAGGCGCCCAGCACCGCTGCCGTCACCACCGAAACCAGGGAGGTGGGCGAGTGGTTCGAATACCGCTTCTCACAGCCGGTCACCGTCCGCCGGAACGAATCCGCCATGCTGCCTTTCCTCCAGCAGAAGGTCTCCGCCCGAAAGCTGCTCATTTATTCCGGTGATACGCAGCCCCATCCCACCACCGCGGCGGAGATTGTGAACCACACCGGCAAGACCCTGGACGGCGGCCCCATCACCGTGTTCGACTCCGGCGCTTACTCGGGCGAGGCGCTGATGGAGACGCTGAAGTCCGGCGATAAGCGCTTGATCGGCTACGGCGTCGAACCGGGTGTCCGCGTCACGTCGAAACTCGATTCGAAATCCCAGATGGTGCGCGAAGTGCGGCTCAATCGCGGCATCCTCACCACCAAGACCGCACGTGTGGATGTCAAAACCTATACCGCGCGCAACAGCACGGATAAACCCAGGACTCTGTGGATTGAGCACCCCATCCGGCAGGGCTTCACGGTCCTTTCGCCAAAACCTGTGGAAACCAGCGGCAATCATTACCGCTTCGAGTTGAAGTTGCCGGCCTCGGCCACGGCTTCCCTGAGCGTCGAAGAGGAGCACGTCTTCGAGACCACGGTTTCGGTGTCCGGCCTTAGCGTGGACGCCCTGCTGGTGCACGTTCAGAACAAGAGCATCTCCGAAGCCGGCCGCAAGCAACTTCAAAAAATGGCCGATTTGAAGCGCCAAATCGCGTCCGAAGATGCCGAAATTCGGCGCCTTCAGAACGAAATCGACCAGATTGGGCGGGACCAGCAGCGCATCCGCGAAAATATCAACAGCCTGAACCGCGTGGCGGGCCAACAGGAACAAGTGCAGCGGTACGCCAAGCAACTCGCCGAGCAGGAAGCCCGTTTGGCGGGCTTGCGGGACGGCCAGGAAGCGGCGCGGAAGAAAAAGCAAGCGCTGGAGTCCGAGCTCAATCGCCTGATCGAGACCGCGGTCTTCTGAGCCTGCCGCCGCAGCGCTCAACGGCGCCGGGGGGATTCGGCGCCGGAGCCCTTGAGGTAAGGCCCCCGCCGCCCGTCGGGAAGGATGGTGCGGTCATCGGTGCGGGCGGCCATGAGCTGGGCGGCGGTGAGTTCGCATGCGCCGCGGAGATTGGCGCCGCGCAGGTCGGCCAAGGAGAGGTCGGCCTCGCCGAAGCGGCTGCCGCACAGCACGGCGCGGGTGAAGCTGGCGCCGGTCAGCTTGGCTTCGCGGAAATCGCACTCCTGCATCGAAGCCCGGTCGAACTGGGAACGCGTCAGATCGGCGCGGGACAAGCGGGCAAAGTCCATGGTGGCGGCATGAAAGTCGCAAGTGAGCAGCCGGGCGAGCCCGAAGTTCGCCGACGACAAGACGGCGCCGCACAGGCGGCAAAGCTGCAAGCGGGCGTGGTAGAAAACGGCGCTGTCCAGGTCGCTGCCGGAGAAGTTACACTCAAAGAGCCGGGCTTGGTGGAAAGCCGCGCCGGGCAGCCGGGCGTGGCTGAAATCGCATTGCAGCAGTTCGGCGCCCATCCAGCGCGTCTCGGCGGCGGAAACCCCGTTGAACAGACAGGTTTGTAGCCTGGCGTCGGCAAACTGCGCCCGCGTCATCCATGCTTCTTCCAGCCGCACGCCCAGCATCTGCGCCTCGGAAAAGTCCGCCTCCGATAGGGTTGCGCGGCGGAAATCCGCCGATTCGAGCTCCGCACCGCTCAGGTCGGCCGCGGATAGGTCGGCCTCCAGCCAACTGGTCTGCCGCAGGCCGGCCTTTTGCAGGTTGGCGCCCTGGAGCGCGGCGTCATTGAAGGACTGGCCGGTCAGCACGGCGCGTCTGCCGCCCTCTCGCCCCTCCAGCCACTCCCGGTGCAGATTGAGCACCGCCTGGATGCCCAGTTCGATTACGCCGCGGCCCTCTGCGCCTGCCCCACACTGCCAGTTGGCACGCCCCATCACCTGAGGCTTATCGGGCGCACCCTCTCAAACTTGAGAAAAACCGTCAGGCCGAGGCTAAAACACCATCAAACTCTGGCTTGCGCCGGAGTCATGGAGCGCACCGTCCCGCCCAAGCGAGCCACCGCACCGGCGAGGGTGCGGACGTCTGGCATCGCCGCGCCGGCCCAAGCCAGCCTCAGGCGGCCCATCGCCACGGCGTAACGCCACAAAAAGACCATCCGCATGCGAACCAGCGCCACTACGACATCTGTCTGATCCGTTTCGGCGGCTGCCGCCATCGCCTTGCCCGCTACATACAGCCGGTCGAAATCCGCCCTCATCCAGCGTAAATACCCCGCCAAAACCCGCCGCCGGGCGGCTCGCAGGCGCCGCTCGATTTCGGGCGTGTATCCGGGAGCCAAAGGTAGGAATTCGAGATCCGACGCCGATATTAGGCGCTCAGCCGGCCGGTATCGCCGCGCGTCAAACCGCTCCAGCCACCGCGGGCCAGGCATCTTGACGCCGCGCGCGCCTATTGATTTCCGCGCCAACCACACCAAAACGGTTAATGTTGCCGCCGCCGCAGCCGCGGCCATCACGCCGGTTCCGAGCATTGCTTAGGACCTCCACGTCCTCCAGCGTCCAGAATATACGAAAGCCGGTCCGTTTGTAAACACTTATTTCGTAAAAACTGAGCCGGATTACGCAAAATAATCACCGCGCCAGGGTGCGGTTGATGGCTTCCAATTGTTCGAGCAAACGCGCTTGGTCCTTGCGATTCCAGGCTAAAGCCGCTACGCTGATGCGCTGTTCGCCGGCCTGCGACAGCAATACGGCCCAGGCTGCCAGAATGGCCACCGTGCAGGCGCCGATGACGCAACTGAGCGGCCGCGTCAAAGCCGGACCGGCGATATTGCGGATAAAAACAGTGAGGGAAATCGTCAAACAATACAGCGCGTTTAAGATGGCGTGCACAATCAGGTTCCGCCTCAGCGGCGCCGGATACCACGCCAGATAGCCCAACATGAGTAGCAAGAACAGCAGCAAAGTGGACGCCGCGCCCCGTCGCACCACATTGACCGCCCGTAAAATGGGAAACCTTTCCGCTCCCCCGGCCATGTCGATGGCCAAGGTCGCCGCCGCTACAGCGAGGCACAAAGCCAATCCCGCCGCAAGAACCATCTGGCTCACTCGCCGGATCCCAGGGTAATCGGCCAGCACCTTCGAGTACAGTTCAAACACGACCAAGTAACACAGAATCCAAGAGATAACTTCCGAGGGGATCCAAATCCATCCGTACAGATTCCGGTTGGGGTTAAGGCCAACCAAGACCACCGACCGGACGAATTGGAAAAGCATAAATAGGGAAAAAAACGGGTAGGATGGCGACAACCGGCGCCGCCACAAGTTGATGAGGACGGCAGCCTCTCCGGCGATCACCAGCAGAAAAACGACCTGCTCGAAGCTACTCTTTGGTGTCATGGCGTACGCTGGGCTCGGGCGACCAGTGTATCACCATGACACCCTGGAGAGTATCGCAACCCCGACTCCGGAGGCTGCCCGGAACAACGGCGGCTTAGCGCTGCTGTTGGGGCGGGTCCTCGGGGCAGGGGAAGCATCCGGGCTCGGGCACATAGGCCATTCCCTGGCCGATGATGCTGGCGAACTGGAGCACGAAGGCTAGAACGAGGATGGTCTTCTTTAACACTTGGGCAGTCTCCTTTTTTTTTCAAACTTTGGTGGCGTTTATTGCCACCAGGATTAGGGTAAAGTACTAGTAGTTCCAAATGGGTGATCAAAGAAAACACTTTCGGATTTCGGAACATCTGCAAACCGGCATTTCCGGCGCGCATCTCCGGCCTCGGCCAGAGGTTTGCGCTAGAATACCGGATGGCGCTAGAAAAGGTGCGGCAAATGGCTGGAGCTTGGACCGGAGAGAATTGGCCTCGGGATGCGGTTTCCAACGTATGGGCCAGAACCCTTAGCCAGATTCCCACCTGTTTCGGGCGCCTGTATTACCTGGCCTCATTGCGCAATCCCAACACGGGTTTGTACGAGCACCACGGTCTGGCGCACCGGTTCGGCGCCGCTGAGGCGGATGCCGCCTTGCGGTCCAGCCACGAGGAAGTGTTCGCCGAATGGCTCAATTTTCCGCTGGCGCGGCAAAAAGCCGATTTCGACTCTTTTCTGGCAGGAATCGAAGGCGATCGAGCCACGGTCCTCGGCGCCTGGCTGACTCTGGAACCCTACCGGAACCTGCCGCCTGTTACAGCGCGCCCCGTTGAGCGGGAGCTGTATTTGGCTGAGATTCAAGCGCTGTTGGAGCTGCTCAGGAACGAGTCCGGCGTCGCTTTCCCTGATCCAGACGCATAGCCACGCCGGTCACTTGCCCTAGGACATCGACTTCGGCAGGGTATGCAAACAGGCGCGGAGGCAAGCCGGAAGAGGGATGAAACTGGACCGTCAAGCGTCCCTCCTTAAGCGAGCACCAACCCAAGCAGTATCCTTCGCGGTGCTCCAAAAAATGGATGGGACGGTCGTGCTCGTTGGGCCACACTCCGTCGGCGATTTTGCGCCGGGTTTCTTCGATCACCACCAGCGAACCGGGCGCGATCACCGGATACATACTCCAGTCTTCGGTGCCCACAAAGGCATAACGGTGGTTTCTGACGTCCAGCCCCTCCAGCAGCATGAGCGGCAATTTCCCCCAACGCTGCACAAAACGGCTCAGAAATGTGGTTCGTTTCAGGTCGATTCCCGGATCGAGCGACAAGGGGATCGTAATATCGCCGTGTCCGTCGCCCTTAAAACCAATCAGGTGCGTTTGTTCGATTTCAATATTGGCCGCATCGGCCGGCAAGTGCGCCAGATTGACTCCGTACCACTCCAGCACTTCATACAGATCCAGCCGGTAGATAGCGCACAAGGAGTACAGCCGAAATATCGACGGAATTGTGCCCTTGTTTTCAATGTCCGCCAGCCGGCTCAAGGCGATGGCGTACTCGTCGTTTCCCCGCCGGTTGGCGATGCGCTGGCTGGCATCCTCCACGTCACGGTAGCGCAAATTGAGCCGCTCCCGGATCCGTTTTAGCTTCTGTCCCGCATCTTCCGTCATGGCTGCGAGTGTGCGTGAGGGGGCATCCGCCGAGGCGGCGCGGGGCCGGCTCCCGGTCCACTCGTCTGGGATTATACCGGGAATCGCGCTCAGGCGGCAAGCGCGCCCGTCTATCCTTGTTCCGGATTCGGAACAAGGATTTTTGAGACTGGCCGCCTTCGAAATGGGTTCGTTTTTCCATCTCAGTTTACTCCAATTTTTCTTGCCCGCATCCCATTTTTTTCGCCCCCTCCGGCGCGCTATAATGCCTTCCAAATGGGGATGCACGTATTCCAACCAGCGGCTTGTTGTGTTCCCAGCCGTGAACGCGCCGAACGGCTGGCGCAATCCCGGCTGTTGTCCGAAACCCGGCGAATGGCTCGCGACGGCTCCACCGTTGACATGGTGAAACTTGACGGCGGGCGCTTTTGGATGGGGGCGGAAGACCAAGAAGGGTTCCCTCAGGACGGCGAAGGTCCCCTCCGCCAAGTCACCCTGGACGGCTTCTGGATCGACCGGTATCCGGTCACCAACGCCCAGTTTGCGGAGTTCGTCCGCCGCACCGGCTATGTCACTGAAGCGGAACGGTTTGGCTGGTCTTTCGTCTTTCAAGGCCACATACCGCCCGAAGAGGTGCCCCGGTTGGTGGACCGCCGCGCGCCGGGCGTCTCCTGGTGGTGTAAGGTCAACGGCGCCTGCTGGCGCCACCCCGAAGGTCCGGATTCGGCCATCGATAACCGCCTGGATTACCCCGTCGTGCATGTTTCCTGGAACGACGCCGCCGCCTACGCCCGTTGGGCAGGCAAGCGCCTGCCTACCGAAGCCGAATGGGAGTACGCCGCCCGCGGCGGGCTGGAGCAGAAGAAATACCCCTGGGGTGACGAACTTACCCCTGGCGGCGTTCATCTGTGCAATGTCTGGCAGGGCAAGTTTCCGGAACTCGACACCGGCGAAGACGGCTGGCGGGGGACTTGTCCGGTGACCGCTTTCCCGCCGAACGGCTACGGGTTACTGGTGATCACCGGGAATGCCTGGGAGTGGTGTAGCGACTGGTTCCATCCCAACTGGCACGTCCACGCCACACGCACCAACCCGGTTGGTCCTCCGTCCGGGACACAGCGCGTGATGAAGGGTGGCAGCTACTTGTGCCACAAAAGCTACTGCAACCGCTACCGGGTTGCCGCCCGTACCTCCAATACGCCGGATTCAGCCACCACCAACATCAGTTTCCGGTGCGTCCGGGACCTGTAGCCGAAAAGCGGGGGCGCGGCGGTACGAACCCGCCGGAGTAAAGTTTAGTACACTGGCACGTTGAGGAGTTGACCCTTGTCCCAAGACACATTTTCGAGAAGGCACTTTTTCTTTGGGAGCCTGCTGGCCGGCGCTGTTCCGGCGGCGGGTTACGGAAGCACCCCATCGCTCAAAGCGCTGGGATACAAGTCCCCGAACGAGAAGCTCAACATCGCATCCATTGGCGCGGGTGGGAAAGCCGCTGGCGACATCACGGCTTGCGCCGCCACCGAAAACATCGTCGCTTTGTGCGACGTCGACGAGCGGCGCGCCGAGCGCATATACAAGCAGTTCGACAAGGTCCCCAAATACAAAGATTTCCGCCAGATGCTGGACAAGGAGAATAAGAACATCGATGCGGTGATCGTCTCCATTCCGGACCACATGCACGGCATAGCGGCCCTGTGGGCGATGGAGCGGGGCAAGCACGTCTATGTTCAGAAACCTCTGGCGCGAACCGTACTGGAGTGCCGGTTGCTGCGGGACTTTGCGCGTAAGTACAAAGTCGCCACGCAGATGGGAAACCAGGGTTACTCGAACGAGGGCACAAGGCAGTGCGCCGAAATGATATGGGCGGGCGAAATCGGCGGCGTCACCGAGGTGCACGCCTGGACCAACCGCCCCATCTGGCCGCAAGGCTTGCCTGATTTGCCGCCGGAATCTTCGGTCCCCCCGACTTTCGACTGGGATCTGTGGCTGGGCATCGCCCCGATGCGGCCATACAGCGAAAAGTATGCGCCCTTCGCTTGGCGGGGCTTTTACGACTTCGGCTGCGGCGCGCTGGGCGATATGGCCTGCCATATTCTCGGTGCGCCGAACGTCGCCCTGCGGCTGGGCGCGCCGGTGAGCGTCGAGTGCCTGAAACAGGAAGGCAAAAGCAAGTATTATTACCCGACTAAGTCCGTGATCCGTTTCGATTTCCCGGCCAGGGGCTCGATGCCGCCAGTGAAGATCTTTTGGTATGACGGCATGAAAAGTCAGCCGGACATCCCAGGCGTGCCCGCGGGCGAAAGGTTGGGCGACCTAACCCGCCGCCGCGCCAAGGGCGAGCCTGAGCGGGTCAACCCGTTCGTGCAGGGGCAGATTTTCACCGAAGATTTGCTGGCCGCGCCGGCGGCTGAGGCGCAGCCTGCCGCCCAAGGAGGCGGCGGAATGCGCGCCGCCGAGCCGGCTGATCCCAACGCCCGCCTGGACGCGCAGGTTGCCCGTCTGGCCGGTCAAGGCAGCAACGGCAGCCTGTTCATCGGCGACAAGGGCATGATCACCACCGGCACCTACGGCGAGATGACGCGCCTGATTCCGGTCGAGAAGATGAAGGGGTACAAGTGGCCGCCACAATTCCTGACGCGTTCCCCAGGCCACTACCGCGACTGGATCCGCGCCTGCAAAGGAGGCGAACCAGCCTGTTCGAACTTCGAACATGCCGCTCCCTTCACCGAGTGGATCCTGCTCGGCGTAATCGCCCTGCACTTTGAGGGCAAGCTCGAATGGGACTCCGAAAAGATGCGTTTCACCAACAACGCCGAAGCGAACAAACTACTTCGGCCAGTGGTCCGCAAAGGCTGGCGCATGCCGGGTCTGACGTGAACCCGCCCCTTCCCTGAAAAGAAGGAACGGGCGGACAAGCTCAGGCCGGTACTCGCCGCGCCGATTCCTGGCGGCTGCGAACCCCGGGCTTGCATTCAAAGCGGGGATGACTGTATAGTAGTAACTTCGATGCGCTGGTACTTCGGCTACGCCTTTATTTACCGGTTCGGCTATTGCGGCTGAACCGGCGAGTGGCGTTGGACGAAGGGAAATTTGAGTTTGGATGATCCGGCCCACTCGCCAGAGTGGGCCGTTGGCTTTTTAGGGGGCAAGAAGATGATCATTTCGATGCGGCCTAACGCCACACGGGAGGAAATCGAGCACGTTTGCGAACGGATTCGGGAGTTCGGCTACAAGGTGCATTCCATCCAAGGAGAGGAGCGCGTGGTGATCGGCGCGGTGGGCATTGGCGACGTGACGCCTTGCCTGGAGGCTCTGGAGGCGCTGCCGTACGTCGAGAAGGCGGTGCGGATCTCGGCGCCCTATAAGTTTGTGAGCCGCGAGTTCCGGCGGGAGCCGTCCACCATTAAGGTCAACGGGCATGAATTCGGCGGCGGCGAGTTCATCATCATCGCCGGACCCTGCTCGGTGGAAAGCGAACAGCAGATTATGGAAGTGGCCGAAAGCGTGCGCTCGGCCGGAGCGCACTTGCTCCGGGGAGGCGCTTTCAAACCGCGCACGTCGCCGTATGACTTCCAGGGGCTGGAAGAGCTCGGCCTCAAATTCCTGCGTAAGGCGAAGCAAGCCACCGGGCTGGCCATCGTCACCGAGGTAATGACCGAGCGCGACGTGCCGCTGGTGGCCGAATACGCCGACGTACTGCAAATCGGCGCTCGCAACATGCAGAACTTCATGCTGCTTAAGGCGGTGGGGGCGTGCGGGAAACCGGTGCTGCTCAAACGCGGCATGAGCTCCACCATCAAAGAGCTGCTGATGTCGGCCGAATACATCGTGGCTCACGGGAACTCCAACGTTATTTTGTGCGAACGCGGCATCCGGACCTTTGAGACGCACACCCGCAACACGGCCGACTTGGCGGCCATCGCCGCGCTGAAGGAGCTGACCCACTTGCCGGTGATCTTCGACCCAAGCCACGCCACGGGCAAGCGGAGTCTGGTTCCCCCCACCGCGCGGGCGGCAGTGGCCATCGGCGCCGACGGCTTAATGGTGGAGGTGCATCCTTGTCCCGAGCGCGCCGTCAGCGACGGCGCCCAATCGCTCACCTGCTCTCAATTTCGCCAGATGATGGAGGATCTGAGGCCGCTGATCGAGCTATGGAAGCAAGCGCGCCTGACGCCGGCGCCGACCGCGTTGTAGCCTTGGGCCGGCCATGCAAATCAGGCTGAGTATCCGGCACTGGACGGCGATTGCGGCGGCAGCCGCTGCCGCCTTGCTATGGCTGGCGTATCAGCGGCACTGGAAACGGCCTGGCCCCGCGCTGATGGCCTCGTTCGCGCCCGCCTCCACCCGCGTGCTGGTCCATATCGACGTCGGGGCGTTGCGCGATTCGGGCGTTCTGGAACTGGTCGCCGGAGCGCGGGTGCTGGAGGATTCCGAGTATCTCCGCTTTGTGCGGGCTTCACAGTTCGATTACCGGCGGGATTTGGATGGAGTCATGCTGGCCTTCGGGCCAGATGAAAACCTTTATTTGGCGTCCGGGCGTTTCCGCTGGCCTGCGATCCGGAACTATGTGGGCGGCCACGGCGGCGCCTGCGACGGTCCGGTGTGTTATTTGCCGGCCATGCAGCCCCGCCGCTTCATCTCACTGATGCCGCTGAGGCCCAACTTGCTGGCCATTGCGGTGAGCCCGGACCGAAGAGCGGTGCGGCGTCTGACCGAGCCGGGCGGCCGCCGGAACATCAAAATCCCCCCCGAGCCGGTCTGGGTGGAGCTTTTCCCGGCCGCGCTCCAAAACCCGGAGGACTTCCCGGCCGGAACCCACCTGTTCATTAAGGCTTTGCAGGGCAGTGAGACCGTGTCGCTGTCTTTCGGCGCCAGCGGAAGCCGTTACCGGGCGCGCCTGCGCGCCGTATGCGCCGCTGAGGCGGATGCCAAAGTGTTGCTCGCCCAGTTTGAGCGCATCACGGACGTGCTGCGGAAGCTGATCGCCTCGCGCCAGCAGCAACCCAATCCTCGCGATTTGAGCGGCGTTCTGACCGCCGGAGTCTTCCGCCGGGAGGGGCGCGAGGTGTTCGGCGAGTGGCCGATCGAGCGGCAGTTTCTGGAAAGCCTCAGCGGGGGTTCGCAGTAATGCCGCCCGGCGTGCTGGTGTGCGGCAACGCGGTGATGGATCTGCTGGTGCGTCCCGTTGAGGCCATCCGCTGGGACGCCACCATCTGGGTGGAAGACATCGAACGCAGCATCGGCGGAAACGGCGCCAATACCGCCTACGCCCTTGCGGCGCTGGAAACTCCGGTGCGCCTGCTGAGTCTGGTCGGAGTGGACGAATTTGGGTCTCAACTGATCGAGATCCTGAGCAGGGCGGGCGTGGACACAACCTGGACCGCTCGCACGCAGTCGCCCACCGGGGTTACGGTGGCGCTGGTGCGCAGGGATGGCGCGAGGGCCTTTCTGCATCGCCCCGGGTCGAGCGCAGAAGCTTTTCCGGACCCGCCTGAGTTCTCGGCGGAAATCACCTCCGGGATATCGCGGTTCCACCTGGCCAACCCCTATGCTTTGCCTAACATGCGGCGGCACGCGGCCGAAACGCTGCGGCGGGCGCGTGAGGCAGGGCTGGCCACTTCGCTGGACACCGGCTGGGACGCCAAGGGCCAGTGGATGGAGGTGCTGGCGCCGTGCTTGCCCGAGCTTGGCGTTCTCTTCGTCAACGAAGAGGAGTCTCGTATGTTGACCGGACGCGGCGCGTTTCGGGAAGCCGCCCGAGACCTGCTGCGCGCGGGAGTGGAGACTGTGGTGGTGAAACTTGGCGCCGAGGGATGCGCCGTGTTCACCAGGGCAGGCGACTTCCGTTCGCCGGCGCTGCCGGTTCCCGTAATGGACAGCACGGGCGCCGGCGACTGTTTCGCCGGGGGATTTCTAGCGGCGCTGCAACGCGGAGCTTCCTTGGAAAAAGCGGCGCGCCTGGCGAATGCCGCCGGGGCGGCAAGCGTCTCGGCTCTGGGCTCGGTCAAAGGGCTGCGGAATTTTGAAGACGCCAGGCGGCTTCTTGCATCCCTATGAGTGTGAAGCAGCCTCGCCGCAGATTCCTGTTGTTCGTCCTGGCGCCCGCGCTGGCGGCTCAGACGGCGGCGCGCACGGTTCGCGGAATCTTGACCCTCACTGCCGGCGGGCGCCCGGCGCTGCGCACATCCTCCGGCGCTCTGGTGTATCCGGACGGCGATCCGCCTACTCGCGGAGTGCTGCGTGACAAGCGCCTGCTGGGGATGGACATGGAGCTGGCCGGGACGTTTGATTCGGCGGACCGGTTCACCGTGAACCCCATCCACACCCGCTCCATCTTTGTGTATAAAAACGGGAAGCGCCTCATGGTAACCTACTGGTGCGATGTCTGCGCGATCCGCACCTACACGCCGGGGCAATGCTGGTGCTGCCAGGAGGAAACCGCGCTAGACCTCCGCGAGAAAGATGATGCGCCATGATGCGCTGCGCCTGGACCCTGCTATTGCCTCTTATGTCTTCCGCCGCCA
>Ga0272446_1005689_pt1 | contig 13534 bp, 10 predicted proteins | sample YNPCB0061_FD_194587 | JGI IMG/M metagenome (GOLD analysis project Ga0272446, IMG submission 194587) | Hot spring microbial mat communities from Yellowstone National Park, WY, United States - YNP-CB-006-1 | ecosystem: Environmental > Aquatic > Thermal springs > Hot (42-90C) > Sediment | place...
TTCGTGAGATTCAGCGCGACCCCTTCACTGGCGTTGGGAAGGCAGAACCGCTGAAAGCTGAGCTCAGCGGCTGTTGGTCGCGCCGGATTGACCGAGAGCATCGCCTCGTATACCAAGTGCTCGAGAAGAAAATCCGTATTCTGGCTTGCCGCTACCACTACTGACATCCGGCCGGTAGCTGTTATGAGGGTTGCTTGCCCAGGAGGGGGATGATCACGCCGATGGTTTCCTGGGCCATGGCGCGGGCTTGCCGGGCGTCGGTTTCGCGGTAGAAGTCCATGGGGGTGAGGTCTTCGCTGCCATAGAACGCTAGTTCGCGGTCGCGGCGCAGGCAGCGAGAGTATTCTGCCAGTTTCTCCACATGCGGACGGACCCGATCCGGGATCAACTCCCGGTTGTCCAGCAAAATCTGGCTGACATCGTGGATCCGGGGCGCGTCGATGCCCGCCATCCGGAGTAGTCCCTTCAAAGCCAACTCCACCAGTTCCTGAGACTCGCGGACGACGTCCGCCCAACTGCCTGCCTCGTAGAGCGCGTCCAATACCTTCAGCCGGACGTGCGCCCGGCGGATGTAATCTTCAGCCAGTTTGGGATTGCGCATGGCTTTCCACCCAATAAGGCACTCCATACGCCGAGCGGCGGATGCGCCCGCCGGCGAGTAGATAACGGCGTACGGACGCCAGGAAGCGGGAAACGGCCAAGGTTCGCTCCCACAGCAGGATGCCGTCGATAGCGACCTCAAACCACAAACTGCCGGCGTTCTCCGGAGCGGCAGGCAACAGGCAGAAATGGGGGGATAGCGCGCCAGGCATGGCCTCCGGGTGCGCTTCCACGAGCCGGTCCCATTCCGCGTACAGATCCCGCGTGAGGGCCATTCCATGGCGGAGGCACAACAGCAGGTCCGCATCCGAGCCGGCCGTGGCGTCGCCACGCGCCTGGGAGCCGAACAAAGCCACCGCCTCCAATTTCGGACCGAGGCTGCTTTCAAGAATGCAAGCCAAAGGCGGAAAGGGCGCTTTCGGTTTCGGTGGAGCAGCAGAATCCCTCAAGTAGCTCTGGAGAGCCTGAAGGCACAGTTGGTTGAGGGAAACATCCAGGCGAGCGGCTTCGGACTTGAGTTCGGCATGCAAGTGGCGCGGGAGGCGGACGAGAATTTTGCTAGCGGATTTTGTACTATCCGGCATTTGTGCTAGCACCATGATAGCAGTGTCTTGGTTGGGTTGGTGGGGGCGGCAGGGGGCGGGCGGTGGATGGGGGCGGGGTCCTGGGACGAGGTGTATATAGAAAAGCGGGGGCGCCCGCGCGCCCCCGCGGCGGGGTTTTGAACCTTAAATCCTAACGATTCGAGAGACTAATCGGTGCGCTTGCGACGGAATGCCAGCACCAAGCCGGACAGGCCAAGGGCCATCAGGCCATAGAAGCCGGGCTCGGGGACTTGGTGGACGCTCTGGCGAATGTAGGAGATGGAAGTGAGGTTGGTCTGGCCACAGTTAGGGTTATCCTGAGGACAAGCCGCATTGGCTACCAACAAGATGTCCTTGATCACGTAAACTTTGTTCAGGGGCGGCGAGATGATCAAATTATCCCCCTGAATAGATTCTCCGGGCGGGTCTGTCTTGTCGGTGAGATCCAGTTGAGACTGGGCGATCGGGTCACCCAAGCCATACCCGGTTTGGTAGACCTGTTCGTTAATGATAATACCCCCCGAGCCACTGACGCCGCCGACATAAGACTGTCCAATGCCGTTGATGAGGGGCAAGCCGTTGATGGTTTCGACGGTATACTTGATCAAAAAGTCGACGTAGGCAACCGTTGACCCGCTAGAGGCGGCGAAAAAAGCGCCAGTCAACTCAATGGCATATGGGTCGATGGGGCTGCCGCTGCCGGCGCCGCTAACGGTGACTTGGGATGCCTGAGTTGGCGCCCAGCTACATCCAGGTCCACAAATTACTTGTGGGACGCTAAACTGGAAGTCGTAGAAAACTTTGTCGCCCACCAGGAGACCATTCTGATTTGTGGTGCCGATGAGCTGGTCCAGCGTGACTGTCCCCGTCGTGTAGCCAAACGCCATCGTCGCGCACAGAAGCGCGGCGACTAACAACAACCCCGCTTTTCTTAACACTTTCATCCTCCTCGATCCTCCGTTCGGAAGCTCTATCGCCAGTATAGGGCAAATCCCCGATAAGTGCAAGTGAAAAAAGGGTTTAGAGGTTAATTAGAGTACTGGTACCAGCGGGTCAACGGCAGGGGGAAAAGGTCACTGTTTGCAACGTGTTGGAATCCATGAGAGAGATTAAGTACCAGAAGTACTAGTACAATGGTTGGGACGTGGGGTAGGTTGGAACCCTGCCGAGCGATCCAGTAGCTTTGCCGTCTGGACGAAATCCATCCTGCAACCGAAAGATTGAGTGACAGCCATGATTCAGAGCGGTGATTAGGGTAGCAACAATGCACAAAAATGGATTTATTAGTACAGTTGTCCTGATTTGGGTGCTGGCGTGGGGGCTGATTGGCGGATTGGGGGCGCAGTCTCTGGATGCCGGGCCGAAGCTGATCGTGACGGTTACGCCGAAGACGGTGACTTTACAGCCGGGACAGAGCCTGCAATTCAGCGCCACGGTCGCGCAGGTGGTGCAGCCCGGGGTGCGCAGCGGCGCCACGAGGGTGGCGGACGCGACGGTGACATGGAGTTTAAGTCCGGCGGTGGGGACGGTGTCGGCGGCGGGTTTGTACACGGCGCCGGCGTCGGTGGCGGCGACGGTTCAGGTTAAATTGACGGTGACCAGTGTCGCGGACAAAACGGCCAGCGACACGGCGGTCATCACGGTGGCTGCGCCGGTGTCGGTGAGCGTGACGCCGGCTCAGGTGAGTCTGGGGCAGGGGCAGACGCAGCAGTTTGCGGCGGCGGTGACGGGGACGGCGAACACGGCGGTTACGTGGAGCGTGAGTCCGGCGGTGGGGACGGTGTCGGCGGCGGGGTTGTACACGGCGCCGGCGTCGATTGCGAGCCAGCAGGTGGTGACGGTGCGTGCGGTGAGCGTGGCGGATCCGAGCAAGAGCGCGGCGGCGTCGGTTACGCTGATTCCGCCTGCTCCGGCGCCGGTGTCGGTGAGCGTAGCGCCGGCTCAGGTGAGTCTGGGGCAGGGGCAGACGCAGCAGTTTGCGGCGGCGGTGACGGGGACGGCGAACACGGCGGTTACGTGGAGCGTGAGTCCGGCGGTGGGGATGGTGTCGGCGGCGGGGTTGTACACGGCGCCGGCGTCGATTGCGAGCCAGCAGGTGGTGACGGTGCGTGCGGTGAGCGTGGCGGATCCGAGCAAGAGCGCGGCGGCGTCGGTTACGCTGATTCCGCCTGCTCCGGCGCCGGTGTCGGTGAGCGTAGCGCCTTCAAGCGCGACGCTGACGGCGAGTCAGACGCAGCAGTTTACGGCGGCGGTGACGGGGACGACGAACACGGGGGTGGTATGGAGTTTGAGTCCGGCGGTGGGGACGCTCTCCACCAGCGGGGCGACAGCGGTGTATACTGCGCCTAGCAATATAGTTCAGTCGCAGACGGTGGAAGTGCTGGCGACGAGCATGGCGGACGGGAGCAAGGTGGGGAAGGCGATATTGATGCTAGTGCCGGTGGTGGCGGTGGCCGTGAGTCCGGCCACGGTGACGCTGGAAGCCGGCCAGGCGCAGCAGTTTACGGCCTCGGTGACGGGGACGACGAACACGGCGGTGGTATGGTCGGTGGACCCGGCGGTAGGAACGATCACAGCCGACGGCCGGTATGTGGCGCCGGGGCAGGTGAGCGGGGAGCAGGTGGTACAGGTCCGGGCGACTTCCATTGCAGACAGTTCCAAGTCAGGCGCGGCTTCGGTGAGTTTGCGGCCGAAGCCAGGTGGGGGTGTGCAGTACAGGGTAGACAAAGACGGGCTTTCGTATTTTGCTTACGACGGCGTGGATTATACGGGTTGGAAAGGATACGCGGTGTATGAAATGTGGACTCCTCCAGGGGGCAGCGAAAGCTCGATGAAACCCTCCAGCCCGGTGGCAGTAACGGTTGGGAGCAATCCGGCGAGTATCACATACACGTACCGAGCCGACGCATCGCACGAATGGACGTTACAGTTCGCTTACAGCGGGGCGGGCACAAATACGCTCGTAATTGACATCCGAGCGACGAACAAAGCCTTAAGCGACACCCTTCGGCCCCATTTCATTCCTTTCAATTGGAACCCCCCGGTTGCGCCGTCCTTCATCTCAAAGGATGTGGATCTAACTTGGGTTTTGGGGCAGGAAAAGCCAGCGCGCATGATGCGCTATGGCGACCAAGCGGTTGCCTGGTGGCTAGAGCCGGTTACGACGAACGCGACATTGCAGGTTCGCCCGAACGGAATTAAGAACGGGTATAACTACTTTTTTATGAGTCAAGTGGGAGTAAACTTAGGGGCGTCCCCGATTCTGTATTACGAGAGGGTGTCCCCAGGGGAGACGAAACAGTGGCGCCTTATTGTTCGTTTCGGAAAGTCGACAGACACGGAGGAAACGCTCGCCCCGGAGAGTTATAAGAATTACCGGGAGGCGTTTCCCTTTGTGGTTCCACTGAAAAGCCGCAGGCCGATCACCCGAATTTTTGTGGCCGAGCCGGGGACGAATCGTGAGAACTGCACTGTGGAGAATCCCCGGTGCTACAAGGTTCATCCACGGCCTCTTCAGGATCCTCAAGGATTTCGGGCCGCCCTACTGGACTATGCCCGACAGTGTATCGCGATCTGGAACTCGATGTCAGTGCGGCCCCAGGGCGTGATCATCTGGGATTTAGAGGGGCAGGAGTTTCGTCATCCGTTCACGTATGTGGGCGACCCGAGACACCTTAAGGAACTTGCCCCGGAGATGGATGCAGTGGCGGCTGAATTCCTGAGGGAATTCAAGAATGCAGGGTATGAAGTGGGTCTGACGCTGAGGCCCAGCAAGATCCAATTTGGAACCACGTTGCCGAGAACATGCACGACGCACGAAAACTGGGATTACCGCGATGTGTTTGTGAAGACGGATGCGGTGCCGATGTATCGTGGCTACATTTGTAATGCGCCAAATACATGGGTCCAGGAAGGGAAAGCCGAGCCAGGCGCCCAAACCTTTCCGGCGACCTACGACGAACTGTACGCGCTCATGGCCGACAAGGTGCGGTTTGCACGCAATACGTGGGGAGTGAAGCTTTTTTACGTGGATTCCAACAATTCAGGGTGGACTATGCTTTGGCGGGATCTAATGCGTGAATTCCCTGACGTGACGTTTTTCCCGGAGCACCGATCCAACAGTTTTTATGGGGCGACATCGGCGTATAACGGAGACCAACCGCTGAACGAATGGAGCGCGCCGGAGGTGCCGCGCCGGATTTGGGAGGGCCTGCCTTTCACCATGACCGTAACAGGACCGGATTTTGGCGACAAGACCGAAAGAGTGATCGAGGGTTTGCGGCGAGGCGACCTGTTGATGGTGGATGCTTGGTTCCGGTATGAAGGCATCGCCAATGTAGAACGGTTATATGCCGAAGCGTTGAAGCGGAACAGCAGTTTGACGGTCAAAGACGCCTCCACAGGCGCAACTTTCACCTTCGTGGCCAAGCTGACGCCTCTCACAACACCGGCGAGTTGTGAGGCTACGAAATTTCGGGTTGTGTTCGCCGCAACGCAATCGGCATTGAACAACAGCGGGAATTACTGCTGGAGCACCGGCGCCTGCTCACTCGATCTTCAAGGGATGAACTGGTATCGGATCGAGACGGCGAATCACCGTAACGAAATCTGTAGCCAAGAGACTCCCCAGCCCGTTACGAGGTAGAGGAACCTCCGTCAGCGACAGATGTTTGGTTGAGAGGCCGGAGCTTTCGGAAGACGGCAGGGTTGCCGGTCCAGATCTGATACGCCGGGACGTCGCGGATGGCGACGCTGCCCGCCCCGACAACCGCGCATTCGCCAATCTCAATGCCGGGACACAAGACAGCTTTAGCCGCAACCCAGCAACCGTCGCGCAGAGTGATGGGCCTGACCATGAGTCCGAAAGCTGGGTCCGACCAATTGTGGTTGCCAGTGCAGAAGTAGACCCCTTGGGAAACGCAAACGTTGCGTCCGATGTCAACGGGGGCGAGGTTGTCAATCCAGCAGTCCTCTCCGATCCATGAGTTCGCACCGATGGAAAGCAGCCAGGGGTATTTCACCCGGACTCCTGGTTTGATGACGACGCCCTTACCAACCTGTGCGCCGAATAAGCGCAACAGCCGGCATCGAACAGCAGAGGACGGCAGCAGGGGACTTCGGAGGATGGGCAGGCCGAAGAAGAACCACAGTACCTGGATGAATTTCGAGCGCCCCGGGTGATACCAACTGTTATCGAAACGGTCAAGTTCAACCATGCGAGGGGGGATCCTGGGACGGAAGATGCACGGTAGCCGGCTTAGGGCCACCTAAGACCCACTGGTACACAGTCAACATAGCCTGGGCAATGGTTTGCCAGTTGAATTTGCTGCGTGCCAGCTCCTGGCCGCGCCTTCCGAAAAGTGCAAGTTCGGCAGCGGGCGTCCGCAGGCACAAACCGATTGCGCCGCTTAGCTCAGCGACATCCGGTTCGATGACCCAGCCGCAGCCGGACGCTGCAACCTCAGGGAAATTACACTGCCGAGTGATGATAACCGGCAGCCCGACGCCGAGCGCCTCCAGAACGGCCGCGCTAAAACCTTCAGAATGTGACGGCAGGACAAAGACATCGGCGGCCGCCAGGGCGCTCCATTTCGACGTTCCTGAGAGCATCCCAGTGATGGTCACCTGGGATTGAATTCCGAACTTCACCACCAAGCCACGAATCACCTCGAGCGTGCCGTCTGAGTCGGGCCCGGCCAAAACCAAGTGCGCGTCGGGGAGGGAAGGGGCAACCTGGGCCCAAGCGCGGCAGAGCAAATCAACCCCTTTTTTGGGGTGGATTCGCCCTAAATACAAAAGCAATCGCCTACCCCGAAGTTGCGGGTACTGGCGAAGGAAGATTTCAGGGTCAGTTTCCGACGGAACCGTAACGCCGTTGGGGATCACGGCGACAGGCGCGCTGAGGCCGTAACGGCGATAGTCGAGCAATTCGGCAGCTGTAAGGGCGTGCAAACAGCGCGCGCGTTTCAGGGTGGGTTTCTCGACGAAGGCGCCGTAAAAACGCTTTCTTAGTCTTTTATGGTTGAGAGCCCAGTGTTCTAACATGCCGTGGGCCGAGATAACGTACGGCTTGCCAGCCGACGCAACTAAGCGTGCGACTACCGAAGAAGGCTCACGCCAGAGTCCATGGATGTGAACGATGTCAGCGCTTTGGATGAGATTCGACATCCGGGAGGTCACGGGCCCCCCCAGCAGCCACGGGAGCCGGCCGCGCGGAAAGCGTTCCAACTGCACACCTTGAAAAAGATCGGGGACTACGCGCTCGTCCCTCTCACAAAAACCAGCGAGAATGACCTGCCAAGACCCCGTCTGTGCGATGGCTGCGCTTAGGGAAGCGAGAACCGAAGCGACACCGCCAAACCGCGGGTCAAGGTGTTCGGTTACATGTAAGCAGCACTTCGGCATCACGTCAGGACGCCGGCCGAAGCCAAGGCTCGACGCAGGCCGATAACAGGGTCGTTTTGGGAATGCCACGCGGCAAGTACAACCGGAGACAACTCCTTCATGCGTGGGAAAACCTCATCGCGAGTGACGTCGCGAAGCGCTTCGAGCAGCCCCGAACTATCGCCACGGGGAAAGACCCGCCCGTTGACGCCCTCTTGAATCAAGTCAGCGGCAGCGCCCACAACTGAACTGCACACAAGAGCCAACCCTGTAGCTGCCTCGGTCACAGCTACTCCCCACGGTTCATAATCACTCGGCAGAACAAATACGTCACAGCATCGATAGATTGCCGCCATGGTAGCGGTATCATCGATAAATCCTGTCCATCGGACCCGCGGAGTCAGATGTGCCGGCACCAATTCTCTCAATCTCTCCCGTAAGGGTCCATCGCCCGCGATGACCAAATTCCAACGTGGGCGCTCAGAGGCGATTTGTGCAAAGGCACGGAGTAAGAGATCCACTCTCTTCTCGGGCGCCAAGCGGCCGCTATAGAGAAGATGAGCCCGATCCGGCAAGAGTTGAAAGCGCTGCCGCACACTTGCTATGAGGTCTTGGGGAACCCGCTTGAGCAGCGAGTAGTCAGGCTCGTACGGGAAGGGGAAAAGCTTGGTGGCCGGCACGCCGTACTTTTCAAAATAAGCCCGGCCCAAAGTCCCACAGTGCAGGACGGCTGCGCAGGCCCCCAGCACACGTGGGAGCATCAGCTTCTTAATGAGACGCTTCGGCGCCGGTGGGTGGTCGCACAAGATATTACTGTCGCCGAAAATCAGACACGGCAGGCGATGCTGGCGGCAGAAACGCAGAATGCGCAACCGGCCGGCGTCGTTATAGCCAAAGAGGATGACACAACGTACACGCTGCTGCCTCAGCCATCGGATAATCTGGCCGGCCTTCCCCCATTCATGCGGTTGGCGCATAAGCCGAGATTGGTCCTGACTTCTCTCCTCGGCGCCAAAGTAAATGGGTCCAATATCTGACGTGGCGGAAACACTCCAGTGGGCGTTGCTGACATGGTGGGTGAAAACACTCCACAGCCGGATCTCCGGGATGTCGCGCGCGAGACGTTGGTGCAGGTTCAGCCGGTATGGTGTCAGAGAGTTCGCGATAATGGCGACAGCCGGGCGTGCGTCAGGAAAGCTCATGTGGCTTGCTGCGCCCGCGCACTCGCGCATGGGTTGTTTTGAGAGCTTCTGCGAAGATCCGCTGCATTTGCTCCGCATTCCGATCCCAAGTTAACGAAGCCTCAAACAAGCGGTGGCCCGCCATGCCGATCTCTCTCCGTAGGTTGCTGTCTTGTAACAAAGCAGCCATCGCCTGCGCCGCCGCGTCGGGATTCTTCGGGGGTACGGTTAATGCGGTTTTTCCATTCTGGAGGACATCATTGATGCCTCCGTCGTTGCAACACAAGATCGGCTTGGCGGCGGCAAGCGCCTCGGCGAAAACGACGCCGAAAGGCTCGTCCCATCCGAGTAAGACAAAGGCGTCGCTCCAGCACATTTCCTGCAACACGGTTTCGTGCGGGACCGCGCCCAGCAACTGGATGCGGTCATTGAGTCTATAGCGGTCGATACACGCCTCGATGCGCGGCCGCTCCGGGCCGTCTCCGGCAATTCTAAGGAGAGAGTCAGGGAACCGACCGGCGATACGCGCGAAGGCCTCGACCAGGACAGGAAGCCCTTTTCGTTCATAAAAAGCTGCACAACTGAACAGCACAAGCCGGCCGGCCAAAGCCGCCGGACGAGGCGTCGCTTCGATGGATGCCGGTATGCGGTCCGCGCCGTTGTGTACGGTCTGAGTCACAATGCCGGGAAACAAAGATAGCAATTCACGCTCCATGCGAGCCGCAACGGCGACCACCGTGGCAGCTTCCCGAACAATTCTTGAATAGTAACGGCGGCGGCTGGGAAATGCAGCGCAAGATGAAATTTCCCAGAAATCGTGATCCGTCACAACATACGGCAAACCGCGGCTCTGCTTAAGGCGCCAGGCAAGATAGCCGTTCGTCGCGGAATGGTGCGCGTAAACGAGATCGGGTTGAAACCGCTGAATAGTCTCATGCAAGAACCCCTTTGCGGAGACCCATGCGATGCGGGCGGGGATCTCGGGATAGCGCAACTGCACGGCCCGCAGGGGCCCGGCGGAGTAAGACAGCCACCGCGGGTAGAACACGGGCAAGTGGTCCCATTGATAGGATAAGGGGCACAGAGCGTATCGAGCCGCGCCCTTGGTCACCGCAAGAGCCCGGGGCACCCAGGAGTTGAAGGACACGACAACTACATCGACGCCTTGTCTTTGCAAGGCGTGGGCCTGCGAAAGCGCCCAAGTGCCCATGATAGGATTTGTGGGCCTAGGGAAATAGCTGGCTAGCATCAGAACGCGCACGAAACGGACCTCCACGCATGTTCTATCGCTGCGAGTAACCGCTGCCCGTACTGCTCCTCGGTAAACTCCAGAGACCGGAGACTTGCCTGCCACGACATCTCAGCCAGCCGGGCCGGGTGGCGCTGCAATGCTTCCAGCTTTTCAGCGATAGCCAGTGCATCCTGGCAGGGCACAATGAACCCATCCATACCGTCGCGAACTACGGATCCGGCATTCGGTGTGGTTATGACCGGTAAGCCGGCAGCCAGGGCCTCGTAACAAACCGTAGCGGAGCCCTCACACAGAGAGGGCAGGACAAAAACGTCGGCCCACTGATAAAGTGTGTGTACCTCGCTGCGTGGCAGTGGTCCGGTGAGTTCGAGGCGACTGGTCAGTTGGCGGGCAACTTTCGGCGTGAGAGTGATCGGCCCGGCCACGCGGAACCGGAAACGATCAGCGGGCAGCCGGCGAGCGGCTTCGTAGAGGTATGGGATGCCCTTTCTGAGACCTACCGTGCCTAGGAATAGAACGTTCAGTTTGCTAGCATCTTGACGGGCTTTCCGAACCGGGAGCGTGACCCCAGCGAAACCATATGGCACCACCGCGCACCGCTCATAGGGACCACCCGTGCGCCGAATCCCGGCGGCGACAAAATCCGAGCCGCATAGCACAAGGTGGGCAAACTGCCATTCACGCTTCTCACGGTCGGCGTATATGGCGGCTAGCTCGGACGGCTCAGCGTTTGGTTCCCATCCCTCCCATCTCTCACGTTCTGCGGCGAGCAACTGCTGTTCTATGGTCATCGGGGCTATAGTTTGCTCCAGCACACAAAAGCAGCCCTCGTTGCGCGCGCACTCCAGAGCTTCTAACGCTGCGGAGTTAAATAGATATACGGCGTTGACATCGCGGAAACCAGCTTTCACCAACCGCTTGGTGAATTCCCTGCCTGCCCATAGAAACGCCTCCTTCTCTCGCGCCCGCTTGCGGCAATAGCGGAGCCGTGCAGCGTACTGCATCCCGAACCACGGGTATGCGACAAGCTTGGAGTCCGGAACTCCACAGGGAAGCCGTGAAAGGATCCGGCGAGGAAGCGCAAGCCGGCGGCTGAAAAGCCGCAGTGCGCCGGCGGCCAAACTCCCCGTTGGAGGGGCGATCAGATCGGTGTGAAAGCGGACCAAAAGGCCGGCGTGTTCAAAGATTCGCGGAACGGCGTAGTGCATCCGGGCGCCGAGCTGCCCAATCAGGAACCTTAGGGAGGCGGGATGCATGGAGCCTACACGGATGACCGCAGATCAGGGCAGCCGCACCGCAGGACGAGCGAGCATACCGGTGGGGGGAGGCGTGGAAGCCGCAACCCGCGCCGGTTGCCGCGCTAAGCGGAAAACCACTGGAGGGACGGCAAGATAAATACACGCAGGGACAAAAGCGTCATGGAAACTCTGAGCGATGAGCCAGTGCGTCGATGCCAGGATGCCGATCCACAGCGCCTTATAGGCAGGGGCTTGAAACCAATACGCTCGAGCGTAAATCTTGGCGAATCCGTAAGCCAGCAGATACCAAAACAAGGGCGCCGCCCAGGCATACTGGTGAAACGAACTGGCCACGCCCCCAATCGCCCCTCCCACCACCATTTCCCAGCCCATGACTTTCGGAATGTGATCCTCCACCCGATCCAGCCAGCCTCTTCCCAATTCCGGTTTATTGGGCCACCAGGATCGAGGAATCCAGTGGAGCAGCAGCGAAAGATCCCCAGTGCCGTAGTGATATAACCGGAGCTCACGAGCCGTGGCGACGGCGCCGCAATGGTAGGCGTACTCGTTATCGTCGAGAGTCTGCGCCCGGCTGAAAAGAAGGTCTTGTAACGTAAGGGACTCGGCAGCCTCGCGCCAGCCCTCCAAAACAGGGACTTCCCTGTAGACCCATTGCCGGGCCAGAACCATGAAAATCATTCCCGCTCCGGCTATGGCGAGGGCGCCGAAAATCTGAGCGCGCCGGGGCCGAAACCAGCCGGCTAGCACTGGAGTGAACAAGCAAACCATCACCAGAGTGAAAAAAGGGCCCCGCCGAGCGCCCAAAAGACTTGGAAGCGAGGCGAACAGCAGGGGGATCCCCAGAAACACATAGCGGCCGAAAGTCCGCAGTGAGGCGTTCCTGGCGAAAGCAATCAAGCAGATACATGTTCCCGGATACACCAAGTGACCGCTCATGTACCAATATGCGGAGGTTTCTTGGAAAGAGCGCCCGCTCGTACTGAAACTCCGGTATGCGTACATGCCGGCCCACACTAATGCGCAGCCGATCCACCACAAACGGCCGTAGTTGTATGTCCAGCCGCCGGCGCTGGGGCGCGCCCCTGCCACGAGTGTCTTGCGGATTCCGCGGCGCCACCCGAGAACAAGACCAACCAGACAAATAAGAGCGAGCATCTGGCCGAATTCTGTGGCCCATGCCGGCAAGGAAGCGCCCAGGTGACAAATGCTTTCAAACGCCATCAGCCCGTAAAAGTAAAACCACATGGCGCCCGCCACGGGCATCAAGCCCAGCATCTCGTCAGTACTACGGGCAGCACGGAGCAGCATCCAGCCACAAAGCGCAACCGTAGCGCTCCAATACAGCCAGAACAAAAGCGTGGTCTCAGCGAACATTCCGCTGCCCCTCATGTACGAGGTGAAAGCGACCGGAAGAGCGCAAGGTAGCGTTGAGCGAGAACATCGTAAGAATAGTTCGCAAAGTACGACCGTTGGAGACGATCTGGTGACACGGTTCCTGTGCGGATTCTTTTGGTCATCTCTCGAATGGCCGACTTCACACCTTCCGGCGATACTGGCGCCAGGACAACATCGGGATTGTTAGCGGCCAACGTCCGCGCTGCTCCTACATCCGTCATGACAAATGGTAATCCATTAGCCATGTACTCTAATGCAACCATAGGGCAGCCCTCAGCCAGCGAGGTCAGCAAACCTGCGTCTATGGTACGCAGCAGAGCGGGAAGTTGGTCACGACGGTAGGGCCCATGAAAGTGTACGCTCCTCGCAAGACCCAAATCAAGAGATCTTCGCTCGTAGCGGTGCTCGGGGTCAGGACCGTAAATATGCAATTCTATGTCAGTATCCTCAGAATACAATTCAGACCAACTCTCCAGCAGCGCCCCAATTCCTTTCCCGGGCTCCAACCGGCCGAAATAGCCGAATCTCACCTGCTTCTTCGGAAGGAAGGGTTGGCATTGGGAAACCGGAGCCGTGACGTCGACCAGAGCAGGGAGTACTTTGATTGGAGAAGAAACCCCCTGGATGTCTCGCAGGTGCGGCACTCCTCTCTCCGTGACAGTGATAATCAAGTCAGCACGCCGCACGGAGCGAAGAACGCGCTTGGGGTATGCCCCAGCCTTGGGGGGATGGAAGGCGTCAGGAATTCTTTCACGGTAAAGCCCGTCGCTGTGATCGTGCCAAACGAACCAGCCCTGGGGTGAAAGAAACCGCTGAAACCAGTAATGCGACCCACCCGTGCCATTGGCGATGAGAACATCAAATCTTTTAGCCCACAAC
>Ga0272446_1005690_pt1 | contig 13534 bp, 8 predicted proteins | sample YNPCB0061_FD_194587 | JGI IMG/M metagenome (GOLD analysis project Ga0272446, IMG submission 194587) | Hot spring microbial mat communities from Yellowstone National Park, WY, United States - YNP-CB-006-1 | ecosystem: Environmental > Aquatic > Thermal springs > Hot (42-90C) > Sediment | place...
CTCCGACCTGGAGATTGTCCGGCGAAGGCATCGCCTGATCGGTCAACAGCGTCAAGCCCGGCAGATGCTGAATCCCTACCGGCTCATCTAGAAAAGTATTGCGAGCCACCACAAAGGTGTCCTGAGCGAACAGGCGTGGGAGTTCCTCCGGCTTGTCGCTGAAGAAGATGCGGCCCTTGCCGCGTCGGGCGATGTCCTTGAGCAACTCGGCATCCTGATCGCGTTCCGTTCCCAGGCCGATCACGCTGACGGTGATGCCGGCCTTTTCGCACTTCTCGAGCAATTCTTTGTAGCGTCCCGGTTCCTCGGAATCGTTGGCATCGGAGAACAAGATGATGTGCTTGGTGCCGGCCTTGGACTTCAACAGCATCTGCGACGCGGCCGTCAGTGCCTCGTAGACGTAGATGCCTCCGCCCATCGACTGGATGCCCAGGATCTTCTTGCGGATCGGTGCCTTGTTGGTGACGGGCTGCAGCGGCGCGATGGTGTGGGCGACGGTATCCACCGCCAGACAGCCGAACTCGTCCATCGGGCCGAGCAAATCGAGAACCTGAGCCGTCCCCAGATTGGCCAGATCCATTTTCACCTTGCCGCCGGCCACCGGGACGGCCATCGACCCAGAGCGATCCAGTGCGACGACGATGGCCAGGGCCAGCTTGCGGTGTTCGTTGCGCAACTCCATCGACACGGGAAGGATGGGATCGAGCGGCGACTTGTAGTAGCCGCCCGGCCCATAGGCGTTGCGGCCGCCGGTCATGACCAGCCCCGACCCGGTTTCGCGTACCCAGGCGGCCAGGGTTTCCATGCCTGTCTGACCGATCTTTTCCGCCGGCAGGTTTTCCAACACGACCGCCGAGTAACGCGACAGTTGCTCCAGCGTCCAACTTACCTGCCCCGGCCGAACGGCGTGTATCGCCAGACCACCGCGAGTCAACAGGCGGGCCAACCCCGAGGTCTGGCCCGCTTCGCTGACGTGCAGGATCGGTCGCGGGCCGTTGATGCCCACTAGCAAGCGGCCCGTGTTGTTCTCGGGAACCGGATCGCTCTGAGCGATCTTGCCGTCGTCTTGCAGCGGCAGCACCGTGAGTTGATAGTCCTGATTGCCCACGTTCATCGCCCGGTCGCGGAAGGTGAGACGGTTCAGGCCGGACTGTACCGCTCGCTCGCCAGAAGCCAGCAGGCGATCGCCCTGCTTGAGTTGAAAACGAATCTTGCCGGCGGTGGGAGCAAAGATCCAGGACGTGATCAAGAATGACTCGCCAGCCGAAACGACGCTGGGGGCATCCACGCGTGCGATGGCCAGATCGCCCGCAGTGGGCCGCTCTAGGGTGCGATAGTCGATGGCGATGTTGCGAGCCAGGGCCGTGGTCGCGACAGGCACTGGATTACTTCCCGTCCATTTTCCATCGGAAAGAACAATGATTCGCCCTGGAGTGCCCGGAGGGATGAGGGTCAAGGCGGTCTGCAGGCCGCCGGCCAGATCCGAGGCGTTGCCGCCGACTTGATGCGTGAATCCGGCGAAGGGATCTCGGCTGGGAGGCTGTTCGACGGCCACCTGTTCGCCGAAACTGACCACGCCCACGAGATCCTGACCGGATCGCGATTGCAACAGTCGATCGACGACCTCTTTTTGCAAAGCAGCACTGTTGGCAGGCATCGACAGACTGCGATCGGCCACGACTACGACCGTCCCCTCGCGACTGGGCAGACGCAGCGACAGACCGGCCAGAGCTAGCACGACGAGTACCATCGCTGTGGCCCGCAACACGGTCAGGAACACGCTAGGCGGTCGCCACAACCACAGCGCCAGCCCCAGAGGCAGCAGCAGAAACAGCCAGATTGGCGCGAGCAGCATCATCGCAGCATCAACCTCCGGTGGCAGAGCTAGAGGCTCGATCAGATCGTCCGCGAACCATCACCAGCAAGTGTAGCAACACCAGCACCAACAACAGCAGCAGCAAGATCCAGGAGATGGGCTGGTATTCTAGCCGCAACGTGGTCTGATCGAGCCAGTCGCCCCAGCGGCCCTCGCCGGCCTTGCGCAGATCCGACTCGTCGCTGTTCAGGGCATTGACCGCAAAAGCGTACTGCGCGGAACCGGCCTGGACATCATGCCGACCGACACTGTCGGCGCGAAAAACGACCTGTCGGCCACGCACCGCGAGGTCGCGTGGCGGGCCATCGGGCGCGATCAGCCGAAGGCTATCGCGGGGTTCGGCGAGTTGTAGAGTCACCGTATCGCCCAGTCGCACGTTGACTCGATTCAGTCCCGGCAGAGCCGCTGCCCGCCAAGTGAGCAGGTTCCAGATCAGGATCGGCCAGTCCGGCGAGCCGAGCAACGTAGACAGGTCGGGACGCAATCGCACTCGCACAATGCGCCGTGCCGCTGTTTCGGATGAGCCCTGTTCGCTCTCGGTAATCAGGGGGATGTTCCCGGCCATCAGAAGCGGAGTGCCGTCGAACCGCTCGCTCTTGCCCGCGCCCCAGATCACGCCTTGCAAGCCGATGCCTTCGAGTAAGGCGTGCGAACGATCGAAGATGAACGGCCCGGAATAGGCGGTAGCCTCCTTCTCGCTCACAAACTGCACCATCCAGGGGGCAGAAGCGGATCGGCCCACCTCCTCGACGTGATCGGTGAACAGCAACTGGGGCCGTTCCGTTTGCAACTGGGCCAGTCGAGTCGCCTGAAGAGCTTTCTCCAGTGATTCGCCCAGACGGCGATCGCTCAGGCGCACGGCCACTCGAATGGTCGGCAGGCGGGTCGGCAACAGCACGGCCTGATTGTCCAGAGGCAACTCGTCCTCGTCGATCCGAGCCCGGATCTCGCCTGTTTCCGCGGGCAGTTGCAGGATCAATCGCTGTTTTTCCTCCGAGGCCAGATTCAGAACCGACTTGCGGAGTTCGCGGCCGGCACTCTGAACGACCAGGGTGCAGGATCGCGCCGCGTCGCTCAGATTCTGGATCTCCAGAAGGCAGCGATCGAGGCCTTCACGTTCGCTGCGGGCGGCGTTAACGATGGCCAGATTGCCGCGCGACTTGCCGAAGGCCCACCACTGCACGCGGCCTTTGCCCAGCGACTCCTCAGAGGGAGGCGACTGGTCGGTCAACACGAGCAGTAGCGACAGATCGCCCCCCAGTTCGGCAGCCAGGGCCAACGTCTCGTCCAGCCGAGCCGTGCTGGAGCGACAGTGCCAGCCGGCCAGTTGCGCCATCGCTTCGCTCGGAGTACGGGCCGGCTCGCCGAGTACTTGCGGGCGATCTCCGGCGAGCAGGAATCGCACGGAGTGTGGCGCGACGCGACGGAGTTCGTCGGCCAGTGCCTGTTCGGCCAGTCGGCGCGGCGAGTTTGGATCGCCAGCCAGCATCGAGTAGGAATCGTCCAGAACGACGATCAGCGGGCGACTGCTGGTTTGCCAGTGTAGGTACGGATCGGCGGCGGCGAATACCAGCAGCAACAGCACGAGCAGTTCGAGTAGAAACAGCAGCGGAGTCTGCAACTGCCGCAGGCGACGACCTCCCTCCCGCGATTCGCGCGGGTCGATCCACAGCATCAGACTGCTGACCACCTGCCGACGGAAGCGATTGCGAAACAGGTAGATGGCCACCAGGGCCGGCACCCCCAGTAGACCAATCAACGCCAGTGGATAGAGGAACATCGGCAACATGAATTCACGACGAGGTGCGAGGAATAGTCTGCATGTCTGTAGACTGGTGGCTCCTTGTTAGCGAATGCGCAACACCTCGGCGGCGACGAGCGCGTCGAGTTTCCAATTCTGCAACAGATCCTCGGCCACCAGAGTCACGAACAGGGCACCCACCTGACGACAGGCCAAGTGCCAGCTTTCTTGATGGCGAGCCAGAGCTTCGCGATAGCGGCGAGCGGCCAGAGCATCGACGTGGATTTCGCGTGTCTCGCCGGTTTCCGAATCGACCAGCCGCAGCGACTGCCCGAGAGGCGGTTCGACATCGGCACGGGCCAGCAACTGGATCACCAGCGTCAGAGCCGCACGTTCGGCGAGCGGCCGGGCCAGGGCGAGCGGTTCGCCGAGCCATAGCAGATCGCTGATGAGAACGCGGCTGCCCCGGACTCGCCAGTGCGGCAAGGTGGCGGGGGGACTGCCCACATGATCGAAGTCGAGGCCATCCCAGAACTCCGGTGGCCGATTGCCGTTGGCCACTGGGGTACACTCCGCGCCCAGTTGCCAGAGCGTGTGGGAGTAGCCGGCTCGTGAACCAGCCGCTGCGAAGAAGGCCGACAGAGCCACAGTAGCGGCCGCCTTTTGGCTGTTTTCCAAGTTCATGGAACGCGAGGTGTCGACGATCAAGTCCAGATGCGGTGTCACCTCTTCGCGATAGAGTTTGATGGTCAACTGATCGCTGCGGGCGTAGGCGTTCCAGTCGATGTGTCGCAGATCGTCGCCGGGTTCGTAGCTACGGTGGTCGCGAAATTCCAGCGAACTACCGGCACGCTGACCGAGCGTGCTGCCGGCCAAGCCAACGGGAGCCTGACGCGGCACTCCCAGGGCATAGCGAGCCGCTGCCATGATGCCGTTGAGCAGATAAGGCCGCAGGGCTGCTTGCATGACTCAGGGGACTCCTTCTCGTTGGACACTACCTCGGAATGCTTCGCGGATGCCCTGTGCCGCAGGAGAGATTAGCCCAAAGTACTCGGGTCGGGGTTCGGGGAGAAATAGTGCCCTTTGTCGATCTGTTGCTCAGGAATGTTGCTGGGCAAGGGCGGAGGCGGTTCGACCGCAAGAACCGGAGCCGGTTCCGTAGGAGCCTTGCGCGTCGGCCGGAACCGACGTAGCTGGCCAAAGTACCAGGGCATACTCAGCACGGCGACTAGGATGGCCCAAATCATCAGGAACGGAAACAACACGCTCTCAAAATCGCTGTTACGCTGGTAGCGTGATTCGAGTTCCGCCATCGCCCAGATGGGATTGGGCAAGGCCCACCAGGGAAACTCCTGCTGCCCAAACTGGCCACGCTGGAACTGGATGATGAGTTGGACGACCATCGGCAGAGTACTCCCCAAGCCGGCGAGCAGCAGGCCCAACACCCAGGTATACCCCGGGCGGATCTGTCGGTCGAACAGGTAGAACCGCAGAACAACTGCCGACAGGCAGTAGCAGAAGGTGAACAGCAACAGCACCGTAAAGAACTTGAGGACTTCGTAATGCTCCAAGTTGATGGAAGAACTGCCTGCGAATGTCTCGCCCCAGGCCATGCCAAACAGCAACACAGCGATGGCCAGGCCTACTGAGTAGGTGACTCCACCAGCGGCTCCGGTGTAGAACAGAAACGCCAGCAATCGGCCCAGAGGGTTGCGAGGAATGGTTCGCGTGATGCGCGGCCCCCAGTGATCGCGCTCGCAGACGCTGATCACCAGTTGCAGAGCCAGCAAGGGCATGACAATGCCGATCCATAACACGAGCAAGATCCGCCCAAGATCCGCAAGCGTGACGGAGTAGGCGCGGCTCAACAGGAAGAGCATCAGCCCCGAGAAGATCACGCTGAGCAACAGATAGATACGCAAGGGCAAAATGCGATTGGCCGAAGCAGGACTGATCATGGCCACTGCGTACATCGACTGAAGGCCGATCCACAAGAGGACACCCGCCGTCACGGCTAGAGCCAGCCACCAGTTTTCGAGGATGCTCTCGGCCAGTTCCCCGAATTCCAGCATGGCCAGGGTGCCGCCGATCAGCCACATGCAGGTCGAGAAAATCGTGATGAACCCGGCGAAGTTGATAAGGAACTTCATGGGCCGCGGGCCAGGAATGGCCGCCAGCGTCAGGCCGGTCATCACCGCGGCACACATGGCCAGCAAGTCGATGCCCAGGATGAGCAGAATCGAAGGGATGTCGATGCCTCGTAACAGATAGGTGAAGGTCATGAACGGGGCGCAGGCACTGAACACCAGCAACCCCAGCACGACGGCGGCAAAGAACTTGCCCCAGATGATGCTGATCGGTCGCAACGTCGAGATGAACATCAGGTCGGCGTTGTGATCCGTGCGTTCGTTGGCGAACCGTACCGCCGCATAGGCCGGCACCACGATCATGATGGTGGGCAACAGAATGCTCTGCTGAATGTAGAACGCCCGCAGGCCGGCGTTGAGGTAGTTGCCGGTGCCCGCCGTTGCCACGCTGTTGAGCAGGAAAATCCCTAGCAAGAACAGTTGCAGCCCCAGGAACAGCATCAAGATGGACACGACGACCCGGCTCTTGACGGCCTGGCGCAATTCCTTGACGACGATGGGATTGATCCAGTCGTCGCAGCGATCCAGCAAGGCGGTGAGATTCATTGGACCTCGCCCTTGGTGACGGTCATGAAAATCTGTTCCAGATCGGCGCGGCGCGGGCGGAATTCGAGGATGCGAAATCCCGCCGTCACTAGATCGCCCAGCAGTTCGCAGCAGCCTTCCTCGTCGGTGGCCACATCCACTTCCAGCGCGTCTTCCATGCGCCGCACTTCCTCGATGCTCGGTTGCACCAACAAGTGCTTGTGCAGAGCCTCGAGCCGATCCAGCGGCCGGATTACCACCGTGCGATGCGGAGTGTCAGCCTTGAGGAGTTGCTCCAGGGTGCCGGCCCGCAGGATGCGACCGCGTTCGATGAAGACGGCTCCATTGCAGATCTCCGCCAGTTCGGTGAGGATGTGCGAACTGATGAGAATCGCCTTGCCCTGAGCGGCCAGCACCTTGAGCAACTCGCGCAGTTCGATGCGGGCTCGCGGATCTAGACCGCTGGCCGGTTCGTCCATGATCAGGACAGGGGGATCGTGTACCAGGGCACGGGCGACACTGAGGCGATTCTTCATGCCCTTGGACAAAGCGTTGAGGTGCTTGTCGCGAATGCCCAACAAGTTGGTGAACGCCTCGATTTCCTGAACCACACGCCGTCGCCGATCGCCCTTGAGGCCATAAGCCCGAGCGTAGAAGTCGAGATATTCATGGACGGAGATGTCGCGGTGATCGGGTAGGCTGTCGGGCACATAGCCGACCAGTCGATGAGCCTTGTCGGGATACTCCAGCACCGAAATGCCGTCGATGAAGCAGTCGCCGGCACTGGGTTCCTCCAGCGAGGCGAGGATGCGCATGGTCGTGGATTTGCCGGCACCATTCGGCCCGACGAAGCCAAAGATCTGCCCGCTGGTGAACGAAAACGAGATGTCGTTGACCGCCTGGGTGCTGCCGTAGGACTTCTTGAGATTGCAGACCTGTACCATCATGACAGCGGTAGACTCCTGAGTAGCGCGACGCTCCGAGCGGAGACATCAGGGCAAAATCCCCAGTACACCGGACAAGGACGGGCGCAGGCGAGCCGATTTCAGCCCCTGTTCGAGAAACGGCGAACTCTCGGTGATCGCCAGATAACTGTTGGGCACCAGCATGGACAGGGTTTCGTGGCTGGTCAGACTCTGCTCCCAGCGGTCGCTCCACCCACCTCGGCGAAAGTGTTCGCGCCAAGCGCGTTGTCGATCCTCAGGGATGCGACTGTTGAGCGGTTGCAAGCGAACCTGCTGTCCGGCAGCCACATTATCCGCGCGATACAACTGCCCTTGTTCGTCGGCAAACAGCAGAGATTTCAGATCGACACCGAGCAGGTTTTGCGCCGACCAGCCGCGGTCCTCGCGAACCAGAGCGACACGTTCGCGCCGCTGGGCTTCGCTCTTGCGGAGCAGAAAGTGAGCGGGGATGCGTGCCGACACCCAGCCGCGCGACAGGTGCTGCTCACCCGTCCAGTCGATGGCACAGCCGCCCTCGAAGGCACTGTGCTGGGCTCCAGGAATCTGCACTTCGGTATCCTCGCTGAAACGTAGGCCGTCCCCTGGGGTCAAGGGGCAATAGAATCCGGTCATACCCACAGAGGTGGCGCGTTTCTCGCGTTCGTCGAGAATCGTCAGACCACTGACCCGGCAGTGCCCTGTCCAGCCCTCGGCTGCGATCATGTAGCCCAGAACCATCAAGCAGAACAGAGCCGACAGCACCGGCACCGTCCAGAGCAGCCAGATCCGGCGATTCCAGCGATTGAGAACCGCGATGTTGACCGGCCCAATGAGAACGCCAAAGACGAACAGCAGGCCGAACAGCCCTCCGACCGGAACGCCGAGATCATCGACCACAGGGAACTTCGCGTTCGCTTCAAAGGGATTCTCATTGACGCGCCAGGGACTGACGGTCTGGGAGATGGAGGAACTCAACTGCGACCACTGGTCTTGCGACCAACCCTGGAAGTTGCGATCCGAACTGTGCAGGCACTGACCAAATCCGATCGCATAAGCAGTCATCGGGCCTTCCGTGTACCGATAGCGTGCCCAGGTGGTCGGCACGGGCAATTGCCCCCTGCCCAGGACGACCAGTACGCCGCCCGTTTCGGTGTACCGCCAGAGAGCTTGCAGGATCTCCTGACTGGCCGGCGGGCCGCGATGCAACTCAAGTACATCGTCGAGATCCAGCACGATGCCATCGTAGCGGCTGTAGCCCAGCCAACGCGAACTCCAGGCTGGTATCCGTTGCTCGGCGCGAATGACCTGCGTGTTGGTCAGCGCGCCGACCCAGTTAAACTTCTCAGGTTGGGGAGCGACCGGAGCTATGGGTGGCACTGGCCCCGGCCCGCCTGGCATGACCATCGGAACGCGACCGCTGTTACCCGCCTTGACGAATTCCTCGTTGATCCGCTGACTGATGAGCATCAGGGCACTTTCATCAGATACGCTGGGGCTGCCATAATAAAACATGCCACGTCGGCCCGCGCCTTGACTGGAGATGCCGCTGCGACCGTAGATCACATTGAAACGGAGCGGATTGTCGCGTTGCAGTACGCCATCAATGTAGACGTTCGCACCATGGCCGGAGGTCGGAGGGGCAGCCGGCTGCAATAGCGACAGGGTTGCGGTTTGTCCAGGGCCGATCTCGATGGTTCGACTGACGCTGTTCAGCCCGCTGCGAGTGCGGTCGGCAGGTAGTTCGAGGCGGACGCGATAGGCGCGCTCTTTGTTCTTGTTGGACACCCAGAACCGATACTCCGCGTAGCCGTGAAACATCTCTCCGCGCGGTTCGGGTTCCGGGTCGATGATTACATCGCCGTAGGCAACCGGAGCCGCCCACGAAATACGAGCGGCACACAGTAACCCCAGAATGCCCAGACAGAGCCAGCGACTCCAGGCGAGCAAATTACGCATCGCTTTTCTCCAGAATGGCCACATCGGCAGGCAGATCGATTCCGGTGGCATTCAGACGATCGAGCAGATCGCTGACGATGGCGAAGGTCGTGACCTGATCGAGTCGCGCCTTGTAGTTGAGGATCAACCGATGGTTCAGCACCGCACTGGCAACCGCCTGGACATCCTCGAACCCGACGGTCGGTCGGCCGGACAACAGGGCCACGGCCCGCGACGACTCGGCCAGGGCGATGGCGGCTCGCGGCGAGGCACCATGAGTCACATAGGTGCGTACCAGTGTGGTTGCTTCCGCTGAGTCCGGGAAGGTCGCTGCCACCAGTCGAGCGATGTAGCGAGCGACCGGCCTGGGCAGGAAGATGCGTTCCATGCAGGCAAACAGGTGCCGCAGTTCCCCGGCCTGGAGGACATAGCTGGCCGTGGGCGGCGTGCCGTGCCGGCGGGTGGAAATGATCCGGTCGAGCGTATCGACATCCGCGGGGTGGACGATGAGCTTGAACAGGAAGCGATCGAGTTGCGCCTCAGGCAGCGGGTAGGTGCCTTCCAGTTCGATGGGATTTTGCGAGGCGAGGACAAAGAAGGGATCGGGCAATTCGCGGGTTGAGCCGAGCAAGGTGACGCAGCGTTCCTGCATGGCCTCGAGCAACGCGCTCTGGGTCTTGGGACTAGCCCGGTTGATCTCGTCGGCGAGCAAAATGTGGGTGAAGATCGGCCCCGGACGAAAGACCATTTCGCGGCCACCGCCTGGAGTGTCTTGCAAGATGTGTGCGCCGAGGATGTCGGACGGCATCAGGTCGGGCGTGAACTGGACACGTTTGAAGTCGAGGTTGAGCAACTGGCCGAGTGCCTTGACCAGGGCCGTCTTGCCGACACCGGGCACACCTTCGAGGAGAAGGTGACCGCGACTAAGAATGGCTGCGAGAACTAGCCGATGCAACTCTGGTCGGCCCAGGAGCATGCGATCGAGTTGCTCAAGGAGACGACGCGTCAACTCGACAGCGGGGCGCAATTCGTCTGGGCGGAGCAGAACCCCGTCTCCCTGTCTCTCCATCGAAGAAGTCCTCTCAAGGCAGTTCGCTAGTGCGATCACTTGCGAGCCGGCCGCTCGAAGTAGCGTTCCACAGTACCGCGATGTCGGGGCAAGATAACCTGGTTGTTGGCCGATCCGCCGCCACTGGCAGCCCCAGCGAGTGCCCCTGAGGCAGCCGGTGCGCGATTTTTCTCCGGATTCTTGTCGGGTGCGCCCAGGCTGATCCCGGACAACTGCGATTCCTTGAGAGATTGAAGGGCTGCGGGTGGCAGTTCTTCTTCCTTGAACTTGACTCCATCGGGAGTGCTTTCGTCGCCGAACTCCAGTTTGGCGGCCCCGGGGCCGCGCGTCACACCACCCTTACCGGGCATCTCGCCTTGCGCGAGCAGGTTCGCCAAGTCTTGGCAGGCACCACATTCCTTGAGAAACGCGGCCAGTGCCTCGCCATCGCATTCGCCGGCCTTGTCGCATTTTTCCAGAGCCTCGGCATCAAGCAGTTTCGCCTTGACGAGCCGACCCATCTTGCCGAGCTTGGCCTCCTTGCAATTCTTGAGGGATTCAGCCAGTTTCTGCAACGCTTCTTCGGACAGCTTGCCTTCTTGCAGAGCTTCGAGGGTATCCTTATCCAGACCGTTTTCGAGGAGTTCCTCCTCGTTGGCGGCCTTGCGGCTGAGGGAAGCCAGTTCACGGACGGCTTCGTCGAGTTGTCCAGGCGGCAACTGACCGCCGAGTTTGTCGATGGCTTTCGCCAGCATCTCGGCACGGGCGAGTTGTTCCATCTTGTGGTTGGTGTCTTGGGCAGCTTCTCGAGCAGCCTGCTGGGCTAGATTCTGGAGATGATCGAGGGCATCAAGGGTGCGAGAGGGGTTGTTGGCCTGGGCCTGCTGACGAACCTGTTCGAGCTTGGTCTTGAGGTCGTCGGCGCGCTGCTTCTCGAGGATTTTTTCTTGCTCAAGCACCTGGAGTTGTTGCTGGAGTTTTTCGACTTCTCGACTGATGTCCAGGGCCGATGCCGACAGACTGGTGAAGCCTTGGGGGACAGCAAAGGCCAGTCCGATGAAGGCCAGCCCTAGACCGAACAGTGTCCAGCCACGTCGCGAGCGATGTTGCACGGCGGGCAATTCGAGCGTCGGCAACTGCTGCTGCCAGGAACCCAGGGATTGCTCGTCACTAGTCATGAGTAATCCACCACACCGACTGTGGCGGTCGATGACCGCTCGAACGCAGGCCAGGGTCGGCACGCGTTTCCAGGCCAGCACCACGGCAGGAATCAACGCCAAGGGCAGACTGAGCAATCCCCAGAGCAGATCCAGCCGGGAGATTCCCAAGGCTCCGCGTAGTGCCAGAACGAGTGATCCGTAGCTGAAGGCCCAGATAGCCAGGGCAGCAAGCCCGTACTTGATCAGAAGGACACCGCCCAGACGCATCTGAAACTGACGGACGAGTCGTGCTTCGTCCTGCACCATTGCTTGCTCCCGTCTGTGACTGGCCTCAGATCGCGGAAAATCCCCAGAATGGGTGCGCTATAGCATACAGATTCTTGCAAGCAGGGTGCCCATCGTCAAGTGGGGCAGGGGAAAAACAACAGCGAAAGGCAAGTTCCGTCAAAAAGGAACAGAGGTGCGATGTGAGAAATCTCGTGCGATACGCGGCGCAGCAAGAGCCAGCAGGTATTAGCAACCGCTCGCATCCCTTGACGGAACTCGCCGGCGTTTCTAGCAGTTGCGACGACGTGCGAGAAGGCGCGATAGAAAATACAGGTAATGAAAGGCCCCTCCCGGATTCGAACCGGGGAATAGCGGATTTGCAATCCGCTGCCTTACCACTTGGCGAAGGGGCCATTGATTCAGCTTATCTTAACGTCCTGTACGGATCAGGTCAATCGCACCTCGAAGCGGCCTGGAGTCTCAAGCAGGGCTGTTCGATGTTTCACTGTGAGAGGGATAGGGTAGATGGCCCGAAACGAGACTTTTGGACTTACGACCAACCGCCTTACCCAGAATGAGATATCGAACGGCTCTGCCTGCTGCTAACTCGGCCCCTTTTTCTTCAACATTTTCTCGCCTTGGATCTCTCCGACTGAACAATCCAGGCAGGCCGAGTCGCATTCTAACGATTGCTCCAGTTAGCTCCCTGGAACGGTATCGCGGATCGGGACAGCCTTTATGATTAGCTGTTTTCTCAACCGCTTGGCCCAGAGCGAAGTCCGCAGTACGGAATTGCCGATTTATCCTTTAGATTGATCGTTCTAGCAGTGTTCTAGTTTCCCAGCAGGCATGGAGGCGAACGAGGGAAACAATACCTCTGGACTGTCGTTGCATTGAGCTTCGCAATCGGCTATGAAGCTCGCCGGGACGGCCAGCCGATCTGGTCGGCACTTCACTTGAGTATCACCGCATGCAAAAAGAAAACCGGCGTCGGCTTTCTCTAGAAATGCTTGAAGGACGCGACGTTCCCTCGACGACTCCTGTGGTCAACCTCACGGCAGGCACCCTGACCGTGCAAGGCACCGCCACCAACGACAATTTGCAGGTTCTCGACACCTCGGGCACGCTACGCATCTATGTCAATGGCCTGCTGAAGGGTTCCTTTGCTGGTTCTGCTGTCCAGCGAATTGTTCTGGAAGGCGGGGCCGGCAATGATATTCTCGTCGCCAATGTCACGCGTCAGACGGTATACCTCTTCGGCGGCATGGGCAGCGATCGCATCTGGGGCGGCTATGGCATCACCTATTTCTCCGGTGGCACGGGCACCAATCACTTGTTTCGTCGCGGCACTGCCAATTTCTTCATCACCAATGGTGGCAACGATACCATCAGCGGAACCGCAGGCACTCTCTGTTGGCTCAACAATCGTCAGGCGGCTATCTACAACATGACGACGATGGAACGGGAAGTTGTGCGACTGGTCAACCTGGAGCGTCAGAAAGTGGGTTTGAGTAATCTGAGCATCAACTCCACGTTGGCTGCTGCCGCCCAGTTGCAATCCGCACAGATGGCGGCTAATAGCAAAACGCTCGGTGCCAGCGCAGCGATGAAGCACATGGTCTATGGCTCGACCACTCCCAGCATGGTCAGTCGGCTGGAATACGTGGGCTACGGTGCCTGGTCGTGTGTAGCGGAAAACATCGCCTACGGCTATGCATCAGCCTCGACCGTCGTTCGAGCCTGGATGAACTCAGATCCACACCGAGCCAGTATTCTCAACCCGGCTTTCAAGGAAATTGGTGTATCAGCGGTGGCCGGTGTCAATGGCTGGCTATTCTGGACGCAGAGTTTCGCTGCGCGCTGATCACTTACCAACGTGCCGAGGTGTGGT
>Ga0272446_1005691_pt1 | contig 13531 bp, 9 predicted proteins | sample YNPCB0061_FD_194587 | JGI IMG/M metagenome (GOLD analysis project Ga0272446, IMG submission 194587) | Hot spring microbial mat communities from Yellowstone National Park, WY, United States - YNP-CB-006-1 | ecosystem: Environmental > Aquatic > Thermal springs > Hot (42-90C) > Sediment | place...
TGCCGTTCTTCGGATCGATGACGCGGCCGCCTTTCAACAACAACGAATACGGTTTGTCGGAGGGTTGGGGCTGGGGTTGAGATTGGGACATAGGATTTCATCTCGCCGGCGCGCTCAGCCGGAATACAGGTGTGCAACACAGACCTCAATTGTCAATCGTCAATCCTCAATCGTCAATTGACAATCGTCACTCGCCAATCGACAATCGCGCCATGCTGCTGGTGTTCATTCCCCATCCCGCGCTGGATAAGACGGTGGTGTTGCCACACTTCGAGGTGGGCCGCACGTTTCGCACGACCGACATGCGCCAACAGGCCGGCGGCAAGGGTTACAACTTTGCCCGCGCCTTGCGCTGTCTGGGCGGTCAGTGCGTGGTCGCCGGCCCGCTGGCCGGCCACATCGGCCACATGGTGCGCGACCTGGCTGCAGCAGAGGGCATTGCCAGCGATCCGGTGTGGGTGGCCGGCCAGACGCGGGTGTGCCTCGACATTGTCGACGCCAGCAACGGCGTCATCACCGAGGTGTACGAAAACGGTCCGCGCATCGATGAGCGCGATTGGGCGCGCATCGCGGCGCATGTAGCGCAGTTAGCGCCGCACAGTCGCGCGCTGGCGGTGTGCGGCGGCTTTCCGCCCGGCGCCCCGCCCCATGCCCTGCGTGACATCGTGGCCGGCGCGCATGCTGCCGGCATCCCGGCCTGGCTCGACACCTATGGCCCGCAACTGGCCGGCGCGCTGGCGCTGACCCCGGAGCTGGTCAAGATCAACCAGCACGAAGCCGCCGATCTGGTCGCGCACCCAGTGGACACGCCGGCCGATGCGCTGCGCGCAGCGCACACATTGCAGCAGCGCGGCGCGCAAGCCGTCCTCATCACGCTGGGCAAACTGGGCGCGGTCGGCGTCGATGCGCATGGCCAGACGGTCGGCTGGGCAGCGCCGGATACGGGCGGCATGTTTCCGGTGGGCAGCGGCGATTCGCTGTTCGCCGGCCTGGCATGGGGATTGGAGCAGGGTTGGCCGTTGCGCGACGCGCTGCGCCTGGGGATTGCAGCCGGCGCGGCCAACACCTTGCAGCCGGGCGCGGCCATGTTCGAGCGCGTCCAGGTCGAGGCATTACTGCCGCGCGTGCAGCCGCTCTCAGTCTGAGGCCAGCAACCGCTCGACCCGTTGTTTCAGCACGGATTTGGGCGCGGCGCCCACGATGCGATCTGCCTCGCGCCCGCGCTTGAAGAGGATGAGGGTGGGGATGCCCATGATGCTGAGCCGGCCGGCCCAGCGCGGGTTCTCGTCGGTGTTCACTTTGGCCACGCGCAAGCGCCCCGCGTAATCGCGCGCGATCTCTTCGACCAGCGGCGACACGGTGCGACACGGACCGCACCACGGCGCCCAGAAGTCCACCAGCACCGGCAGGGGCGATTGCAGGACGCGCGTCTCGAACGTGTCGTCGGTGACGGCGATCACGCCGCGGGCAGCGTCCGCGCGAACAGGGTCTGCCTTCTCGGCGCCGCTGGCCGCGCCGGGCGTCGGCTCACTTCCTAACAATCCGCTGGGGCCGCTGACAGGGCTGGGTTCGGGGCCGCGTTCGAGCAGGTATTCCAGATGCGCGCGCACGGCTTCGATGTTGACGGCGCCTTCGATGCGCGCGCGCTCGCGGCCGCCGCGCCAGAACACCAGCGTCGGTACGCGCGCAATGCGATAGCGCTCCATCAGCGCGCCGTCTTTCACATTTTCGACGCGCACGATCAGCGCCTGGCCGACATAGGCGCGCGCCAGTTCTTCGAGCGTGGGAGTCATAGCCCGGCAGTGTTCGCAATCTGGGGTTTCAAAGACCAGCAACATGGGCAGGCCGGCCATCAACACGCGCTCCAAATTCTGGGCGCTGGTTCTTATCGGGACATCGAAAACGGCAAGCACGGTTCTCTCCTGGTTTGTATGCTGGCGCGGCATGATGTGACTCGCAGCGCCAGGCCGGGCAACGCGGGTCGCATCCGCCTGCACAGTACGTTTCTAACCGTCGATCGTTGTGGGGGCTAGTGACATTCAGCCTGTTTTTGGGGCGAGGGGTCGCGCCGGGCCGGCGCGCGTGTATCATCCTTTGCATGGCTGTGGATTTGTTCGACAACGCGGCGGCAGAATACGCTAAACGCGAGGCGCCGTTGGCCGACCGCATGCGTCCGCGCACCCTTGATGAGTTTGTCGGTCAGGAAGACATTGTCGGGCCGGGCAGGCTGTTGCGCCGCGCCATCGAATCCGACCGGCTGTTTTCGTCCATCATTTTCTGGGGGCCGCCTGGCACAGGCAAAACCACGCTGGCGCGCATCATCTCCAATCGCACGCAGAGCCACTTCGAGACGCTCAACGCCGTCATGGCCGGCGTGGCCGACATCCGCCGCGTGGTGTCCGAGGCGCGCGAACGCCGCAAGCTCTATGGCCGACGCACTATCCTGCTGGTCGATGAAATTCACCGCTTCAACAAGGCGCAGCAAGACGCGCTGCTGCCGCACGTCGAGGATGGCACCATTATCCTGATCGGCGCCACCACCGAGAACCCCTACTTTGAAGTGAATAGCGCGCTCATCTCGCGCTCGCGGCTGTTCCGGCTCAACGTGCTGACCGACGCGCATGTGCAGGAGTTGATGCGGCGCGCGCTGGCCGACACCGAGCGCGGCTACGGGGCGCGCCAGATTGCGATCGACGACGACGCGCTGGCGCACCTGGCGCGGGTGGCCGGCGGCGACGCCCGCAACGCGCTGAACGCGCTGGAACTGGCCGTCGAATCGACGCCGCCCGGCTCCGATGGTGTGGTGCGCATCGACCTGGCCGTGGCGCAGGACAGCATCCAGCGCCGGGCCATCCTGTACGATAAGGAAGGCGACGCGCATTACGACACCATCAGCGCCTTTATCAAGAGCGTGCGCGGCAGCGACCCCGACGCCGCGCTGTACTGGCTGGCCAGGATGGTCTACGCCGGCGAAGACCCGCGCTTCATCATGCGCCGGTTGCTCATCCTGGCCGGCGAAGATATCGGCCTGGCCGAGCCGATGGGGCTGGTGGTGGCAGCGGCCGCCTCACAGGCGCTGGACTGGGTGGGGATGCCAGAGGGCATTTTTCCGCTGGTCGAGGCGACGTTGTTTCTGGCCACCGCGCCCAAATCCAACTCGGCCACGCACTATTTCAACGCCCGCAGACAAATCGAACAGGAAGGCGCCGGCGACGTGCCCGATCATCTCAAGGACGCCAACCGCGACGCGAAGGGACTCGGCCACGGCAAGGGCTATGTGTACCCGCACATATTCGACGAGCACTGGGCGCCGCAGAACTACCTGCCGCGCGAGATTGCCGGCATGACGTTTTACACGCCCAGCGGGGTGGGCTACGAAGCGACCGTCGCCGAGCGGTTGGAACGCTGGCGAGACGCGCAACGCCGGGCGCTGGGCATCGAGGGGCGTGCGGGGCCACGGCTCGACCATGCGGAAGTCGAGCGCATGAAGCGCGAGCGATAGCCGCGCCTGAGCATCAAGGCGTCCAGCCGGCTACCTGCGCCATCAGCACCCAGAACGCCTTCGCCAGGCGCACCTTGCCCATGCTGTTCAGGTGGCCGGCGTTCATCTCGGTAGTGTAGTTCGGGCAGATGGCCGGGTAGTCGAATTTGTCGTCAGGGAAGTTTTCGCACTTCGTGGGATTGTTCGGCTCGCAGTAGCGCACGCCGTCGCGGTTGTCGAAGCACGGCTTGCCGGCTGGATCGTGCGCTTCGATGTCTGCCACATCGAACAGGATCTTGTTGTTGGCCCGCGCATAGGCGCGCATCTGGTTGTTGAAGTCGGTCGACTCGGCAGTGCCCACGCCGCGCGACAGGCTGGTCGTCCACAGGATGAACTGCTTGCCGGGATAGCGGGCGGCAAACGCCTCGTAGTCGTAGATGTCGTTGACGGCTTTGTTGTTGGCAAAAAAGCCGGCTGACTTGTCTGCGATGGTCGAGCCGGCGCCCACCTCGCCATAGCTGAACTGAAACGACAGCACATCGTACTGAGCGGCAATCGGCCCGGCCTGCGCGATGAAGCAGGACACCAACTCGTACCATGCGCCGCAGCCCCGCTGCGGCCACCATTGATAACGCCACCTGCTGCGGTCGTATTTGATGCTGGCCACCAGGCCGGTCGATTGACCCGTGACCGGATCGGGCCGCTTGCAGCCGACCGGCGCAGCGTTGGCCGAGGGATATTGCAGACAATCCAGGCCGCTATCGATGTTTGCCCCCACAGACTTGTCAAAGTAGATCATGCGCAGTTCGCGCGCCGCCCGAATGTAGCGATCGGGGATGCGGTCGAACAGGGCGATGGCGGTGTGATCGACGATGATGGGGCGGGGCTGCGCAGGGGCCGGCGCGCGCGATTGCCTGTCATTGCGCGCGTCCGTGCGCGCGTCCGTGCGCGTGTCTGCGCGGGTTTCAAGCGGTGTCGCCATCGCAGTCAACGCCAGGATGCTGGTCAATGCCAATACAAACCATCGCTTCATCATGCCACCTCATCGCAGGCAATAATCCCACACTTGATAACGTGAGGTGATGCGCGCTGTTGCGCGTCTGCAGCGGGGAGCGTGGGCAAGTCTGGCGGGCAAGCCCGGCAGCTTGCCCACTACTTTTCCGAACGTTTCCTCGTTGAGTTGCAGGCGCTCGCGCTGCGCGCCGCCAAACACCATCGCGCCCAGCCGGCCGTTGCCGACCGGCAGGGCTTCGTTCCAGTTCTTTGCAGGAGCGTCGTACCAGAGGGTGAGAGATGGGTTCATGGGATAACGCTTTGTTGCGCCGGCGCCACCACGTACAGCCAGTGGCCGGCCAGCGTGTCGTCGATGTCGAGCGCCAGCGCGCCGTCTTCCACGCGAAACGCGACCTGGCGTTCGCCATAGCCGGCCCGCCCCTGCGCCGGCCGCCGCGACCGGCTGCCCGGCATGTGCGCGCCCAGCCACACCTCGATCGGCCCGGCTGGCAACGCTAATGGCGCGCGCACCTGGCCCGGCGTTCCGCACCACACGCGATACAACGGCTTGTATCGTTCTGTGCGTTGCTCCGGCGCGAGGCGGTGCCAGCCGATGTCTACCGGTGTGTCGGACCAGCGGTAGCTGCGACCATCAATCTCGATGCCAGTGCAATCGTGGCCGGCAAAGGCGATCAACGCGCCGGCTGCATTGCGACGCCAGGCCGCCGCATGCCGGCCGGCATAGCTCACCGTCTGGCCGGCCACGCGCCAATCGCGCAATTCAAAGAAGTCGTCGGGCGGCGGATTCTCAGTCATGATGCGGGCGTCCACCTCCTGATCGCGGAAGAAGCCGCCCGGCCAGTTTTCTGGATAGTCTTTGAAATGTGGACAGACCGCCAGTGCGCCGTTGGCGAACGCGCAGGCCAGCAAGTTGCCGGTGCGCGACACCACGCTGGGATTGTCGTTCTCATCGAATACGCCGCTGGCCGGATACGCGCCCAATGCGCGCAGCGCCTCGAACCACACGCGCGTCTCGACGCCGGTGGAGGCAGCTTGATCGTCGCGCGGGCGAAAGCCCAGGTAGACTGCCTGGCCGCCGCTGCGCCAGGTTTTGCGCGCGCCCACGCACCACGCCCCTTCGGGACGGCCGGTGGCAAGGGTGGCGACGGGCCGGGCGCGACCGATTGGCTTCACCGGAAAGACGCGATCGACCACGAAGTCGGTCAGGATCGTCTGCGCGGGGACGCGCCGCAGCGCGCCGCTGAACGCGACTTGCCGGCCCGGCATGGGTTGTCCCAGAGGATCGTCGATGGGCAGCAGTTCCACGCCAAACACGTCGCTCATCCATTGCCGGGTGTCGAGCGCGCCGGCCTGCGCGGCCAGCGGCGGGACGCTCGACCAGATCAACAGACCGCCCTTCTCCACAAATGCGCTCAGCAGGTCGAGCAGGGCTTCGGATGGGAACGGCTCGTATTGCGCACACACCGCGCGATAGCGCGAGGTGATCGCCGGGCCGGCCACTTCCAGCCATCCGTCTTCGGTCACGCGGCCGTACTCCACCAGTTTTTCGGCGCTGATGAGATTGGCGTAGCCGTACAAGGACATCCAACTGCCGAAGCGCTCATCCACGGACATGAGGTCCTGGGGATAGAGAAACAGCACTTCGATGCTGCGCGGGGCGTAGTCCTCGACCGCGCGGAAGATGGGATGGCCCAGGGCGCCATAGACCTCGCTGACAGCCATCATGCGATCGGCGACGGGCTGAGGCATACCCCACATGCCGGCGCTGGCCAGCGGCCGGCGGTTGAGCGCGGCCAGCGAGCAGGCCAGGGCGCGGGCGTAGTAGTTGCGGTCCGCATAGCCGCCCTCGGGCGTGTCGTTGTTGCCGCCGGTCAGAAAGTCGTTCCACAGGAACTGGTTTGCGCAGGCTGAGGCGGCCTGATGCACGGTGTTCGACCACAGGAAGTCGGGCGTGTACTCGTACTTGCTGCGATGCTCGGCCGGCGACCAGCTATCCTGCACGCCGCCGGGCGCCCATGCGTCGCAGGTGGGCGACTCGGCCCAGGTGGAGTGGTAGTAGGCGTCCAGCTCGCGGTCGATCAGCGCCTCCAGCTTCTTGCGCGCGCCATTCATCAGATTGACCACGCCGCTTTCCAGGAAGTGATAGTAGTCGCGGCGAAACTGCAATGTGGCGGCGATGGCCGCGCGATGCGCCCCGAACACGTGTTGACTGGGCAGCTTCGGCTCGTGAGTGGGCAGGAAGTCGTGCTGGTGCGCGGTGAAGTAAACCAGCCACCTGGCGAAGTCGGCGTACTGAGCGCCATACCTTGCGGCGAAGGCGCGCTCGAAGCCGGCGGACACGTAGCGCAGGTTGAACTGGCCGTTGTCGAAGTGGGTGTGGTAGGACCAGTCCTGCTGGATGTGCATCTCGTCTGAGTACAGGCCGGCCAGTTTGACGCCGTGTTGATGATATTCGTTGACGAGCGCATCGAGAAACTGCGGCGCGGCCGGGCTGAAGTAGTCCATCTCGTCGGTGTCGTAGATCAGGACAACGAGGACGCGGTCGAGGCCGGCCGGCCCGCCCGCCCCGTGGGCGCGGATGCGGGTGGCCTGGAACATGATGTCCTGGCGTGCTTCGCCGCCGGCCAGCGCCCCGGTGTAGGGGCTTGTGCCGGGCATCGGCTCGATGGCCGGCGGCTCCAGTTCCACGACGCCATCGGGATCGACGCTGAAGAACGATGTGCCGGGGATGCGCTGCTCGCGGAAGGCGAAGGCGCGCGCGCCGATGAGCGTCACCGGGGTGGGGCCTTTGTTGTTGCACCAGCGGGTATGCTGCCACATCAGCGCAGAGTAGGCGCCGGTTTGCGGATCGCGCAGCGCCTCGCGGTAGTGCATCCAGCGGCCGGCCTGGCCGGGGCCTGCGCCGGCGCGGGCCTTGTAGCCGGCGCCCAGTTCCAGCGGCGACAGGATGCTCGGCTCCAGACTGAGGCCGTATGCCTGGGCCACGTCGCTGATCTTTTTCAGCGTGGCCTGGAATTCGGGCGTGTCTGGGTACAGGCCGCGCGAACTGCCGCCGAAAAAGTAGTCGTAGGCGATCAGCAGCTTGGTTGCGCCGCGTTCGGCGCCGCGCCGGCAGTGCTCGCGCAGGCTGATCGGCTCGGGGTCTTGCGGGAAGATCTTTTCAATGGCTTCGTCGGGTCGGTTGGCGAGGTTGATGAACTGTTCGTCGGACACGAGAATGATGTGAATGGCCGGGTCTTCGGACTGCCACGGCCAGTCGAGCGATGCGAGATGGGTCGGGGAGTGAGCAGGTGAGTAGGTCATGTTTGGCTCCGCGCGATTGCGGCGCGATGTCTCGAAACCCTGCGATGCGCCGCGATGACGCCCGCCCAGTGCAACGCAAGAAGGGGCAGGGGTGTGGCACGCCGGCGCGCCGGCCTACAATACGCCCCCCATCATCCACGGGTTGAACTCGGCCTCGCCCACGTCCTGCGCCTCGCTTTTGGTGCGCCGGCCCGACGCCACTGCGATCATCAACTCGAACAGATCGTCTGCAACCCGCTGCATCGGTTCACCGTCCAGAATGCGGCCGGCGTTCACATCCATGTCATCCTCCATACGCCGGTACAGGTCTGAGTGGCTGGCAATCTTGATGCTGGGCGCCGGCTTGAACCCAAACACGGAGCCGCGACCGGTGGTAAACGCGACCAGCGTGCAGCCGCCGGCCACCTGCCCGGTGACGGACACCGGGTCGTAGCCGGGCGAATCCATGAAGCTGAACCCGCGCGCCGTCACCGGCGCTGCATAGTCGAACACGTCCGCCAGCGGCGCGCTGCCGGCTTTGGCGATCGCGCCGAGGGACTTCTCGTAGATGGTTGTCAGGCCGCCGGCTTTGTTGCCGGGGCTGGGGTTGTTGTCGATCTCCAGATTCAGCCGGGCGGCGTGCGCTTCCCACCAGCGCACCTTCTGTATCAGCTTGGCGGCTACTTCGGCGCTGACGGCGCGCCGCGTCAGCAGATGCTCTGCGCCGTAAATTTCCGGCGTCTCGGCCAGCACCACGCTGCCGCCGTGCCGCACCAGCCGATCGGCAGCCAGCCCCAGCGCCGGGTTGGCTGTCACCCCGCTCCAGCTATCGCTGCCGCCGCACTGCAACGCAATCACCAGCTCGGAAATCGGTTGGGGTGAGCGGGAGGTTGCGTTGACCACCGGCAGCAGCGCCTCAACGGCGGCGATGCCGGCCTGCACGGTCTTGCGAATGCCGCCTTCGTCCTGGATGGTCAGCATGACGGGCGGGCTGCCCGCTCCTCCTGCGTCCAGGGCATAGTTCCGCGCGAGGTCAGCGATCTGATTGGCCTCGCAACCGAGGCCGACCAGCACACAGGCGCCGACGTTGGGATGGCGCGCCATGCCGGCCAGCACGCGCTGCAACAACACGTAATCGGCTCCGCCCACGCGCGTGGCGCAGCCGGCGTGGTGCGTCAGCGCGATGACGCCATCGACGTTGGGAAAGCCGACCAGCCGCTCCCGCGTGAAGTGATGGGCAATCTCTCGAACTGTGTGGGCCGAGCAGTTGACCGTGCTGATGATGGCGATCACGTTGCGCGTGCCGGCGCGGCCCTGGGGCCGGCGATACCCCATGAATGTCCGCTGCTCGCCGGCGGGGATGGGAGCGAGGGGGCGCGCGTCGGCGCCCCATTCGTCTGGCCGTTCAAACGCATGAACGGTGACATTATGCGTGTGGACGTGTTCGCCCGGCGCAATGTCGGCGCTGGCCAGGCCGATGATCTGGCCGTAGCGATGGATGGCCTGGCTGGCTGGAATGGCGCGCAGGGCGAACTTGTGGCCGCAGGGGATCGTCTGTGTGATTGTGATGATTTGCGCGTCCGAGAGTCGCAGGGTCTGGCCGGCGGCGAGGTTGGTCCTGGCAATGGCAACGTCATCCTCCGGGTGAAGGCGGATGGCGGCCCGGTCGAATGGGATTTCCCTCTCGTCGAGAGGCGGGATCAAGTTCAGAGTGTGAGTTGTCATAGGCGTCTGTCTCTCGCCCGCCGGGCAATGGGTCGGGCGCGGCCTATTGTACGGGGCGGCGTTGCCTGAGCCTGTCGCAGGTGACACTGACCCGCCCGCAGCTTCCAAACCTGCGGGCGGGTCATTCGACGCCCAAATCGTTCAAAACCTCGATGCTATAATCCCTCGCGTTGCCTTGCGCCATCATTGTGGACCGCATGGCGGCAGGTGACGCAGACAGAATCAACATCTGCCATCGTCTGCTTCGCGCGTTGCGCCCCGGCCGGCATTCAGCGCTCTCACGGCGTTCCGGTTGTAGGCCGGCTGACAGAAGGCCGCGTTTGAAGAGGGTGGCGCAGGCCGACGACCGCCCCTGTTCGCAAAACGGAGGACGAGAGCAATGACGATTCGCATTTTGATCGCCGATGATCACATGGTCGTGCGCCAGGGCTTGCGCATGTTCCTGTCGCTTGACCCGGACCTGGAGATTGTTGGCGAAGCCGCCGATGGCGCCGAAGCAGTCAGGAAGGCGCGCGAGTTGAAGCCCGATGTCGTGCTGATGGATTTGCTCATGCCGGTTATGGATGGCATTGCCGCGATCGGGGCGATCCGGCGGGAACTGCCCGACACCGAGGTGCTTGCGCTGACCAGCGTGCTGGAAGATGCGTCGGTGGTTGGCGCGGTGAAGGCCGGCGCCATTGGCTACATGCTCAAGGACACCCACGCCGACGAACTGTGCCGCGCCATCAAGGCTGCGGCAGCCGGCCAGGTGCAGCTTTCGCCCCAGGCTGCCGCGCGGCTGATGCGCGAGGTGCGCGTGCCCGACAGCCCGGAAATGCTCACCGAGCGCGAGACCGAAGTGCTGCGCCTGCTGGCGCAGGGCCAGTCGAACAAAGAAATCGCCTCTACGCTGACCATTGGTGAGAAGACTGTCAAGACGCACGTCAGCAATATTCTGTCCAAGCTGGGCGTGCAAAGCCGGACGCAAGCGGCCTTGTACGCAGTCCGCATCGGGCTGGTCAGCGCCGGCGCGGTCAATGTGTAGCATCGACCTGTGACGGTCCAGGCGCTTGTCGGCGCAAGCGCCTGCCACTGTGTCATGCCGCTCCATCGTCTTCCCCGGCTGCTGGCGCTGTTCGAGAGCAGCCTGGTTCGCGTCTCCATTGCCGTGCTGCTCGTTCTGGCCGGCTACGCCGTGCTGTTCGTCTTCTTCTCTCGTGGCTATGCCGACCGCACCGTGGAGTTCCGGCGCCAGGAGCTGAAACGGCTGGTGCAAATCGCGTTGAGCGTGGTCGAGCCGGTGCGCCAGCAGCAGCGCGCCGGCCAGATCTCTCCCGAGCAGGCGCGCATGATCGGGCGCGAACTGGTCCGGCGGATGACCTACACCGACGAGGCCGGCAGCAACTATCTTTTCATGGGCAGCTACGACGGTGACGTGTGGCTGCTGCCGTACAACCCGCCGCGCGAAGGCGCCAATGAATTCGATCTCGTAGACGCCAGCGGCAAGAACATCACCCAGGAGCTGATTCGCGCGGCCAGAAGCCCGTCTGGCGATGGGTATGTGGAGTACGACTACCCGCCGCCGGGCAGCGCCATCCCGCAACGCAAGATCTCCTACGTGGTCGGCATTCCGGAGTGGGATAGCTATATCGGCACGGGCATGTATCTTGGCGACATCGAGGCGCGCACCCGGAACTATTTTCTGAATGCGCTGGTGCTCACGCTGGGGTTGACTGTGCTGATCTTTCTCGCCATCTTCATGACGCTGTTGCCCACCGCCCGCTCGTACGCCACATTGCTGCGTTTGTTCGAGCATGTCAGCCGCAACCCGGATGATGTGCCGGCGGTGCCGGTCGATCAATTTAGCGCCGGCACCGAGGGGTGGCGGCTGTTGACCGGCTTCCAGACCATGCTTGAACGCATCAAGGTCAACCGCCAGAAACTCCAGGAGAGCGAGCGGCAACTGGAGCGGCGCGTCTCCGAGCGAACTCGCGAACTCTCCAATCTGTTGCAAGTCTCGCACGATGTCGCATCGACTCTGGATCTGGAGCCTTTGCTCGGCCTGATTCTGGACCGTCTGAAGTCGGTGATCGACTACACCAGTTGCGCCATTTTCCTGTTGCAGGAGGGGCGGCTGGTCAGTCTGGACTATCGAGGGCCGGCGCCGCGCGAACAGATGCTGGCGCTGCGCCTGTCCAGGCCCTCTGCTGCGGAAGAAGTGTTTCGGCTGCGCGCGCCGGTGATCATTTCGGACGTGCGCGGCGATCACCGGCTGGCCAGAGCGTTTCGCGAATCGGCCGGCGAGCATATGAACACCCTGTTGAGCCATATCCATTGCTGGATGGGCGTTCCCCTGATGGTGCAGGATCGCATGATTGGCGTGCTCAGCCTCGATCACGGCCAGGCCGGCTACTACACTGCCCAGCATGCCTCGGTGGCGCTGGCGATCGCCAACCAGGCCGCTATCGCCATCGAGAACGCGCGCCTGTACCAGCAATCTCAGCAGCTCGCTGTCCTGCAGGAACGGCAACGGCTGGCCCGCGAGTTGCATGATTCGGTGTCGCAGGCGCTGTACGGCATTGCGCTGGGCGCGCGCACGGCCCGCCGGCTGCTCGACTCGGCCCAGGCCGAAGATCAGCGCGCCGCGCCGGCGGACGCTGCCCGAGACGATTCGTTGCGGCGCAAACTGGCCCAGCCGCTGGACTATGTGTTGCAGCTTGCAGAGGCCGGCATGGCCGAGATGCGCGCCCTCATTTTCGAGTTGCGCCCGGAATCGCTTCAAAACGAGGGGCTGGTGGCTGCGCTTTCCAAGCACGGCGCGTCCATGCAGGCTCGACATCACATCGCCGTGGAGACCGAGTTTTGCGAAGAACCGCAGTTGTCTTTCGACTGCAAAGAGGCGCTGTATCGCATTGCGCAGGAAGCGTTGCACAACATCGTCAAGCACGCCAGAGCGACCCGGGCGAGCATCCGGCTGGCGAGCGATGGCGACGGCGTCACGCTCGAAGTCCGGGACAATGGCGCCGGCTTCGATCCCAGAGGCGAGTTCCCCGGCCACCTCGGCCTCAAGTCGATGCGCGAGCGGATCGAAAAGCTTGGCGGGACGCTGACGATCGACAGCGCGCCTGGCCGGGGCGCCACTGTTGTGGCGCGCGTTGTCTGTTCCCGGCGCGCGGCCCGGGGCGACACCGCCTGATTCAACATCGATGGCGTTGGCGCGCAATAAGGTATCCTTTTGCGCATGGTAACCATTCGCATACCCACGCCGCTGCGACCCTACGTCGGCGGCAGCAAAGAAGTGACGGCTGAATCCGGGACTGTGCAAAGCGTGCTGGCATCGCTGGCGGATCGCTATCCCGATCTGAGGCGGCATTTGTTCAACGACACAGGCAAACTGCGCTCGTTCGTTAATGTGTACCTCGGAGATGAAGATGTGCGCCATCTGCAAGGCTTTGAGACGCTCGTGCCGGACGGGGCGCAGGTGAGCATCGTGCCGAGCGTGGCGGGCGGCAGCCCGTCTGTTCCTCTGGCGCATGAGGACGAAGATGAAGATGAGGATGAAGGCGAAGGCGAAGCGGTAAGACTCTCCAATGCTGAGATCCGGCGCTATTCACGTCACCTCATCATGCCCGAAGTGGGCATGAAGGGGCAAAAAAAGTTGAAAGCCGGCAGTGTGTTGCTGGTTGGGGCGGGCGGGCTTGGCTCGCCGGCGGCGATGTATCTGGCCGCCGCCGGCGTGGGCCGCATCGGCATCGTCGATTTCGACACTGTCAGCGAGTCGAATCTGCAACGGCAGATCATTCACGGCCAGAGCACGGTGGGCAAACCCAAGCTGGAGAGCGCCAAATCCCGCCTGCTCGACATCAACCCGTTCATTCACATCGACGGGTTCGAGGAGCCGCTGACCAGCCAGAACGCGCTGCGCATTTTCGCTGACTACGATGTGATTGTGGATGGCACAGACAATTTCCCCACGCGCTATCTGGTCAATGACGCCTGCGTGCTGCTGGGCAAACCGAATGTGTATGGCAGCATCTTCCGGTTCGAGGA
>Ga0272446_1005692_pt1 | contig 13530 bp, 13 predicted proteins | sample YNPCB0061_FD_194587 | JGI IMG/M metagenome (GOLD analysis project Ga0272446, IMG submission 194587) | Hot spring microbial mat communities from Yellowstone National Park, WY, United States - YNP-CB-006-1 | ecosystem: Environmental > Aquatic > Thermal springs > Hot (42-90C) > Sediment | place...
ACCTTCGTTAAGGTTAGAAGTTTTGATCTTTTTTTCTATTTAAAGATTGCAGAACTTGAGAATATTTTTTCTCCAATTAGAACGAATTTCTTTTCTTATAGCTTTCCTGATTTTCCATACCGTAACTATTCATATATTTTTTCAGAACTTGCATACTTTGTTTCTAACATGGCTGGGCTACCTGCCTTAACAATTCTCCAAAGCATCATTGTCGCAATAAGCTATTTATTTCTTGCAAAGTCTGTTTATAGAAAAACAAGCATAATTTTTTTGACGACCTTTCTTTTGTTATCAATTTTCACCCTCCGTTATAGGTTGTTATTTCGCCCGCACAATTTGAGCTATCTATTTTTTGCTATAAATGTTTACGTTCTTGTTAAAAGACCAAGAAATTACTTGTTATTTCTATTTTTAAATCAGGCTTTCTGGGTAAACACCCATAACAGCTTTATTCTTGGCGTAGTGAACCTTCTTTTACTATATCCCTACAACAGACAGCTAAGAATTGGTTTGCCAAAAACATTAGGTGTTCTAATTTTAGGCAGTCTTTTATCGCCACACTTTTATCTGCCTTTCTGGGAGGTTATCAATCCCTTTTTTGGAGAGACAAAAAATATTTTCAATATTATAAAAGTACATGAATGGCAGCCAACAGATGCAAGACTATATTTTTCCTTTTACGGAATGTTAGTTTTGGCAAGTGTGTATATCCTTTTATCAGAAAAAAAGTGGCAACTGACGCCATTTTACCTTTTTTACCTTCTGCTTTCTTTAAGATTTGTAAGATTTACCGATTACTTTGCCCTTGTAGCCTTCTTTGTAGCAATTGCAGGACACAGAGGACTTATTACTTCAAAAGATAAAAAGGTTAAGACTTGGAAGCTTTCTGCTGTTGCGGTATTACTCCTTTTTTGCATAAAAGATTATCTTTACAACCCCTTAATACCTTATGGTTACGGTACAACTGACTTTTTTTATCCTAAAGGTGCTGTTGAGTTTTTGAAAAAAAGAAAAATCAGTGGAAATATCTTTAACTCCTATGCCTTTGGTGGTTATATAATTTACTACCTTTATCCTGATTGCAAACCTTTAATAGACGGTAGGCTCTGTTATCCAATTGACTTTATTAAACTTTATGCAGACGCACACGAAAAAAAGGATGATTTTTCCAAAATTGTCAAAAACTTTCCACCTGACATCTTTTTAATCGATTTTGATCATCCCAAGTTGGCATTATTCATAACAGAACTAAAGGAAAACTATGCACTTGTCTATTTTGACGATACTTCAATGCTTTTTTTAAATCGAAGCAGATACTTCGATGAGGTGGCAAAAGATGAGTATAAGTATTTAAACCCAGTCTATGTTGCTGGTTATGGTGATGCGAAAGATAATCTTAGTATGGTTAAAATTGAACTTGAAAAAAGTTTAAAGACGTCACCAACAAATAGAGGTTATGTGATGTATTCAAATCTTTTGTTACAAGAGGGTAGGTACGCCGATGCAAAGGCTATCTTACAAAGGGTGGTAGATTCTGAAAGTCCTAATGGAAAACCTGAGGCTTATAATAACTTGGGCTCAATTAAACTTTCTGAAGGTGATTTAAAATCAGCCGAGAAACTGTTCAAAAAATCACTGGAATTTAATAATGATTTCGCCACTGGGCATTTTAATCTTGCCCAGATTTACGATGAGAAAGAAAAATATCTCCTTGCCTTTTATCACTACAAAAGGTATCAAAATCTTAGCGAAGATAGTATTTCAAATGAAACTGTTGAAAGAATTGAAGTTCTGAAAAAACACTTAGTTTTTCTTGCAATCAGATTTGTTATCGGGTTTTTTGCAATTTGCGGTATTTTGTATATAATTTTTAGAAGGAGATTTTATAAAACATCTTAAAGAACATGGGGAGGTTTAAAATGCAGACGGTACAACCTTTAGACAAGGAGATAAAAAAAACAGTACTAAAAGAGATAATTAAAAAGCTTCATGAAGGACAACCTGTTGAAGATATCAAAAAAGAGTTTAAGATGATTCTTAGTCACTTAACTACTACTGAAATAACTAAACTTGAAGAAGAGCTTATAGGGGAAGGGCTTAGCAGGGAAGATGTACTTAGACTTTGCGATATTCATATACAGCTTTTTAAGGAAGCAATTGAGCGTGAAGAAACCCTCGCCCCCGTTGGACATCCCATTTACATCTTAATGAAAGAACATAAGCTGATGCTTGATATGGTGGCATCTTTAAGTGAGCTATTAAAAGATGGGACGTCTGTTCCTGCTAATTTGATTGAAGATTTAAAGAGCACAGAATGTCACTATTTAAGGGAAGAGAATGTGCTTTTCCCTTATCTTGAAAAACATGGAGTAACCGAACCTCCCAAAATTATGTGGATGGAACACGATAGAATTCGTGAGGTAAAAAAACTTATTTTTCTTGATTTTGAGATGTTCAAAGAAAGCCAGAAGAGCGACATAGCGGCCTCTTTAAGAAATAATGTCAACGAACTAAAAGAACTGCTTGCAAGTCATTTTTACAAAGAAAACAATATATTATTTTCAGTCGCTATGCGTCTCATTGAAAAAGATGAATGGACAATGATATACAAAGAGTTTGTAGAAATTGGCTTTACTAACTTTTATACCCCAGAGCTTTGGAAGGAATTTGTGCTGTCATCTCCTAAAAACACAGGTATAAATACGGCAACAGACATTGTGTTTGATACAGGGCATTTCAATTTAAATGAGTTGCAGTCCCTGCTAAATACATTGCCTTTTGATATAACCTTTGTCGATAGCGATGATGTCGTTAGATACTTTAGCGATTCAAAAGACAGAATTTTTGTAAGGACAAAGGCGATTATCGGTAGAAAAGTTCAGCAATGTCATCCTGAAAAAAGTGTCCACATCGTTAATAAAATTCTGCAAGACTTTAAATCAAACGTTAAGTCTCACGAAGACTTCTGGATAAATTTACATGGCAGGCTCATTTTTATTCAATACTTCGCTGTTAGAGACAAAGACAACAAGTATTTAGGATGCCTCGAAGTTACAAGAGACATCACAGAAATAAAAGAGCTAAAAGGTGAAAAGAGGCTACTTTAACTCTTTAATATCACTCAATTTTTGTAAAATCAGATTTACCTGCTCCACAGACAGGACATTCCCAGTTATCAGGAAGGTCTTCAAATTTAGTTCCAGCAGGGATATTGCTATCAGGATCTCCTTTTTCCTCATCATATACATAATTACAAATGGGGCATAGCCACTTTGCCACAGGGCACCTCCTGTATCTTGTTTATGGTTAAATTATATAATCACAATTTTTTTTGTCAATGTGTTAAATATACTTTAAGTTTTGAGCAAAAGATTATAAAATATACAAAAATTAAAAAGGAGTTGTAGCTATGAAAAAGGTTTTTCTAACAATTATAATGCTGCTTATGTCATTTTCTATTTCTCTTGCCTTTGGCAAAGATATGCAGGGTTGTGGGAGCGATTGTAAAGCCTGCCACAAGATAACTAAAGATGATGCAAGAAGTATACTTTCAGCTATAGACCCTAATGTTGAAGTGGAAAGTGCAGAACATTCGCATGTTAGAGGTCTTTTTGAAGTCATCTTAAAGAAAGATGGGAAGGCAAGTGTTGTGTATCTTGACTACTCAAAGAAAAATCTTATACTCGGACGAGTAATAGACCTTAAAGAAAAGAAAGATGTTACTAAGGAAACAATTGATGAACATAGCAGTATTGATGTTTCAAAAATATCTACAAAAAATGCCCTTGTAATGGGAAATAAACAGGGCAAAAAGAAGATGTATATATTTAGTGACCCAGAATGTCCTTTTTGTACAAAGCTTCATGATCAGGTGTTAGAGCTTTTAAAAGAAGAACCACAACTTAAGGTATACATAATCTTGTTTGCTTTACCGATGCACAAAGATGCTGGCTGGAAAACACAGTCAATCGTTTGCGAGTCAAAAAAAGATATGGATAAAGCAATTAAAATGCTTGAGGACAGTTATCATGGCAGACCAGTAGAAAAGATAGATTGTGGTAAAGTTAATTATGCAGATGAAAACAAAAAAATGGCAGAAAAACTGGGCGTTGGAGCAACGCCGACAGTAGTTTTTCAAAATGGCAAAGTGGTAATGGGAGCTGTAGGCAAAGAAGAACTGAAAAAATATCTAAATAAACAAAAGTAAAAGGGGTAAGTAGATGAGAAACTTTTATTTGACAGAAAAAGAAATGCCTTCAAAATGGTACAACATCTTAGCTGATTTACCTGAGCCTTTGGAACCTTATTTAGACCCGCAGACAAAACAGCCCGTTACTCCTGACAAGTTAGCTGCGATTTTTCCCATGCCTTTGATAGAGCAGGAAGTTTCTACTGAAAAATGGATTAGTATTCCAGAGGAAGTCAAAGAAATTTACGGTCTTTGGAGACCAACGCCACTTAGAAGGGCGAAAAGATTAGAGGCTTATTTGAACACACCTGCAAGAATATTTTTTAAGGATGAAAGTGTTTCGCCGCCTGGAAGCCATAAACCAAACACCGCAGTTCCTCAGGCATACTATAATAAAGTTGTTGGTGTTAAAAGGCTTGCAACAGAGACAGGAGCTGGGCAGTGGGGCTCATCCCTTAGTTTTGCCTGTAATCTGTTTGGAATAGAATGCACCGTCTATATGGTTAAAGTAAGTTATAACCAGAAGCCCTATCGCAGAATTATGATGGAAACGTGGGGTGGAAAGGTGATTCCAAGTCCAAGCAACCTGACAAACTCTGGAAGACATGTTCTTGAAAAAGATCCGAATAGTCCAGGTAGCTTGGGGATTGCCATAAGTGAAGCTGTGGAGGATGCGGCAACGCATAGTGACACACATTATGCGTTGGGAAGTGTTTTAAATCACGTGCTTTTACATCAAACAGTTATTGGTTTAGAGGCAGAAAAGCAACTTACGCAAATGGGTTTGTATCCTGATGTTGTTATAGCATGCGTTGGTGGCGGAAGCAACTTTGGAGGACTTGTTTTTCCTTTTCTAAAAGATAAGCTTGAAGGGAGAAAAAAGGATACACGTTTTGTGGCTGTTGAACCTGCATCCTGTCCAACACTCACAAAGGGTAAATTTGAGTATGACTTTGGAGATGAGGCAGGATTGACACCTTTAATGAAGATGTACACACTTGGACACGACTTTGTACCGCCATCGATACATGCAGGTGGTTTACGTTATCACGGGGATTCTCCTATTGTTTCTTATTTAGCTCATAAAAAGCTTATTGAGGCTGTCAGCTATGAACAGACTAAAGTTTTTGAAGCTGCATTAACATTTGCCAAGACCGAAGGTATAATACCTGCTCCCGAAACATCCCATGCGATTAAAGCAGCAATCGATGAGGCAATTAGGGCGAGAGAGGAAAAAAGGGAGATTAATATACTTTTCAACTTGAGTGGTCATGGTTATTTTGACCTTGCAGCTTATGACCTGTATATGCAAGGTGAGTTAAAGGACTAAAAAAATCAATGTTAGTGCAGACGCCATTAGGCGTTCTGCCTTTTTTCATCATGGACATAAAACAAAAAGCATCCTTATTTGCCATTATCTCTGCATCAGTGCTAACTTCATCTAAGTTTATGGTTGGGTACAAGTCAGGCTCAATGGCGGTTATTTCGTCGGGTCTGGACAGTATGCTTGACATCTTTATGTCTTTTATAAACTTTCTTGCAATAAAAAAGGCTTCGCAACCAGCAGACAAAAACCATCTCTATGGACATGGTAAGGTGGAAGATTTAGCTGCGATTCTTCAAGCCTTGATTATAGTAGTTACTGGATTTGTTATAATTTACAAAGCCTTTTTTAATTATTTAAGCAAGATTAGCATCAATTACACCTTTTGGGATATAGGTGTAATGTTGTTGTCTTTATTTGGTAGCTATCTAATTTCATCAGTCCTTAGTCGTATTGGAAATAAGACAGGTTCTAACACCCTTAAGGTAGATGCCCTTCACTATTCAACAGATTTATATTCAAACTTTGCTGCCTTTTTGGCTATTGTAGTTTCGTACTTTTTTAGTTTATTTTTCATTGATAGCTTGTTTGCGATACTTGTTGGTTTTTACATTATTTTTCAGGCAGCTAAAATAGCTAAGGATGCGATATTTGTTCTTATGGACACAAGCATCTCAGATGAGTTAAGCAAAAAAATTGATGAAATTATCGATAATATGCCGATGCCCTATGCAGGTTATCACGATATGAGAAGTAGATATACAGGCACAAAAAAATATATCGATTTTCATTTGCTCATCTGCAGGTCAGCAAGTATTGAGGATGCTCACAATATGGCTGACAGAATTGAGGCTGAAATTAACAGCCAGTTTAGTGATATAGATGTAATGATACACATAGAACCCTGTCCCTATGATTGTGATATGACAGAGGAAAGTTGCAAAGTGCTCAAAATGAGGAAGGAGCGGAAAACACGTGTTAAGTAATGAAGATTGTATGGCTGTTGCATTAAAGGAGGCGATAAATGCCTTTGAATGCGGTGAAGTGCCTGTGGGTGCAGCAGCCTTTTTAAACGGTGAGTTAGTATCAGCTCATCACAACATGGTTATAAATCTTAACGACCCAACGGCACACGCAGAAATCCTTGTACTTAGAGAGGCTGCGAAGGTTTTAAACAATTTTAGATTGAAAGGAATTAAACTTTATGTTACCTTAGAACCTTGTCCGATGTGTGTTTCTGCAATGATTAACAGTAGGGTAGATGAGCTTTATTTTGGTGCCTATAACGAAAAATGGGGTTATATGAGCAGATTTGGTATGGATATATCCTTATGGAATCACAAAATAAAGGTTTATTCTGGCATTTTGAGCGAAGAATCAAAAGATTTACTGAGAAAATTTTTTGAAAAAAAAAGGTTGTGATACTAAAGGAGGGGTACCGAAGTGGTCGTAACGGGCCCGACTCGAAATCGGGTTGCCCCTAAAGGGCACGTGGGTTCGAATCCCACCCCCTCCGCTGATTAATAAGGGACGTGAATTATATGAAAGGTATCATTCTTGCTGGTGGAAGCGGTACAAGGCTATATCCAATAACGATATCGGTTAGCAAACAACTGCTACCAATATATGACAAGCCAATGATTTACTATCCTCTCTCTGTTCTTATGCTCGCAGGCATAAGAGACATTCTTATAATTTCAACACCAAAAGACCTCCCACTCTTTCAGCACCTGTTTGGTAGCGGTGAAGAGTTGGGGATAAGATTTAGTTACTGTGAACAAAAAGAACCAAAAGGAATTGCAGAGGCGTTTATACTTGGTGCAGAATTTATCGGTAATGACACTGTTTCGCTTATTCTTGGTGACAACATCTTTTTTGGGCATGGTCTTACTGACCTTTTAAAAAAGGCATATGAGGATGTGTCTAAAATGGGCGGAGCTACTGTTTTTGGTTACTATGTTAATGATCCCGAACGATATGGAGTGGTTGAGTTTGATGCCAAAGGCAATGTTGTTTCAATAGAAGAAAAGCCAAGAAATCCAAAATCAAACTATGCGGTAACAGGGCTTTATTTTTATGATAACAATGTAGTATCAATCGCAAAAGCATTAAAGCCTTCTGCAAGGGGAGAACTGGAAATTACTGATGTTAACAAAGTTTATTTAGAAAACAAAAGGCTTAGAGTTGAGCTTATGGGGAGGGGATACGCTTGGCTTGATACAGGAACGCCCGAAAGTCTTCTCGAGGCGGGAGAGTTTATTGCCACGATAGAAAAGAGACAGGGACTAAAGGCTGCCTGCATTGAGGAGATTGCCTATTATGCTGGTTATATAGACAAAGAGAAGCTGATATCGCTTGCCAAAAAACAAAAAAATAGTCCATATGGTCAGTATTTAATGAAAGTTGCCGAAAAATCAGTAAAATTATCGGGATAATTTAAGTCTTCAGTTGAAAATTAAAAAATGAAGTCTCTAAAATTCTTTTGCTTATTAAATTATCGGATAAGCTAACATTAAAAGGTAACAAAGCAAACTAAGTTTTTTATATACATTTTTTCACAAGAAATTTAATATCTTGCCTAAACCTAAAAAAAATTGCTAAACTTTTCGTGATGAAAGTTCTTGTTACAGGTGCAAATGGTTTTATAGGGAGTTTTTTAGCTGAAAGGTTGCTTAAAGAAGGTTATCATGTTGTTTGTCTCGTGAGAAGGGAAAGCAACAAAAGATGGCTTAACGAGATTTATGATAAAGTTGAGATACGTTATAGCGATTTCCTTTATCCAGAAACACTTGCTAACAATTTCGATGATGTTGATACAGTTATTCATGCTGCTGGTTTAGTAAACACATTTGATTGGCACAACTTTTATCTTGTTAATTTTTTGGGAACAAAAAACATTCTTAAAGCATGTTCAGAGTCAAAAACAGTTAAAAGGTTTATTTACATTTCAAGCCATACCGCTTCTGGACCTTCTCCGTCTGATGAAGTTAAAAACGAAAATTCCAGTTGTAATCCTGTGTCTCATTTAGGTAAAAGTAAGCTGCTTGCAGAGGAAGAGGTTTTAAAGCATATATCAGAATTTGGTATTACGATACTTAGACCAACGGTTCTGTATGGCCCAAGAGACTATAATTTATTGCTGCTTTTTAAGTTAGTAAAGTATGGCTTTTTTGTTAGATTTGGGAGCTTAAGAAGAATTGTGAATCTTTGCTATATTGATGATTTTATCGATGGGGTGGTTAAGTCCTTAAACTGTAGAATGTGTTCAGGCGAGATTTACTATTTAGGTGGTCAGAATGAGTATTTTTACGAAATCAAGGATGCCTTATCGAAGGTCGTTGGAAAACAACCCAAAGACCTATATATCCCAAAGCCCATTCTTGTACCTATAACCTATTTTTATGAAGTTATCGGAAGGTTAACTAAAAAGACTTATGCACTAAATAAAGACAGGGTTGTTGACTTAGTTCAGGAAAACTGGGGCATAACGACAGAGAAGGCAAAAAGAGATTTTAATTACAATCCTCAATTTTCTTTGATAGACGGTTTAAAAGAGACTTTCAACTGGTATAAGAAGAACAATTTACTTTAAACTCCGTTTAATCTATAATTGTTATGATTAGTTTTGTGGGAGGACAAGCTTGAGAAACGATGGACGTAAATTTTCTGATTTAAGGCCTGTAAAGGTGACAAAAAATTTCGTTATTTATCCAGAAGGCTCAGTTTTGATTGAGTTTGGTAATACAAAAGTTTTATGTAATGCCTCAATTGAAGAAAAAGTGCCGTCTTTTTTAAAAGGAACTGGTCAGGGATGGATTACTGCAGAGTACTCCATGTTACCACGCTCAACTCAGTCGAGGATGTTGAGAGAGTCCACACAGGGTAAAGTTTCAGGTAGAACACAGGAAATTCAAAGGCTTATAGGAAGGGCTTTGAGGGCAGCTGCTGATCTTAATAAATTGGGTGAAAGAAGTATATGGATTGATTGTGATGTTATTCAGGCGGATGGTGGAACAAGGACTGCTTCTATCACTGGTGGTTTTATTGCTTTAAGCTTGGCTGTGGCAAGGGCTTTAGAAAAAGGAGTTTTATCAGAAAATCCAATAAAAAACAAAATTGCTGCTGTCTCTTTAGGTATTGTTAATGGGGAACTTTTACTTGATTTGAATTATGAGGAGGACAGCAGTTGCGAAATTGACCTCAATCTTGTTATGGATTCAGAAGGTAAAATAATTGAAATTCAGGGAACTGGGGAACGAGGTAGCTTCACAAAAAAAGAACTTGATAAAATTGTTACACTTGGCTGGAAGGGTATACAAAAGTTGTTCAAAATTCAAGAAAAGGTAATCACTGGTGCATCAAATACTTATAGTTACAAGTAACAGAAAAAAACTTAAAGAAATGCTTGATGTTTTTAATTTGGATTACTGTAAGTTTTTAACTTTAAATGATTTTCCATCAATCAACATAGTTGAGAATGGCGAGACGTTTTTTGATAATGCCTTGATTAAGGCAAAAACTGCTGCAACGAAGTTTAATGTTATTTCTCTGGGTGAAGATTCTGGGCTTGTAGTGGATGCGTTGAATGGAAAACCTGGTGTTTATTCCCATAGATTTGCAGGGGAAACAGCAACAGATAAACAGAATAACGAACTGATACTTAGTTTGCTAAAGGATTTTCCCTTAGAAAAGAGAACTGCTCATTTTGTTTCCTGTGTTGTGTTGTGTAGTCCTGATGGCAGATTTATTACGGCAGAAGGCAGAATTGATGGTATAATTATTGATGAGCCTAAAGGTGAAAATGGTTTTGGGTACGACCCCATTTTTTATTATCCACCACTAAAAAAAACCTTTGCTGAACTAACAGATGAAGAAAAAAATAGGATTAGTCACAGAAAGATAGCTATAGAAAAAATTAAACCTAAACTTTTAGATTTTTTGGAAGGAAATGACTAAAATTACTTGTCCCTTTTGTTCTTTTTCAAAGGAAGTGTCAGAAGATAAGATACCAAATGTTGTGTCTTATGTTAAATGTCCGATGTGTAATGAGACGTTTTCTTTTACATTTTTTGAACAGAAGAAGGCAGGTTTCTTCTCACGTTTATTGGCATTTATCATCGACATGCTTTTTTTAAATGCAGTATTTCTTATCGTTTCTTTTAGTCTTGATTTTGGATTAAGTTATATTTTTCAACTTTTTGGGATTACTGATGAGGACTTTTCCTACATGGTAATTGGTAGTGTTATTTATTTTGCCTGTGTTGCCATAATGTTTTTTTATTTCGCATACTTTACCCATATCTATGGCATGACTCTTGGCAAGAAGGTGCTTGGAATTAAAGTGGTCAATCAGTATGGTAAAAATCCCGACGTTGCAGAAGTATTAAAAAGGGAGGTTCTCGGCAAGACTTTATCCAGTTTATTTTTGGGTGCAGGCTTTTTGTGGGCACTTTTTGATAAAAACAATCAAACCTTCCACGACAAAATTGCAAAAACTTACGTTGTGTATGTTTAAGCACATCTGAGTTTTAACTATCAGAACAAACCAAAATAAATGTCTTATAAACTTGCGGAGTGTATGAGTTTTATTAACAGAGGGGCTTTAATGGCGGAGCCGACGAGACTCGAACTCGCGGCCTCCTGCGTGACAGGCAGGCGTTCTAACCGACTGAACTACGGCTCCGCTGTTAGCTTAGACGTATATTTAATCATATCTGCAAATCGATTGCAAGAAAAAAATGTAGAAAAAAAAGCTTTCTTACATTAAAATATACAAGTTGTTTATTGATTAACCTTTATACCACATTGAAGTTTTAACTAAAAATGTAGGAGTAGCTAATTTGTTAGAAGAGATATTTCAGAAATTGGATGACTTGGAAGAGAGGTTTTTAACTATTCGTGACCATTTGGGGCTCGAAGAAAAGATGGCACGGCAACAGGAAATAGAAAGCATTGTTGCAAAGGAAGATTTCTGGAAAAATATCGAACAAGGGAAACAGATTCTTAAGGAAAGAACGGTTTTAATCAAGTTTTTTGAAGAATGGAACAAAATCGTCAATCTTTTCGAAGAAATCAAGGCAGCTCGAGAGCTTGTAAAGGAAGACTCTGATCCTGCCCTTGTTTCTGAAATGACATCTAATATTAATGCTTTCGAAAAGCTCCTGCGTGAGTTTGAGATTAAAAAGATGTTTACTGAGCCAGAGGACATTCAGGGTGCAATTTTAAGCATAAATTCAGGAGCAGGTGGAACGGAGTCCCAAGATTGGGCAGAGATGCTACTCAGAATGTATTTGAGGTGGGCTGAAAGGATGGATTATAAAACACAGATAGTTGACATTCTGGCGGGTGATGAAGCTGGTATTAAGAATGTTACCATCACAGTTGATGGTGATTATGCCTATGGTTATTTAAAGGCTGAAGAAGGCATTCATAGGCTAATTAGGATATCGCCATTTGATGCCTCTGGTAGACGTCATACATCTTTTGCCTCAGTTTCAGTTATCCCACAGGTTGAAGATGATATCGATATAGAGGTTAAGGAAGACGAATTGAAAATTGACACCTATCGCTCCTCTGGATGTGGTGGGCAGAAAGTAAATAAGACCGATTCTGCTGTAAGAATTACCCATTTGCCGACAGGAATTGTCGTCCAGTGTCAAAACGAACGCTCTCAACACAAAAACAGGGAAATGGCAATGAAACTACTTAAAGCTCGTCTGTACGAGTTAGAATTACAAAAGCGGGAAGACGAAAAGAAAAAAAGTTATGACCAGAAAAAAGAGATTGCGTGGGGTAGTCAGATACGAACGTATGTGTTGCATCCTTACAAACAGGTGAAAGACCACAGAACGCAGGTTGAGACAAGTAATGCAGATAGTGTTTTGGATGGAGAGATTAACGAGTTTATAGAAAAGTTTTTACTGCTAAAATAATCTTAAAATATAGGAGGAGTAATGTCAGGACATTCTAAATGGTCACAAATTAAACACAAAAAGGCTGCAGTTGATGCAAAACGTGGTAAGATTTTTACGAAACTTGCCAAAGAAATAACGATTGCTGTTAGGCTTGGCGGAAAAGATCCCAATATGAATCCCCGACTACGAACTGTTATACTTAAAGCCAAAGGATTGAATATGCCCAATGACAATATTGACAGGGCTATAAAAAAAGGTACAGGAGAGCTTCAAGATGTTCAGTATGAAGAAATACGTTATGAAGGCTATGGTCCAGGTGGCGTTGCTGTTCTTGTAGATTGTATGACGGATAATAAAAACAGAACTGTTAGCGAGATTAGGCATATTTTTTCTAAATACAATGGTAATTTGGGTGAATCAGGCTGTGTTTCTTGGATATTTGATCAAAAGGGGTATTTTGTTTTTGATGAAGGTGTTATATCTGAGGAAGAGTTGATGGAAGTTGCTATCGAGGCAGGTGCAGAGGATGTGAGGCGTGATGATAAATCTTTAGAGGTAATAACCGCCCCTGAAGATTTCGAAACAGTTAAAGAAGTTTTTGATAAAAAAGGATTAAAGTATTCTGTCGCTGAAATAACCATGTTGCCTAAAAATTATGTTGAGGTAAGGGATAAAGATGCACAAAACATGATGAAACTTTTTGATACATTAGAGGATCATGATGATGTCCAAAATGTTTATGCCAACTTTGATATTCCTGATGATGTAACGTTAGAATGAGATTAAAATGATTATTCTTGGCATTGATCCGGGACTTAGAAAGACAGGCTTTGGATTTATACAAAAGAAGGGAAGTAGTTTTAGTTTAATAAAAGCTGGGGTGATTCGTCTTGATGTCAAATCTTCAACGCATGCAAGACTGTTTCAACTGTTTAATGAATTAAATAGCTTGATTAAGGATATCAAGCCTGCCTGTATGGCAATAGAAAAGGTTTTCACAGGTAAAAATGCACGTTCTGCCTTCTTAATTGGCGAGGCACGTGCAGCCTGTATAATTACTGCTTTAACATACAATATTGCCGTTTTTGAATATGCTACAAGGG
>Ga0272446_1005693_pt1 | contig 13528 bp, 13 predicted proteins | sample YNPCB0061_FD_194587 | JGI IMG/M metagenome (GOLD analysis project Ga0272446, IMG submission 194587) | Hot spring microbial mat communities from Yellowstone National Park, WY, United States - YNP-CB-006-1 | ecosystem: Environmental > Aquatic > Thermal springs > Hot (42-90C) > Sediment | place...
GAGAGGAACTTTCCCGCCTGATCGGTTCCTTCTTCCCCTTGCTTACCCAGCCAGTACCGTTTCCCGATTCCTACTGGGTACTGCCCGGGAAAGTGTTGGCCGGCGAGTATCCCCGTACGAAGGAAGAAGACGTTAGCCGAGCGAAGCTGTCCAGCCTGCTGGAGTGCGGGATCACTGCCGTGGTGGACCTCACGGAGGAGAACGAGAGACATTCGGGAATTCCCTTGAAACCGTACCATCGATGGATAGAAGAACTGGCGGCCGAAAGGGGAAAGGAAGTACGGGTAAGAAGGTTTCCTATTCCCGATGGGGGTACGGCAGAGAAAAGTTTGATGCAGGAGATACACCGCTTCATCGATACCAGCCTGCAACAGGGTGACTCGGTGTATATCCACTGCTGGGGAGGGCACGGCCGCACCGGCCTGGTGGTGGGGACGTGGCTGGTGCATGCGGGGTTAGTATCCGGTGCGGAGGCGATAGAAGCCATTCGCTTCCTTAGGAGAAACATGGAAGATGCCTACTATCCCTCACCGGAAACAGGGGAACAGATTCAGATGGTGACACAGTGGAGAGATATTTAACGAAAAATTAACTTCTATTTCATCACATCTAAACGTACCCTTCGTTTTTTTACCCTGTGGAGAACACTAGGATACGAGTCGCCTATTCTTGCGCGGGGGAGGGGTTCGGACATGCAGCCCGAATGGTTGCCCTGGCCCCTCTGTTGGAAGAACGATACGAGATGTACTACTTTGTTCCAGAGGGACTGAAACAATTCATTACCGGTAAGCTCCCCCGTTTTACCTCGTATCCGTTGCCGCACTTCTCCTTCGTGAAGAAGGAGGATCGTGTGCAGTGGTTTGCCACCTTCTTGAAAACGATTCCCCAGTTGATCCATTTCGGGAAAGAAGTGGAAACATTGGAAATCTTGCTTCGAAGGCTGGAAATCCAAGCGGTCTTGAGCGATTACGATCCTTACCTGGCCTGGGCGGGTAAACGGGCGGGAATACCGGTATTGCAGATAAACCACCCAGGAATCATTTCGAGAACCTTTCCCCTAAATCCTTTTCTCTGGATTCCTGCTCTCGTTTCCATTTTCCTGGAAGGCCCTTGGACCGAACGCATCCATGTTTCCTTTTTCCATGGAGATGTGGGCCCCCTGTTTCGGCCTTCCTTATTCGAGCATTCCCTTCGGGATGAGGGGTATATTTTGGTAAACCTCAAGCCTGCCTACAGGGAGCCTGTACTCCACGTACTGAGAGGTATGAAGGGCATACAATATAGGGTATTTCCTTCCAAGGATGGGAACTTCGAGGAAGCCCTAACAGGATGTACCGCAGTACTTTCTTCGGCGGGACACCAAATTATTTCCGAGGCTCTCCATCTAGGGAAACCGATCCTCGTGATTCCCCAGAAAGGACAATACGAACAACAGTTGAACGCGCGGATGCTCCGGAAAACGAATAAGGGTACCTTCACGACTCTTTCTCGGTTAAATAAAGATCTCCCCGCTTTTCTATCCAGGTTGGATATGTACAGGAATGTATCCACCCTACCCAAAGGATTCACACTAGAAGACGGAACGGGAGATCTGTTGCGTAGGATAGATAGCTTTCTCCGAAAACACGCGTTCCTTTCTGCATACTCTTCTTTAAGATTGATTCCCCAACGTATCAAAAGATCCAAAGGAACAAAATGGGTACCTCTCTTCCAGCCCCGCAGTCAGCTCTGACAGAAGTACCCGATACCTACATTTCCTACACCATAGATGTTTCATACCTATTGGGAGGTAGATGGTGGGGAACGGAAGAACGATCGGCCTGTGGGGTAGGAACGGCTGTTGTGCCTCCCCTGGATCTAAAAAATAAAGCTCTACTGAAATGGGCATCCTACCTTTCCCCCGCCTATATTCGGGTGGGGGGCACGGAGGCAGATCGGGTATACTACGCCCTGAAAAAAAAGGAACCGGTGCCTTCTAAACCCGTAGTGGACTACCAGTTGGTGTTGAAGAAAAAGCAGTGGAAGCAACTTATCCGCTTCACGAAAAAAGTGGGAGCCCGGCTTGTATTCACGTTGAATTGTGGGTGGTCCGATCGGTTGCCCGACGGTTCCTGGGATAGTTCCAATGCCCGCAGGCTCATTGCGTATACCGCAAGGAAACGATTGCCTGTGGTAGCGTGGGAACTGGGAAACGAGGTGAATGGATACCCCTTCCTAGAGGGAATAAAGTATGCCATTCCAGCTAAGCGGTATGCTGAGGATTTTTATCTCTTCTCACATTTGGTGGAAGAACTCCATCCCGAAGCACAGTCAGTGGGACCTGCTTCCGCATTCTGGCCCATTATCGGGGAACCCTATGCTGTGATCCCCACCCTGGTAGAATCTGGTGTGTTGGGGCCAAAAGATGTGGTGAGCTGGCACTACTATCCCTTTCAATCCAATCGGGGAAAGTATCGGATACGGAAAATAACCTTGAAACGGATCCTTTCACCTACCCTCTTCATGGAAGGGGAGCGGTATGCCCAACGATTGAAAAAGTTGGTGAAGGAGAGGGAACTCTGGCTTACAGAAACAGGAAGCGCCCTCTATGGGGGAGAGGAAGGCATCTCGGACACCTACGCATCCACCCTCTGGTGGTTAAACCTGCTAGGGAGTATGGCGCGCTCTGGAGTAACTAGAGTGTTCCGGCAAACCCTCGTGGGTTCCGATTATGGGCTACTGAATCCCGAAACCTTCGAACCCCGACCCGACTATTATGTTACGTTTTTGTGGAAGAAACTCATGGGAGGGGTCGTGTATGCCTTAGGGGATCCAGCCCTGAAAACCATCCGGTGGTACTGTCATTCCACCCGAGGGAAACGAAACCGGTTCACCTATGTCGTTCTGAATCTGTCTTCCAAATCGGTCCAGTTGGAAGCAACCCCTTCCTTGAAGGAACGGTACATCCTTTCCGCAGCGGGGCCCTTGTCTTCCCACTATCTGCTCCTGAATGGGGAGTTAGTGGAGGAAGATCTAGTCACCCAATGGCGGAAAAAGAAGACCAAAGAAAAATACAAGGTCAATCAAAAAAAAGAGGAACCTGCCCTGGTAATCCCTCCTTATGGTTCCGCTTTTCTTGTGGTTAAATCATGAGTATTGTTTACCCATGGATATCCTTACCCATGTGCTCAGCGGAATCACAGTAGGACACCTGTACAAGCCAAAGAATGCACCTTTCCACGAAGCTGGAATTACACAAACAGCAGAATCCACAAGAATGAATCCTACAGAGACCGGCAATGCCGTACCATCTGGAGCCATAACCATTTCTACACAGCGAGCGGTCCGTTGGGCCGTGTTGGTTGGTTCTGTGCTGCCTGATATCGATATCGTTTTCCTTTTGGGAGGATGGACAACCTACCGGGAATACCATCGGGGCCCCACTCATTCGGTGTGGGGCATAATCCTCCTGGCATTCCTACTCACCTGGATCATAGGCAAGCGATTCCCCCAGGTTTCCAAGAGGAGGATCTTTCTCTGGGGATTGGGCGGAATGGTGATGCATGTGGGGCTGGACCTTCTCACCTCCTACCGAACCTACCTCCTCTGGCCTCTTCCCTATCGGTTTTTTACAGGGATCCTTCGGTTCCACGATCGAACGGGTTGGTATCTTATGGGGGGTATGTGGATTTTATCGGCCGCATGGGATCGAATGCAGAAAAGGCTTCCCCTACATGCGGGAGGATTGGGAATTATCCTCTATGGCGGTTACATTCTCCTTCAAGCAGCTAAACGGTATGGGGTGTGGGGCTGAACAGTCTTTCTGGTTTACAAAATACAAGATCTCGATATATAGAGTATTTTATAGAGTATTTAGAGTAGATGTTTGAGAGGAGGAGCTTACATGATCTCTCTAAGAGCTGGCTTGAAGTTTGTTTTTGTGTCGAGCATCTTGGTGGTGGCGACGACAACAATTTTCCCCGCAACCGATGAAGTCGAGGTTCATATAAAGACCCCTCGTTTAGTTTCTTTTTCCTCTAGCTGGTTCTATTTCTTTGGAGGGTTTGCTCCTCAATTTTCGTTTCAAAAGCAAGATACTAAACAGAAGAATGGACAATTGATACAGTTAGGGCTGGGGACTTTTCCAGTACCGACTCAGAACAGCTCTTCCACCAGTGCGGATCTACGACTCGAGTATCGACGAGTGGAGGGAGAATGGGATAGTGCTTCAAAGGAATCCCTCGATTCCTTTCTTCTTCTTATCGGCCCTAGGTTTTTTTCAGATGGAGGCCCCCTGAAGTACACGATAGCAGCCCTGTTAGGGGTAGATTGGGCCAATTCTTCCGACAATAGCAAGTTCTTCGTCGAAGTAGCTCTCAGTGGGGGGATAGGATTTGCCCTGGGAAAGGACTCCCGTCTACTACTGGAAGCAGAATACCATCCTTTTAGCAAGAAAGTCGGAGAACTGGAATTAAAACCCTTTGCCTCCCTCGGGCTTCGATGGTTGATTTTCCTTCCGGCTCGGGAAGCCTGGACTACCCGGTACTAAATTAAAAAGAGGAAACGATGGAACTGATAAACTCCACTTCTCTCCGCTGCTTTCCGCCGGAAATGGACTGGCGTGAATGCATCGAGGCCGCCGCTAGAAGCGGTTACCAAGGGATCGAGGTAAACTTTGACGGACAGTTCGAGCTGGATTGTTCTCTATCTACCCTGCAGGAATTGAAATCCTGCGCTCAACAGGCGGGAGTCCGAATCGTTTCCGTGTATTCCCGTCAGCAGTGGAAAACTCCCATCTCCAGTCGGGATCCGGAAAAACGAAGGAGAGGGATTCAGGCTCTGGAACGGTTGATCGAGATCGCATCCTGCCTCGGTGCCCCTACCATCCTAACCATTCCCGGCGCGGTGGACAACTCGATTCTTTCCCCTGAGGTGGAGATCCTTCCCTATCGGGAAGTGTACCACCGGGTACAGGAGGTTATCGGGGATCTGGCTAAAAAAGCGGAATCCAACGGGGTGATCCTGGCCCTCGAGAACGTGCCCAACAAGTTTCTCCTGAGTCCCCTCGAGTTCCGTCGATTCCTGGAAGAACTGGGAAGCCCTGCGGTAGGATGTCACTTCGATGTCGCCAACTGTCTGTATGGCGGGGGATACCCGGAAGACTGGATCCGTACCTTGAGAAGCTGGATCAAGGCGGTACATTTGAAGGACTATAAGGTTTCTGTAGGAAGCCTTTCGGGATTCTGTGACATCTTCGAGGGGGATGTGAACTGGAAGGAAGTGTGCCTTGCCTTGCGGGAAATCGGTTACGCGGGGGCCCTCATCTCGGAAGTGCTACCATCCTACAAGTATCACCCTGAAATGCTCTGGGAGACAGCTTCTCGGGCTATTCAGAAAATTATTATCGATATCCGTTCTCATTGACGTCTGTTAGACAGGCGTGGTATTTTCCCACGAGGAGGAGAAAGGTTATGAAAAAACTCATGCTTATAGTATTAGTGTTAGGCCTGTGGTGTGCGGGGCATCTTTTCGCTTCAGGTGCGAAGGAGGCACCGAAAACGGAACGGGCAAAGAGTGAATCCCAACCTGCCATGCAATCCTATAGAGGTAGGACCCTATCGGTATCTACCTGGGGATTCAACATGGACCTAATAAATAAGAACATCACGAAGCCCTTCGAAGAAACTTATGGGGTAAAAATTGTCTATGAAACGGGAAATAACGCCGATCGGTTGACCAAACTCAAGGCCCGAAAGGACAGCCCTAATGTGGATGTGGTACATTTTGCAGGAAACTACATCTATCTGGCCACTAAGGAAGGGCTCCTCCAACCCTATGATCCGGACAAGATCCCCAGTCTGAAAGAATTGTACCAGTGGGCGAAGGATCCGGTGGGAAACCGGTATGGGATAGGGTATGCGATCAGTACCTACGCTATCGCGTATCGAACGGACAAGGTGAATCCTCCCATCACTTCCTGGGCCGACCTGGCAAGACCCGATTTGAAAGGCTTTGTCACTCTTCCTGATATTACCACCACCTTCGGCCCAGCCACGGTGGTTCTTGTAGCGAAGGCCTTCGGTGGTTCGGAAGAAAATGTGGAACCAGCCTGGCAAAATTTGCCCCAAATTGCCAAGAATCTCGTAACCGTGTATCGCCGATCTTCAGAATTGATCACCCTTGTCCAGCAGGGCGAAGTGTGGGTTGCCCCCTACACGAGTTTTAGTTGGGGTAACCTACTTGAAACAAAGGTTCCTTTGAAGTCGGTGGTTCCCAAGGAAGGAACAGTGGGCAGTCAGAGTATGGTAGCCGTAGTAAAGGGAACGAAGAACGCAGATCTAGCTCACCTATATATAAACTTCATTCTATCCCATGATGTGCAAAAGGCGCAGGCTATGGATCTGGTGGATTCGCCTACGAATATGACCGTTAAAGTACCTCCAGAAATCGGAGAAAAGCTAGCGTATGGTCCTGAAAAACTAAGTAACATTATATTTTTGGATGAAGCGAAGCTTGCCCAGGTTCAGGAAAGTTGGGTAAAACGTTGGCAGCAAATTATGGCCAAGTAATCTCTATGCCTCCCGCTGCCGTTAAAACGACCCTGCTATTGCTCCTTCCTGCCTTGCTGGCGGTGGGAGCGTTTCTCCTTCTTCCCCTGGGGTTCATCCTATTTGAAAGCGTTTACCTGGAGGGCCGGGGATTCACCTTGTATATGTACTTCTCTTACCTATCGGATCCCAAGTTCCATACAATCTTTTTACGGACCCTCAAGTTTGGTCTTATCGTCACCGGAGTCTCGGCTATTCTCTGTTATCCCGCTTCCTACGCAATTTCTCGTACAGACCAGCATCGAAAATCCCTTCTGATGTCCATAGTGATCCTTCCCCTGATGACCAGTCCCGTGGCTCGCACCTATGCGTGGATGGTGATTTTGGGGCGCTTTGGACTGATCAATCAAACCCTGAAGAGCGCGGGACTCATTGCCGAACCGCTACGGCTTCTGTACACGGAGGGAGCTGTTATCGTGGGGCTACTGCAGCTTTTCCTTCCCCTGATGGTGCTGAACTTGGTAAGCGCGATGGAAAATATTTCACCGGAGTTAGAAGAAGCAGCTCAAAGCCTGGGAGCCAACCGTTGGGTTACCTTTTTTCGGGTGGTGATCCCCCTGTCTGCCGATGGGCTAGTGATGGGCTCCGTGTTGGTATTTACCGGCAGCATCACGGCCTATGTAACACCGGCAATCCTAGGGGGTACCAAAATCCTCACCCTGGCTACTCTTCTACAGCAGGAGGCGGTGGTTTTCATGAATTGGGGCGGGGCGACAGTGATCGCGGTAGTGATGACGGTGCTTACCATTCTGCTCTATTTGGGTGTTAGAACTCTTCGGCCGAGGATTGCATGAAAACTTCCCGATTTTATCTCGCTGTACTCGTTGTGCTTTACCTGTTTCTCCTGGGGCCCTTCCTGTTGATTTTCATCGCTTCCTTCGGGAGCGAGCCCATCATGACCTTCCCGCCAAAGGGTTTTTCCCTCCGCTGGTTTGCGAAGGTCTTCACCGTTCGTATGTTCCTGGATGCTTTTATCACTAGCCTATGGATCGGTCTGGCTTCCACCCTTTCTGCCCTTGTACTGGGTATTCCCGCGGCCTATGCTCTGGTTCGGTATTCCTTTCCGAGCCGTTCCCTGTTGGAAGTACTGTTCGCCTCACCCGCGGTAATCCCGGGGCTTGTGTTGGGATTTTCCCTACTGAGGTTCTTTGTACTCATCGGCAATTTCCCCATTGTACTGGGATTGTATGTGGGACACACGGTGATCCTGTTGCCTTATACGGTCCGGGTAGTATCCGCAAGCCTACGGAATCTCGATCCCTCCATCGAAGAAGCGGCGGTGAGTTTGGGGGCCCCTCCCGTGCGAAGTTTCTTTCTCGTTGTACTGCCTAATATACGGGCAGGTGTAATGGCAGCTTTCATATTGGCCTTCATTACCTCCTTCAACAATGTGCCGATCAGCCTCTTTCTTACAGGACCAGGTATCGCCGCGTTGCCGATTCAGATGCTCATCTACATGGAATACTACTTTGATCCCACTATAGCGGCTCTCTCTAGCCTTTTAATTGTGATCACGGTACTCATCGTACAGGGGGCCGAGAGGGGGTTGGGTATATCTCAGTACGTGTAAGGACTGTCTATGGCTTTTCTGGAATTAAAAAAAATCACTGCGGGATACAGTAAACATGAACCGATCCTCCGAGACTTCTCCCTTTCAGTAGAGAGGGGTAAGCTCGTTTCCCTACTGGGTCCTTCTGGTTGTGGAAAAACGACTACCCTGCGTTTGATCGCGGGGTTCCTAACCCCCAGGGAGGGACGAATTTTTCTGAATGGGAAGGATATCACCCAGGCCCCTCCTCACACCCGCAATATAGGTTTAGTGTTCCAGAGCTATGCCCTATTTCCCCATTTGACCGTGTTCGACAATGTGGCTTTTGGGTTACGGATGCGGAAAGTACCGAAGGATGAATTAGTGGAACGGGTGTCAAAAGCTCTTTCTATCACCGATCTATCGGGTTTGGAACATCGGTTTCCTTCCCAACTAAGTGGTGGACAACGACAGCGGGTTGCGTTGAGCCGAGCCCTAGTAATTGAACCCTCCCTTCTACTTTTGGATGAACCTCTTTCCAATCTGGATGCAAAACTGCGGGTGGGAATGCGGGCGGAACTTTCCCGGATTCAAAAAACTCTAGAAATTACTATGATCTATGTAACCCACGATCAAGTGGAAGCCTTGAGCCTTTCTGATGAAGTGGTGGTGATGCAGGGGGGCAGAATCGAGCAAATCGGGTCTCCCCACCAGATCTATAGATATCCTGCCACTCCCTTTGTGGCGCGGTTTCTAGGATTCGACAATCGTCTGCAGGGAACCGTGACTGCGGTGAATCCTGATTATGGGGTACTTTCGGTGAGGGGGCAACAATTTACCTTTTCAATGAAAGCTGTACCTAACGAACCGGAGCACTTTTCCTTCCTCCAGGAAGGAGAGGATGTTGAAATTCTGTTCCGTCCCGAGGATGCATCGTTAGGGGATTCCCCTGGTTCAGATACTCTAGAAGTGAAAGTGCTATTTGGTACTTTTTTAGGCAAAGGGGTTCAGTATTTGGTGGAGTTCCAGGATCAGGAATTAACGGTCCTCTGTCCTGAGGGATACCGGTTTCAGGAGGGACAACGAGCTTTCCTGCGGTTAGACCCGAATACATGGTTTCTCGTACGCAAGGAGTGAAGGATGAAGGAAATCCAGAAACATATACGCTGTGGGATAGGGGATATCGCTCCCTATGTACTGGTTCCGGGGGATCCAGGCAGGGTGAAAAGGATCGTACAACACTGGGAGGAAGCGCACCTGGTGGGGGAAAATCGGGAGTACGTAGTGTATACCGGTAGGTATAGGGGGTGCCCCGTCAGCGCCTGTTCTACGGGTATTGGGGGGCCAGCTGCCTCCATTGCCTTCGAAGAACTGAGTCGTGTGGGAGCAAAAGTACTGATCCGAGTCGGTTCTGCGGGGGGAAGGCAGAAGGACATCCCCATCGGTACTCCAATCGTGATCACCGCTTCCTATCGGGGAGAGGGAACCTCGAAGGCCTACCTACCTGCGGAGTTTCCCGCGATAGCCGACCGGGTCGTTACCAATACCCTAATCCAGGCTTTGGAGGAAAGGGGAGAGCCTTATCGAGTGGGAATCGGGTATACCCGGGACGCCTACTACGTCCAGGATATGAACTTGAACAAACTCCTCACCGATACGGGAGTGGTGGCAGCCGAACAGGAAGCCTCTGTTCTTTTCATTGTAGGTACAGTTCGTAGAGTGGCCACGGGAGCCATTGTAGCCACGGACTCCAACATCTGGCTGGACGTCCAACCCAGTCTCCAGGAGAAGGAAGCTCTGTTCCTTCAGGGGGAACAAAAGGCTATCGCGGCAGCTCTTCGGGCTGTTGAACTGTTGACCCTTCAGGGTTTCGAGAAAAAGATCCTGTAGTCATGCTTCAGTGTGATTTAGTCCTCTCCAACGCACGAATTGTGGATGTGTTCCGGCTCCGTACCTACGAGGGCTGGGTAGGTATTCGGGGAGGTGTGTTCGTGTATGTAGAAGAAGGGGACCCACCCTCATCTATCGTTACGGTTCAGAGAGTAGAACTGGAAGGAGAGTACCTGACGCCCGGATTCATCGATAGTCACATGCACATTGAATCTAGTCTCCTCACTCCTAGTCGGTTTGCCGAGGCTGTACTGCCCCATGGTACCACTACCGTTCTGGCAGATCCCCATGAGATAGCTAATGCAGGGGGGACTGCCGGAGTAGAATGGTTCCTGCAAGCGTGCAGGGACCTACCTCTGGATGTACGGATAGCTCTGCCCAGCTGTGTGCCGGCCACTTCATTGGAATTGGAGTGGGTGAAGGAACCTTTCGATGCCGATACAGTTAAAGCTTTCCTTTCTTATCCGGAAGTGATCGCGTTAGGGGAGGTGATGGATTACCGGCACCTGATGAATCGAACAGAACTTCTAGGGATGATCCAGCAAGCTCGACGGGCGGGGTATCTGATCGAAGGACATGTGCCCACTTTACGGGGCATGGCTCTTTCCGAATACATCTCTTTTGGCATAGGGTCCGATCATACCCTCAGTACACCGGAAAAACTCCTCGAACAGCTTTCCAAAGGGCTTACCGTCATGCTCCAGGCTAAAAGTCTCACCCCGGAAGTTGTTCGCAGGATCCAGAGTTTGAAAGACAGGAGTCGTATTCTTTTAGTCACCGACGATATAGAACCTTCCCTCCTGCGGGAGGGACACCTGAACACTATCCTTCGCTTGGCGGTAGAGTTGGGAATGGATCCCCTGGAAGCGGTGGCTTCTGCCACCACAAGGCCTGCTCGTTACCTGGGGTTGGAACGGGGGCTTCGGAAAAAGGGAGCCGTCGCACCGGGGTACGAGGCAGATTTCCTCATTTTGAAGGAGTTGGAATTTTTCGCTCCCCGGCAGGTGTGGGTAAGGGGTGAATTGGTCGCCCAGGACGGGAAGTACCTGGGTCCTACCTTGCCACCTTTCGAGGCACAGTCCCCTCCAAGTATCGGTGATCCTTTCTCTTTTTCCCCTCCATTTTCTATTAGGGAACCTTTCAATTCTCAGGATTTTACTCTCAAAGATGTACCGGATGGAAGGAAGGTAGTGCATGTCCTTCGTCTTATGGATCACAGGACATCCCTTACCGAGTCAAGACCGATTTCGGTAGAATTTTCTAAAGGATTTCCCGTATGGAAAGAGAATGTCGCTTCGGGATCTGTGGTGTCGGTCATTTCGCGAAATGGGAAATACCGCTCATTCGCTTTAGTAGAGAACATGGGGATGTCTCGGGGAGCCTTTGCTTCCTCCTTTAGCCATGATAGCCATAATCTCTTGGTGGTAGGCCGGGAGCCTGGTCTAATGGCTTCGGTAGCGAACCGAGTGGTGGAGATGGGGGGTGGAATAGCTCTTGACGATGGCGAAGGAAGGGATCTTTTATTACCTTTACCCGTATGGGGTATCCTATCCGATGCTCCCATGGAAGAAGTGGCGATGGGTTTACAGACTATCGAACATACTCTTCAAAGGCTGGGAATACAGCACCAGCGGCCATTCCTGCTCTTAAGTCTTTTGTCCCTGAGCGTGAGTCCCTACGTAAAAGTAACCGATCGAGGACTAGTGGATGTCGAAAAACGGCAGTTAATTCCCCTCTTCCTGGAAGGGAATCCATGAAATCCTTGAAGCAAAAGAAATCCTTAGAGGAGGTGTTCCTCAATCTCCTTTCCATTCCTAGTCCCAGTGGAAAAGAAAACCAAGTTGCCGAATACATACGGCAGTACGCGGAATCCCTAGGATTCGAAGTGCGGGAGGAAGTGGAGGATCCTTCCCTGGGTGAAACAGGAAATCTGGTGATCCATCCATGGGCCTTTGTTTCCCCACAAAAAGAACATATAGTACTGGTAGCTCATATGGATACAGTACCTGTTCCCGTGGAGGACAAAGTGCCCCTTATTAGGGAAGGCGACTGGATCCATACCGGGAGGGCTTCGCCTTTGGGTGCAGATGACAAAGCAGGAGTAGCGCTGGCTTTACATGTTTTGGAAAAGTTTTCTAAGGAGCCGGAAAACTATTCTCCTTTCGAGGTGGTTTTTACAGTGCGGGAGGAGCAGGGATGCCTGGGGGCTCGGCATTTTTCCCCCTCCCAGATCAAATCTCGTAAAGGGATCTGTTTAGATGGAGAAACCCCTGTGGGTACCGCGATCATTCAATCACCCACCAAATGGAAATACACGATCCAGGTTCAGGGTAAATCCGCTCATGCAGCCCTTAACGCGGAGGAAGGAGTTAACGCGATTTTGTATGCCTGCCGCATTGGGGCCACACTGCCGACAGGACTATTGGATCCTTTCACGACCGCCAACTTAGGTGTAGTGGAGGGAGGAACTTCCCTCAATGTAGTGCCAGATCGTTGCATCCTAAAAGGGGAATTGCGAAGCATGGAAGAAGGGCGTCTCCTGTATTGGAAAGAGCAGATAACCAAACAGGTAGAAGAAGCGATGCCTAGCAGGGGCTTACCCCAGTACGCTATTTCATGGGAACTGGCCTACCCTGGATATACCCTTTCTGATGAAGAGCCGTTACTAAAACGATTTCAGAATGCATGTCGCATCCTCGGGATGGCTCCCCAGTTACTCTCTTCCCGGGGTGGAGGGGACGCCAATTATTTCAACGCCAAGGGAATAGCATCCTTTGTCCTAGGTCTAGGGATGGAGGGTATCCATACCCCCCATGAGCGGTACAGTTTATCCAATCTACATAAGGCTTCTCATTTGCTCGAACAAATCCTATCTTCTGGAGATACTTTTATCCGGACAGAGGGGTTAGCGTAGTTCAATGCTGAAGTAGCGGACTTCCTCTGGTACAGTGAAGGAGACTTCTTCGAAACGGGGGGCTCTGAAAAGGGGCCTTGAGGCACGAAAACTCATTCCCCACGGCTCCGTGGGACCAAATAACCCCGTATCCAGTTTACCATTCCCATTGGTATCCACAAAGCCTACGATGGCGTAGGTTCCAGCAGGAACCTCCTGGAATGAAAAGCTCAGGGTGGAACTCTTTCCTGGATTCTCCTGCCCCTCTGGTAGAGGAGGAAACACCTGGTAGGCGATTCCTTTATCGGGTTGCCGGAAACTCTCTTTATCTACCAGGGCAACGAACACCGTGCCCCTTCTTTCGAACCGGACCTCTCCCTGTACAGTGAAGGATTGGGCGAACACAATAAATGGTACGCCTAATAGATAGCTCAGTATAAAGAAACAGGTTATGGAATTGAAAACCTTCAATCGATTTAGGTTTTTCATGCTAGTCCTCCTTTTTAAACAACCTGAGGGCTTCTGGTTTGATCATGCAGGCGCCGATTTCTCCTCGCCACATGGTTTCCGCTTCCAGGGTATACCCCGTTATCTCTACATCCAGGCGGCGGACAGGGCCCAGAAAGCGGT
>Ga0272446_1005694_pt1 | contig 13527 bp, 13 predicted proteins | sample YNPCB0061_FD_194587 | JGI IMG/M metagenome (GOLD analysis project Ga0272446, IMG submission 194587) | Hot spring microbial mat communities from Yellowstone National Park, WY, United States - YNP-CB-006-1 | ecosystem: Environmental > Aquatic > Thermal springs > Hot (42-90C) > Sediment | place...
GGGCCGATGACGACGCCGGCGAGCAGGTAGCCGACGAGTGGCGAGACGCGCAGCCGGTTGGCCAGGAAGCCGAGGACGAAGGCAAGCACGAGCCCGATCGAGACGATCGCGATCAGCGGTGTCGCCGTATCCTGCATGGAAACCCTGCCGGTTGCGCGGCAGAGATACCGCCGCGCGGCCCGGGGCGCTAGCCGCGCGCGGCGGCGATGGCGGCGCGGGCGGCGGCGAGCAGCAGCCCGGAATCGTTGCCGAGGGTGACGAGGCCGAAGCCGAGCGCCTGCATCCGCGCGGCATAGCCGCCGCTGATGCAATGCACCCCGGCGCGCTGCCCGCGGGCGCGGGTGGCGGCGACGATGCGGGTGAAGGCGGCGAGGATCTCCGGCTCCTCCCGGTCCTGCCGGGCGGGAAGGCCGAGCGACAGGCCGAGGTCGGCGGGGCCGACATAGGCGCCGTCCACCCCCGGCACGTCGAGGATGTCGTCGAGGTTCGAGAGCGCCTCCCGCGTCTCGATCATCGGCAGGCAGAGGATGTCGCGGTTGGCGGCGTCGGTGTCGGCGGGCGCGCCGTAGATGCCGGCGCGGATCGGCCCGAAGGAGCGGGTGCCCTGCGGCGGGTAGCGGCAGGCGGAGACGAAGGCCGCGGCCTCGGCGGGCGTGTTCACCATCGGGCAGATGATGCCCCTGGCGCCGGCATCCAGCAGCTTGCCGATGATGCCCGGCTCGTTCCACGGCACGCGGGCGAGCGGCGCGACCCCGTGCGCCTGCATCGCCTGGAAGCAGGCGATGGCGGAGGCGTAGTCCTGCACGCCGTGCTGCAGGTCCACGGTCAGGCTGTCGAAGCCGGCCTGCGCCATCACCTCGGCCGAGAAGGCCGACGGGATCGCGAGCCAGCCATTGAGGACGGCGCGGCCCTCCGCCCAGGCGTCGCGGACGCGGTTGGTCATGGTCTGCTCCCTGCGGTTGCGGGGAGAGGCTATGCGCGGTCGGCGGTTCCGGCCAGCGGGGCGGCGCGCTACCTTCTCCGCGAACGGAGGGCGCGATGACCGCAGGAGCAAGGCCGGTGCAGGCGGCGATCGCCGCCGCGCGCGAGCTGTTCGGGGACCGGCTGAGCACGGCCGAGGCGCTGCGCGAGCAGCATAGCCGCGGCGAGGACCTGTCGCGCGCGGTGCTGCCCGATGCGGTGGCCTTCGCGGCCACGACCGGCGAGGTGTCGCGGCTGCTCGCCATCTGCCACGCGCATGGCGTGCCGGTGGTGCCGTTCGGGGCGGGGACCTCTCTGGAAGGCCATGTCACGCCCTGGCGGGGCGGCATCAGCCTCGACCTCTCGCGCATGGACCGGGTGCTCGAGGTGAACGAGGCCGACATGGACTGCCTGGTGGAGCCGGGCGTCACCCGCCAGGCGCTGAATGCAGAGCTGCGCGACCGCGGGCTGTTCTTCCCGGTGGACCCGGGCAGCCATGCGACGATCGGCGGGATGTGCGCGACCCGCGCCTCCGGCACCAACGCCGTGCGCTACGGCACGATGCGGGAGAATGTGCTCGGGCTCGAGGTGGTGCTGGCCGACGGGCAGGTGATCACGACCGGCGGGCGGTCGCGGAAATCGGCGTCGGGCTACGATCTGACCCGGCTGATGCTGGGCAGCGAGGGCACGCTCGGCGTCATCACCAAGGTGCGGCTGCGGCTGTCCGGCATCCCGGAGGCCATCAGCGCGGCGGTGGTGCAGTTCGAGGACCTTGGCGGCGCGGTGCGCACGGTGATCGAGACGCTGCAATCCGGCATCCCCGTCGCACGTATCGAGCTGCTGGACGAGGTGCAGATGGCGGCCTGCATCGCCTATTCGCGCCTCGAGGGCTACGCCGCGCTGCCCACGCTGTTCGTCGAGTTCCACGGCACCGCGGCGTCGGTCGCGGAGCAGGCGGAGAGCCTCGGCGGGATCGCCGCGTCGCATGGCGGCAGCGGCTTCGCCTGGGCGCGCGAGCAGGAGGCGCGCAACCGTCTGTGGGAGGCGCGGCACAACGCCTACTGGGCGGCGACCGCGCTGCTGCCCGGCAGCCGCGCCTACACCACCGACATCTGCGTGCCGATCTCGGCGCTCGAGGAGGCGATCCTCGGCGCCAGGCGCGACATCGCGGAGAGCGGCCTGACCGCGCCGATCGTCGGGCATGTGGGGGATGGCAATTTCCACGCCGCCATCCTGGTGCGCCCGGGCGACGAGGAGGCGCTCGCCCGCGCCTGGGCGCTGGACCGGAAGATCGTGACGCGCGGGCTCGCGCTCGGCGGGACGTGCTCGGGCGAGCACGGCATCGGCATCCACAAGCGCGAGTTCCTGGAAGCCGAGCATGGCGCGGCGGCGCTCGCGGTGATGCGGACGATCAAGGCGGCGCTGGACCCGAAGGGCATCCTGAATCCGGGCAAGCTGCTGCCGTGACGCGATTGTTCGCCGCGGCCGCTCCGGGCGCGCTCTACTTCGCCGCCTGCTTCGCGGCGGGGGCGGTGATGGGCCCGCTTCGCGTGCTGCTGCTCGAGCCGCGCATCGGCATGGCGGCGGCGGTGGCGGTGGAGGCGCCGTTGATCCTGGCGGTGGCGGCGCTGTCGGCGCGCGCCGTGCTGCGGCGCTGGCCCGAGGCGTCGCCGCTGGCGGTCGGCGTCGCCGGGCTCATGCTTCTGCTGGCGGCGGAAGCGGCGCTGGCGGCGGCGCTGGACCGCCCGTCCCCCTTCGATCCGCCCCGGAGTCTGGCCGAGTGGATCGGGCTCGGGCTGAAGCTTGCCTTCGCCCTGATGCCGGCGCTGCTGGCCCGCCGCGCGTGAGCCGCCGCGACAGCGCCGCCTGGTTCGTGCTCGCGCTGCTGGCGCTGGCGCTCGGGCACACGCTGTCGAACCTCGTGCGGACGATCCCCGCCATCGCCGCCGACCTGCTGCAGCGCGACCTCGGCGTGGATGCGCAGGGGCTCGCCTGGCTGACGGGGGCCTATTTCGTGGCCTTCACCGCCTGCCAGATCCCGGTCGGCGTGGCGCTCGACCGCTTCGGGATACGGCCGGTGTCGCTCGCGCTGATCGGCACGGTGTGCGTGGGCGCGCTGATCGCCGCGCTGGCGCCGGGGGGATTGGGCTTCCTGGCGGGGCAGGTGGTGATGGGGGCGGGGTGCTCGGGGATGCTCGTCACGCCGATGGCCTATGCCGGGAAGGTGCTGGCGCCGGCCAAGTTCGGCCTGTGGTCGGGGATGATCCAGACGGTCGGGAATCTCGGCATGCTGCTGTCGGCCTCGCCTGCCGCCTGGCTGATCGAGGCGGAGGGCTGGCGCGCCGCCTTCCTGGCGGCGGCGGGGCTGGCGGGCCTTGCCTTCCTGCTCGTGCTCCGGCTGGTGCCGGTGCTGACGCCGGAGGATGCGCCGCGCCGCTCCATCCTTGCCGAGACGCGGGAGGTGCTCGGCTTCCTGCGGGCGCCGGCGCTCCTGCCGCTGGTGGTGATCTCCTTCGCCTCCTTCGCCCCCGTCATCGGCGTGCGCGGCCTGTGGGGCGGGCCTTGGCTGATGGAGGTGAAGGGGCTGCCTCGCGTCGAGGCGGGGGACCTGCTGCTGCTCGGCACGCTGGCCCTGATCGCCGGGCCGGTGCTGTCGGGCGTGCTGGACCGCCGCTTCGGGCGGCGTGTGCTGCTGGTGGCGGGCGGGCATCTGCTGGCCGCCGGCGCGCTGGCGGCGATGGCCGCAGGCGCGGCGCTGCCCCCCTGGTGGGATGTGCTGATGCTGGTCGGCTTCGGCCTCGGCATCACCGTGCAGCCGCTGATCTTCGCGCTGGTGCGCGACGTCGTGCCGGCGGCGCAGGTGGGCAGGGCGATGGCGGGGGTGAACCTGTCCTTCTTCGCCGGCGCGGCGCTGCTGCAGGCGGCGAGCGGCCCGGTCGCGGCGGCGGGCGGGCCGGGGGCGGCGATCCTGTTCTACGGCGCCATGACGGCGCTCTGCGCGGCGGCGTTCCTGTGGCTGCGGGCGCGCGCGCTGTCACGCGGCTGACGCTTGTTCGCGCGGCCCGCGGCTGGCAGCGTCGCGCCATGCAGAACGCCGATACCGCGCGCCTCGGCGAGGCGCCGCTGATAGACCCGACGGCGCGCGTGCGCGACACCGTCTTCGGCCGCTACAACGAGGTGGGGGCGCGCACGAAGCTCGCCGAATGCGTGTTCGGCGACTACGCCTATGTCGTGAACGATTCCGACCTGATCTACACCGATGTCGGCAAATTCGCCTCCATCGCCTCGCATGTGCGGGTGAACCCGGGCAACCATCCGTTGCGGCGCGCGGCGCTGTCGCACTTCACCTATCGCGCCTCGGCCTATGGGCTCGGGGAGGACGAGGCGGCCTTCTTCGACTGGCGGCGCTCCTTCCGCTGCCGTCTCGGGGCGGATTGCTGGATCGGGCACGGGGCGATCATCCTTCCCGGCGTGTCGGTCGGCATCGGGGCGGCTGTCGGCGCGGGGGCGGTGGTGACGAAGGACGTGCCGGATTTCGCCATCGTCGTCGGCAATCCGGCGCGCCTGCTCCGCTTCCGCTTTCCCGAGGAGATCCGCGCGGCCCTGCTGCGGATCCGCTGGTGGGACTGGAGCCACGACAGGCTGCGCGAGACGCTGCCCGAGTTCCGCGCCCTGCCGATCGAGGCCTTCTGCGCCCGCCACGACCCGGGCTGACGCGCGGCCCGCGCCGCGCTAGGCAGCGGCCATGACGCGCGATCCCCGCATCCTCTCCGCCCGCGACGGGCGGGTGCTGACAGTCACCATCTCCCGCCCCGAGAAGCGCAACGCGCTGGACGCCGCGATGTGGGCCGCCCTGCGCGCCGCGATGCGCGAGGCGGATGCCGAGGAGTCGCTCGGCTGCGTCCTGCTGCGCGGCGCAGGCGAGGCCGCCTTCAGCGCCGGCGCCGACATCACGGCCTTCGACGCGGAGCGCGGCACGCCCGAGCGCGAGGCGGCCTACCAGGACACGCTGGCCGAGGCGCTGCAGGCGGTGCGGAGCTGCCGCCACCCGACGGTGGCGGCGATCCGCGGCTGGTGCATGGGCGGCGGCGCCGGCATCGCCACCATGTGCGACTTCCGGGTGGCCGGGCCCGATGCCCGGATCGGCATCCCGGCGCGAAGCCTCGGGCTGTTCTACCAGCATGCGGAGCTCGACCCGATCCTGCAGTCGGTCGGCTACTGGGTGGCCTGCGAGCTGCTGATCGAGGGGCGGGTGTTCACGGGCGAGGAGGCGGAGCGGAAGGGCCTCGTCTCCCGCCTCGTGCCGGACGAGCGGGTGTTCGACGAAGCCGCCGCGCTGGCGGCGCGCATCTGCGAAGGCGCGCCGCTCGCCAACCGCTTCCACAAGCGCGCGCTGCAGGCGCTGCGCGGGCCGCTGCCGATCGGCGAGGCGGAGCGGCGGGACGGCGCCTCCTTCGCGGCGACGGAGGATTTCCGCGAGGCGGTGGCGGCCTTCCGCGAAGGGCGCCAGCCCCGCTTCCGCGGCCGCTGAGCCGGAGGCGGTTGCGGAGCCGGCCCCTTTCGGCCAAACCCTCCGCTCGTCCCCGCCCCGCCGGGGCGGGCAACCCTGGTGGAGACCGTGGACCTCCTGCTGCTCGGCGCCATCCTGGCGCTGCTCGTCGCGTCGGCGCTGTTCTCCGGCATGGAGACGGCGTTCACCGGCGCCTCCCGCGCCTTCATCGCACGGCGTGCGCGGGAAGGGGACCACTCGGCGCAGCGGCTCGGCGAGCTGCGGAGGAAGAAGGACCGCCTGGTCGCCGCGCTGCTGATCGGCAACAACTTCGTCAACACGACGGCGACGGCGCTGGCGTCGGCGCTGCTGATCGCCTGGTTCGGGGACCAGGGCGTGATCTACGCCTCGCTCGTGATGACGGTGGCGCTGGTGCTGCTGTCGGAGGTGCTGCCCAAGACCTATGCGCTGCAGAACCCGGATGCGGCGGCGCTGCGCGCCGCGCCGCTGCTGTCCCTGGCCTACCGCGTGTTCGGGCCGCTGGCGGCCGGTGCCAACACGGCGGTGCGCGGGGTGCTGGCGGCCTTCGGCGTGCGGCTGGCGGAAGGCGAGCGCAGCGCGACAGAGGAGGAGCTGCTCGGCGCGATAGATCTGCACGGGGAGGGCGAGGTCGGCGTCGCCGAGAGGGCGGCGCGCGAGGAGCGGCGGATGCTGCGCGGCGTTCTGGCGCTCGACGACCTGACGGCCGCCGACGTGATGACGCACCGCGCGCGCATCCGCGCGCTCGACGCCGACGCGACGCCGGAGCAGATCGTGGCGACGCTGGCCGAGAGCCGGCACACCCGCCTGCCGCTGTGGCGGCGCGGCGGCGAGGAAGTGCTCGGCGTGCTGGACGCCCGCGGCGTGCTGCGCGCCCTGCGCGCGGCGGGCGGGCGGATGGAGGCGGCCGACCTCGCGGCGCATGCCATCCCGCCGGTGTTCGTGCCGGACTCGCGGCCGCTGAACGAGCTGTTGCAGGAGTTCCGCCGCTCCGGCCGGCACCTCGCCTTCGTCGTGGACGAATACGGCACGCTGCTCGGCCTCATCACGCTCGAGGACGTGGTGGAGGTCGTCGTCGGCCCGATCGCCGACCGCGGCGAGGAGGCGATGCCGCAGCCCGGCCCCGACGGCAGCGTCGAGGTGCGCGGCCACATGCGCGTGCGCGACCTGAACCGCGAATATGAATGGACGCTGCCGGAAGGCGAGGCGGCCACCCTCGGCGGCCTCGTCATCGAGACGGCGCGCACCGTGCCCGGCGTCGGCGCCGAGATCGCGATCGGCCCCTATCGCCTGAAGGTGCTGGAGCGCCGCGGGTTGCGGCTGGACCGCATCCTGGTGAAGCGCGAGCCTGAGGAGGGAACGCCCGAGTGACCGCCCGCACGCTGTTCGACAAGATCTGGGATGCGCATGTCGTGGTCCGCCGCGACGACGGGCTCTGCCTGCTGTACATCGACCGCCACTATTTCCACGAAGGCTCCTTCCACGCCTTCAACCAGATCGCCGCGCGCGGGCTGCGCATCCGCCGCCCCGACCTCACCTTCGGCTTCGGCGACCACTACGCGCCGACCACCGGGCGCAGCGTGGCGGAGGTGCGAGATGCGGAGATCCGCGGCATCATCGGCACCTTCGAGAAGAACGTCGCGGCGCATCACCTGACGGCCTTCCGGCTCGCCGACCCGGACCAGGGGATCGTGCATGTGGCGGCACCCGAACTCGGGCTGACGCTGCCCGGCATGACGGTGGTGTGCGGCGATTCCCACACCTCCTCGCATGGCGCGCTCGGCGCGCTGGCCTTCGGGATCGGCGCCTCCGAGGTCGCGCATGTGTTCGCCACCCAGACGATCTGGCAGGCCAAGCCCGCGCAGATGCGGGTGCGCTTCGAGGGCACGCCCGCGCCCGGCGTCACCGCAAAGGACATGGTGCTGGCGCTGATCGCGCGGATCGGCACCGGCGGCGCCATCGGGCACGCCGTCGAGTTCGCGGGCGAGGCGATCCGCGCTCTGCCGGTCGAAGGCAGGCTCACCATCTGCAACATGACGATCGAGGCGGGCGCCCGCACCGGCATGGTGGCGCCGGACGAGGAGACCTTCGCCTGGCTCGCCGGCCGCCGCTACGCGCCGGGGGCGCCCGACCCGCGCTGGCGCGAGCTGTTCAGCGACCCCAGCGCGCGCTTCGATAGCGAGGTGGTGGTGGACACGGCGGCGCTCGCGCCCATGGCCACCTGGGGCACGAGCCCGGAGGAGGGCGCGCCGATCACCGGCCGGGTGCCGCGCGCCGCCGACGCGCCGGACGCGACGCGCGCCGCCGCCTGGGCCCGCAGCCTGGACTACATGGGGCTGCAAGGCGGCGAGGCCTTCGCCGACATCCCGCTCGACCTCGTGTTCCTCGGCTCCTGCACCAATGCGCGGCTTCCCGACCTGCGCGCCGCGGCCGAGGTGCTGAAGGGGCGGCGCGTGACGGTGCCGATGCTGGTCTCGCCCGGCTCCGAGACCGTGCGGCGGCAGGCCGAGGCCGAGGGGCTGGACCGCATCTTCACCGAGGCCGGGGCCGAGTGGCGGCATGCCGGCTGCTCGCTCTGCGCCGCGATGAACGGCGACATCGTGGGGCCGCGGCAGCGCTGCGCCTCCACCTCCAACCGCAACTTCCCCGGGCGGCAGGGGCGGGAGGCGCGCACCCACCTCGTCTCCCCGGAGACGGCGGCGGCCTCCGCCGTCGCCGGGCGGCTGATCCCGGCAGGAGCGCTGTGACATGGAGCCCGTGACCCGCTTCCAGGGCCTCGCCGCCCCGCTCGCCCTCGACAATGTGGACACCGACCAGATCATCCCCGCTCGCTTCCTGCGCAAGCCGCGGGATGCCGACTACCAGCGCTGGCTGTTCCACGACCTGCGCTTCGCCCCTGACGGGTCTGCGCTGCCGGATTTCGTGCTGAACCGCCCGCCCTTCGACGCCGCGACCATCCTGGTCGCGGGGCGGAACTTCGGCGTCGGCTCCTCGCGCGAGGCGGCGGTGTATGCCCTGCAGGCCTTCGGCATCCGCGCGGTGATCGCGGAGAGCTTCGGCGACATCCACTATTCCAACGCGCTGAAGAACGGCCTCTTGCCGATCCGCCTTCCGCCAGGGCGCGTCGCCGCGCTGCGCGCCGCGGCCGAGGGCGGGCAGCTGCGGCTGACGGTGGACCTGGAGCGCCAGGTTGTCGTCTCGCCCGACGGCACCGAGGATGCCTTCGCCATCCCCGCCTTCGCGCGCGACTGCCTGCTGCGCGGCCTGGACGAGATCGGGCTGACGCTGACGCATCTGCCCGAGATCGAGGCGTTCGAGGCCTCGCGCGCCGCCTGACCGGCGCGCGGGGGGCTTCCCAATCCCGCCCCCCGCGCCATCCTACAACCCACACGACACGCGGAGTGCACCATGGCCAAGTTCGGACTGAGCCAGCCCGTCCGGCGGATCGAGGACCCCCGGCTGCTGACCGGCCGCGGCCGCTATACCGACGACGTTCCGGCGCCTGCGGGCACGCTGCGCGGCTATGTGCTGCGCAGCCCGCATGCGCACGCTGCGATCCGCAGCATGGACACGCGGGCGGCGCTGGCGATGCCGGGCGTGCATGGCGTCTTCACGGCGGCCGACCTCGCCGCCGAGGGGCTCGGCGAACTGCCCTGCACCATTCCGCTCAAGAACCGGGATGGTACGCCGCGCGCGGAGACGCCCCGCTTCGCGCTGGCCGGCGAGGTGGTGCGGCATGTCGGCGACCCGGTCGCCTTCGTCGTCGCCGAGACCGTGCAGGCGGCGAAGGACGCGGCGGAGGCGATCGTCGTGGACTATGACGTGAAGGCGAGCGCGACCGACCTCGCCACCGCCGCCGAGCCCGGCCAGCCGCAGGTCTGGGCGACGGCGCCGAACAACACGGCCTTCGACTGGGAGGCGGGCGACAAGGCGAAGACCGACGCGCTGTTCGCCTCCGCCGCCCATGTGTCGCGGCTGTCGGTCATCAACAACCGCATCGTCGTGGCGTCCATGGAAGGCCGCGCCTGCCTGGCGGAATGGGACGGGGCGCGCTTCACGCTGCATGCCGGCACGCAGGGCTCCTGGCTGCTGAAGCGGCTGCTGGCCGAGAGCGTGTTCAGGATGCCGCAGGAGGCGTTCCGCGTGATCACGCCCGATGTCGGCGGCGGCTTCGGGATGAAGCTGTATCTCTACCCGGAATATGCGCTGTGCTGCTTCGCCGCGCGGCGCCTGAACCGGCCGGTGCGCTGGGCGGCGGAGCGGACCGAGGCGTTCCTGTCCGACACCCATGGCCGCGACAACATCAGCCACGGCGAGATCGCGCTCGACAAGGACGGACGCTTCCTGGCGGTGCGGGTGAAGACGCTCGCCAACATGGGGGCGTATCTCTCCACCTTCGCGCCCTACATCCCGACCGGGGCGGCAGCGAAGGTGCTGGCCTCCGTCTACGGGTTCCAGGCGGTGCATGCGCATGTGCTCGGCGTGCTGACGCATACCGTGCCGGTGGACGCCTATCGCGGCGCGGGCCGCCCGGAGATGAACTACCTGATCGAGCGGCTGATCGACACGGCGGCGCGCGAGACGGGCGTGGACAGGGTGGAACTCCGCCGCCGGAACATGGTTCGGCCCGAGCAGATGCCCTTCGTCTCGGCGGCCGGCCAGCGCTACGATTCCGGCGATTTCGTCCGCGTGATGGACGAGGCGCTGACCCGCGCCGACTGGGCGGGCTTCCCGGCCCGCCGGGCGGAGGCGAAGCGCCGCGGCAGGCTGCGCGGCATCGGCCTCGCCTATTACCTGGAAGCGACCGGCGGCAGCCCGTCCGAACGCGCGGAGGTGCGCTTCGCCGAGGACGGCATGGTGGAGGTGGTGGTCGGCACCCAGTCCACCGGCCAGGGGCATGAGACGGCCTATGCGATGATCACGGCGAAGGAACTCGGCGTGCCGATGGAGCGCGTGCGGATCATCCAGGGCGATTCCGATGCCGCGCCCTCGGGCGGCGGCACGGGCGGCGCGCGCAGCCTCTATTCGGAAGGCACGGCGCTGCTGGCGACGACCGCCACCGTCATCGAGCGCGGGCGCGAGGCGGCGTCCGACGCGCTGGAAGCCGCCCCCGCCGACATCGAGTTCGCCGCCGGCCGCTTCACCATCGCCGGCACCGACCGCGGCATCGCCATCCTCGACCTCGCGAAGCGGCAGCGGGAGAAGGCGGCGCGCGGCGAGGCGGCGGTGACGCTGGATGCCGCCGAGGTCGCTCAGATTCCCGCCCACACCTTCCCGAACGGCTGCCACGTCGCGGAAGTGGAGGTGGACCCGGAGACGGGGACGATCGAGATCCCGCGCTACCTGGTGGTGGACGATGTCGGGCAGGCCATCAACCCGCTGATCGTGCGCGGCCAGGTGCATGGCGGCGTGGTGCAGGGGCTGGGCCAGGCGCTGCTGGAACACACGGCGTTCGACCTTGGCTCGGGGCAGCTGCTGTCGGCGTCCTTCATGGACTACGCGCTGCCGCGCGCCGAGGATGCGCCGGCGATCGAGGTGGACCTGATCGAGGTGCCCTGCGAGACGAATCCGCTCGGCGTGAAGGGCGCGGGCGAGGCGGGGGCGGTCGGCTCGCCGCCGGCGCTCATCAACGCGCTGGTGGATGCGCTGGCGGAGGCGGGGGTGCGGCATGTGGACATGCCGGCGACGCCGCAGGCGGTGTGGAAGGCGATCAGCGGGGCGCGGGCGGCGTAGCGGCCTATTCGAACACCAGTTCGATCACGTCACAGAGGTTGATGCGCCGGCGGTCCTCCGGACGGCCATCGGCCCACACCACGCGCACGTCGTAGATGCACTCCCCTTCCGGCAGCCGCACCGCGAAGCGGTCGCCGCCGCCGAGCACGCCGGTCCCGAAGCGGTCCGGCCCCCAAGTGTTCTGCGAGGAGGGCGAGGCGTAGAGTTCCCGCATCGTGCGCCGGCTGTTGTTCACGATCCAGAAGGAGGGGTTGCCGCGCGGCACCCGGGCGGCGGGGGGCGCGGGACGGGCGGGCGCGGGGCCGGCGGCGGGACCAGGGCCGCGTGGCGCTGGGGCGGGGCCGGGCGCGGGGCCGCCGGCCGTCTTGTCGCCGCCCTGCGGCCCGGCCTGCGGCGGCGGGACGGGGCCGGCCTGCGCGAAGATGCCCTCGGGCCGCACCACGAGGCGCCGGTCGGCGCAGGTGTTCACGTTGCGGCGCTCGACGCTGGCGCCGCCGCTGAACACCACGCGGATGTCGGTCATGCAGCCGGCCGCGGCGGGCAGGCGGATGTTGAAGGACTGCCCCGGCCGCAGAGTCGAGGCGCCGAGGTGGTCGGCGCCCCAGTCGCGCTGGGTCACGGGGCTTGCGAAGAGCTGGAACACCACGCGGCCGGATTCGTTGACGATCGCGAAGGACGGGTCGCGCGGCTGCGCCGCGGCCGGCAGGGCGGCCAGCAGCGTGGCGAGGATTGCGGCGATGAGGCGCATCGGCAGGCTCCCGCAGGCATGCAACGGCGAAAGCATCGCAGGATGCCGCGCGGCAGGGAAGCGACGGGTCAGCCCGCGGTGACGGCGGAACCCATCCGCGGTTCCGGCGCCGGGGCGAGCCAGCCCGCCACTTCTTCCAGCCTGCGCCGGTCGAGGATGTCGAGGCGCCCTTTCTGCAGCGAGGCGAGGCCTTCCTTCCGCAGCGTAGCCAGCGCGCGGTTCGCGTGCTCGACGGAAAGGCCGAGCGCATCCGCGAGGTGCGCCTGCTTCAGCGGCAGGGCGGCGCCGCGCGGGTCCGCCCCGCCGCGCACCATCAGCCGCCCGTGCAGTTCCAGCAGCAGATGCGCGAGCCGCGCCACCGCGTCCCGCCGGCCAAGGCTCGTCAGCCGCTCGCGCAGCCGGGCCCGGTCGCGCGCCAGGCCCTCGGCGTAGGAGAGGGCGAGGCCCGGCTCCTGCTCCATGAAGCTGCACATCTTCTCGCGCGACAGCACGCAGAAGGAGGCGTCGGTCAGCGCCTCCACCTCCGGCAGGTCGTTGTGGCGCTCGACCAGGTCGCCCGGCAGGTGGAAGTCGAGGATCTGGCGACGGCCGTCGGCGGTCGGCGCCCAGGAGAACATCCAGCCGGCATAGAGGGTGAAGACCGGATCGCGCACCGCCTCGCCCGCGCGGGTCAGGCGCACGCCGGTGCGCAGCCGTGCGACCTCGCCGACGCGGGCGGCGGGCACCGCGCGGAACAGGGCGAAGGGCCGGACGGCGCAGGCCGAGCAGGCGCCGGGGAGGGGTGTCAGGCTGGATGGACGCGCCATGGCGATCAGTATGCGCTGCGCCGCAGCGGAGCGGAAGGGCGGATCGCCACGGCAGGCCTCAATCCGGCCCGTCGGCCGGCCCGGCGCCCATCGCGCCGGCGCGCTGCGCCAGGCCGGCCAGGACGCGGCGCAGCAGGGCGCGGTCCTCGGCGCCGAGCCCGGCCAGCAGTTCCGCTTCCAGCGCGCGGGCCAGCGGCACGACGCCGCGGTGCACCGCCCGGCCCTCGGCCGAGAGGGAGAGCGGCTGCTGCCGCCTGTCCTCCCCTGCCACGCCGCGGGCAATCAGCCCGCGCCGCGCCAGCGCCGAGACGGCCCGGCTCACCTTCGCCTTGTCCATGCCGGAACGCTGCGCGACCTCGGACGCGGTCGGCCGCAGGCCGCGCGCGTTGGCGTGGCCGATCACGGCAAGCGCCCGCCATTCCGGGATGGAAAGGCCGAAGGCGTGGGAATAGCGCCCGGCGAACAGGCGAGAGACGCGGTTGGACGCGACCGACAGCAGATAGGGCAGGAAGCCTTCCAGGTCGAACTCCGCGCTCTCCTTCGGGGTGCCGTCCGCCATGCCTTCGCTCCGCCCGCGGCGTTGACAGCGAGCCGTAAATCAGTTTCAATTGAAACGGTCTTGCGTGCAACCATCGCCGCAACCATCGCCGCAACCATCGCCGCAACCATCGCCGTTGCGCCCAGGCCCCCACGCCGCCGGAGGATCGCCATGAAAAGCCGGAACTGGATCAGCTTCCCGAAGGTCGAGGGGC
>Ga0272446_1005695_pt1 | contig 13524 bp, 13 predicted proteins | sample YNPCB0061_FD_194587 | JGI IMG/M metagenome (GOLD analysis project Ga0272446, IMG submission 194587) | Hot spring microbial mat communities from Yellowstone National Park, WY, United States - YNP-CB-006-1 | ecosystem: Environmental > Aquatic > Thermal springs > Hot (42-90C) > Sediment | place...
CCCCCCCCCCCCCCCGAGGCAAGGCCACCGTCAAGCCCGCAAGAGACACAACCAGGAGGACAGAATGCAGAAGGCCTTAGTCGCCGGCACCGGGCTGGTGCCCCGGCATCTGGCTTTGGTGCCGTACCTGACTCCGGAGGAAGTCCAGCAGCTCAGCGCCGCCTGCCAGGGCCGGCACCGGGAGCGGGATGCCCTCCTCATCGACACCCTCTACCAGACGGGCCTCAGGATCAGCGAGGCCCTGGCCCTCACCCCCCGGCAGCTGGGGAGCCTCCACGGCGGCACCGTGCTCACCATCCAGGGGAAGGGCGGCAAACCCCGGCTGGTGGCCTGCCCGGAGCTGCTGGCGGCCCGGCTGAAGAGCTATGCCTATGACCGGGGCCTGGGCCTGGACGACCGCTTCTTCCCCATCAACCGCAAGCGGGGCTGGCAGATCATCAAGGCCGCCGCGGCCCGGGCCGGGCTTACGAAGAAGGTCTGGCCGCACCTGCTGCGCCACTCCGACGCCATCGAGCGCCTGCGCCAGACCGGCAACCCCAAGGCCCTCATGCTCCACCTGGGCCACAACAGCCCGCTGATGACTCTGCGCTATCTGTCCACCCTCACCGCCGAGGAAGCGGTCAGGATCCAGCAGGGGGTGGTGTTTTGAGTGAGGAGAGAATTAAAAATGCGTGGACAGGCGAAGGCGGGCAATGGCATAATGCTGAACAACAGGCAGACCAGCGGCTCGATTGGCGCGCTGCTATTTACACGGCGGCCGAACCGGCGCGGTTTCCCGCAATAGATTATGTCGATCGGTTAATACCTTCCGGCGACAGTGGAAAAAATATCATGCAGTTATACGAAGTCTTGGCCCGGTGCGTGGATAAATGGCGTATTCAAGGTTACCCTCACCCCGAATATTCCACCATCGCCGAAATATTGCGATGGTGTGCCAACCCGGATGGGAATGGTTTTCGCCTGCGGCCGCCGCAAGTGCGAGCCTTGGAAACTTACCGGTATCTTCGTTTAGTAGAAGGAACGCCTCACATCTTCGACCTTTATAGAAAACTGTTTTCAACCAGAAAAGAGCTGCTCTCAGCTTTTGGGGTCCCTCAGACCGCTTTCGAGAATGTGGATTATGACTTAGATACTTTGTGGACGCGCATCAAAGGTGACGATAACTTCGTCCGCGACTTTCATCTTGAAGCGCTCCGTGAAACCCTAACATTATCTTATCCCAGCTACATTCTGGCCTTGGCCATGGGTGCTGGCAAGACCGTGCTCATTGGCGCCATTTACGCCTCTGAATTTGCCATGGCCCTGGAATATGCTGATGGGCCTTTACAATTTAATCTTTAATAGTTAATCTAATACTAAGTCGCGTTCTATTAAGTAAAATGATAGACTGTTCCAAAAATTATTAAGGGGGCAGTTATGGGAAAAGTTACCAGGAGCATCCCCCACCTTTCCATAGAAGAGATTCAGGAAAGGATCAAGGCAACGGTGGGATTTTGGCGAGTGCAAAAGTGGCTAGTGATTTTGAATGCTTTGGTTGATCCTCGACCTGCTGGGGTGATTGCTAAGCACACTGGCCTTGCAAAGCAATCGGTTCACAATTTGATATCCCGATATAATCGCCTGGGTCCTGAGGCGGTGGAAGGGCCTGGAAAGGGAGGCAGGCGCCGCTCCTATTTAAGCTTGGAAGAGGAGACTACGTTTTTAGAATCATTTAGACAGGCTGCTCTTACCGGTCAGATTGCTACTGTATCAGAAATCAAGGAGGCGTTGGAAAAACGCATCGGGAAAAAAGTTCACAAGACTACTATATATAGACTGCTGAAGCGACAGGGTTGGCGAAAAGTGGTTCCCCGGCCGTTCCACGTCGATGCCAAAAAGGAAGAGCAGGAGGCTTTTAAAAAAACTTCCTGAAATAATTGCTGAAAAACTGGAGGAAAGAGACCCTGAAAATAACCGACCAGTATTACTTTTTGCTCAGGATGAGGATCGCTTTGGCCGCATCAGTGATGTCAGGCGTGCGTGGTCACCCCTGGGAACGAGGCCAAAAGCACCCCGACAGATCATTAGAACCTACCTTTATGTTTTTGTAGCGGTCTGCCCGGCATTGGGGAAGATGACCTCCCTCATCTTGCCTTGGGCGAATACGGAAATGATGAACATCTTTTTAAGACAAGTGTCGGAGGATTTTTCAGATTATTTTATCCTCATGTTAACAGATCAGGCCGGTTGGCATACATCTCAGAAATTAGAGGTACCGGAAAATATTAGGTTAATTAAACTGCCGCCGCGCAGTCCAGAGTTAAATCCTGCCGAACATATTTGGGAAGAGTTACGGGAGAAGAATTTTGCCAATAAGGCATTAAGGAACCTCGATGAGGTAGAAGACAAACTTTGTCAGGGTATAATTAATCTCGCCAACAATCCAGAAAAACTTTGTTCGATGACAAATTTCCCATATCTTAATATTACTTGTTAGATAGCAACTTTATAACGGGCTAATTTTTATGAAAAATATCGCCTTTAAAATTCGCCGCCGCATCATCGTAACGTTTCTCTTTTGTGTCCTGTCGGTAGTGGTATTTGCAGGTTTCAGCTTTCAGATCTATCGGGAAATCGGTCACAGATTGCATTTATTGGAGCTGGCCAATGATCTCTATCAGGAGGTCCTGGAGATACGTCGATTAGAAAAGAATTTTTTCCTCTATAAGCATCCGGGCAGCCTGGCGGAGGCGGCGGCTTATTTTAACAAGGTGGAGGAGATTTTTCGTGATCTGGCCCCGGACATCATGCTCCTGAAAAAGAGTCCGACGGAAAGTGAATTCAAAGAGAACTTTTCGCAATATAGAGAAAATATCTTGCAAATCCAGGAAGTTCTCCAGAAAGAGGGTATGCTGCCGACAGCGGGCTTACCCCCCTCCTGGGAGGAATCTTTGCGCAACCTGGGGCAGCGATTGGTGGAAGTAACGGGGGGCTGGGCCAAAGAAGAGCGGCTCAGGATCGACCGACTCTTTCAGAAAGCCATGTATCTCTTTCTCCTTTCTATTGTGGTTTTTTGCCTGTTGGGCATCGTGCTGGCTTTCTATATCGCCAGGCTGTTTGTGCAGCCCCTGCTGCAGATGCAGCAGGCTATGGACAAGATTGCCATGGGAGATTTCACCCTGCTGCCGGAGACTGGTTCCCGGGCCGAGGAATTCAATAGTCTGTACAAGGCCTTTAATCGGATGATTCACGAGTTGGAAGAGCATCAGGAGCAGTTGGTGCAATCCCGGAAGATCGCCGCCATCGGCACCTTAACGGCCGGCATTGCCCATGAGCTCAACAACCCCATCAACAATATCGCCATCAGTGCCGAGGCCCTGGAAGAAGATTTTGCCACCCTGATTCCGAACGAAGGGTTGGCAATTATTCACGACATTCAGGCGCAGTCGGAGCGCGCTTCGGAAATTGTCAGGGATCTCTTGGACTTTTCCCGTTCAGAACAGACGGAAGTTGAACCTCTGTCCATGGCCGAATTGATTCAGACTTCGGTGAAACTGGTGCGCAACCAACTGTCGCTTTCGGGGATCGAGGAGGATATTGATATTCCCCGAAACCTGCCGCCGGTGCGCGGGGATCGGAAAAGCCTGCAACAGGTCTTTCTCAATTTGTTTATCAATGCTAATCAGGCCATGCCGCAGGGCGGGGTCCTGAAAGTGCGACTGTCCCTCCTGGAGCATTCTCCCTGGCAAGCATCGTCGGCTGGAGATAGGCGCTGGATCAAGGTGGAGGTCTCCGATACTGGGGAAGGCATCGACTCCCAGCATCTGCCCCGGATTTTCGATCCATTCTTTACCACAAAACCGGTGGGCAAGGGCACGGGACTGGGTCTGTCGGTAAGTTATGGGATTATCAAGAAGCATGACGGCTATATAGAGGTGCAGAGCGTGAAAGGGCAGGGGACTACTTTCACCGTTATGTTGCCCGTGGCAGAAGATGGCGATTTAAACGAGGCAGGGGTGTCGTGAAGCGGATTGCCGTGGTGGATGATGAACAGATCGTGCGCCAACGCCTGGACAAAATTTTAACCCAGGACGGGTACCAGGTTGAGACTTTCGCCTCGGGAGAAGACTTCCTGGCGCGGCTGGCAGACGAGGCATTTGATCTGGTATGGCTGGACATTATCTTACCCGGAATGAACGGCATGGAGATTTTAGTGAAGGTCCGGGCCCGCTATCCCGATACCCAGGTGGTGTTAATCACTGGGCAGGCTTCCATCAATGCGGCCATCGAGGCAGTAAAAAGAGGTGCCTATCACTATCTGGCCAAACCCTTTAAGCTGGAGGAAATTCGCCATATTACCAGGATGGCCCTGGAGCATCGGCACCTGGTGGTGGAAAACCGGTTGTTGCGGTCGAAATTGTCTCTGGCCGGCGACTGGGGGGAGATGGTGGGGGTGAGCGCCCCGATGCAGGAAATCTTTGCTTTGATCCGCAAGATTGCCCCTTTGGACTGCAGCGTTTTGATCCAGGGGGAGAGCGGCACGGGTAAGGAGCTGGTGGCCCAGCAGATTCACCGTTTGAGCCTGCGGCACAGCAAGCCGTTTGTGGCCTTCAATGCCGGCAGTTTTACCGAGGAGCTGATCGCCAGCGAGTTGTTCGGCCACGAAAAGGGTGCCTTCACCGGCGCGGTGACGTCCAAGGTCGGGTTACTGGAGACCGCCCATGGGGGGACGGTATTTTTTGATGAAATCGGCGACATGCCCCTTTCTATGCAGGTGAAACTGCTTCGGGTGATCCAGGAACGGCAGATTGTGCGAGTGGGCGGCAACCGCCCCCTGGATCTGAACGTGAGGTTCCTGGCGGCTTCCAACAAGGACTTAAAGCAGGAAATGCAGAGCGGCCGTTTTCGGGGGGATTTGTATTTTCGGCTCAACGTGGTGGAAATCAACCTGCCGCGGCTCCGGGATCGCCAAGAAGACATATTACCGCTGATCAATTATTTCCTGACCTTGTACAACAGGAAATTCGGTAAAAATATCGCGGGCCTGGACAAGGAGGCCCGGCAGCTCCTGTTGGGCTACACCTACCCCGGCAATGTGCGGGAGTTGGCCAACATAATCGAACGGGCCGTGGCCCTGGCCGACCAGGATGTTCTGAGAAAGAAAGACCTGCCGCCGCAGGTTCAACGGGTGGAGGCGGCCCCGGCTCCCGATTGGGTCCGGTTGGCTGACCGGGAGCGGGAATATATCCGCCAGGTACTGCAGGCTACCCACAATAACATCAAAAAAGCTGCAGAAATTTTGGATGTGCCGCATACCAGCCTGTGGCGAAAAATCAAGAGATACGGGTTGTTATCCTCTTAGGGGCGCAGGCGGCAGGCATTCCGTTTCCCACCATTCAGATTACCATCTCATCTTCCTATATCTATATTTCATATTGAAATATCTAACTTATTAAAAACCCTCAATATCCCGGACTTTCGAGAAAAATCATTTCATATTGAAATATTTCCCCGGCAAAAATCCGCAAAAAAATATTATCTTTTTGTAATTATTAATAATATTGTTTTGGCACGCCTAATGCAATGGGTTCAAGTAACGATGATACTACGTTGGTGAACTTCAGCTAGGGAGATTGGGCATGTCGTTGAATTTGTATCTGCCGATTGCCGGTCAAAGCGTCAATATTATTTTACTCCTGGGTTTAGGAGGGATGGTGGGATTTCTTTCGGGGCTGTTCGGCGTGGGGGGCGGCTTTCTTCTGACCCCGCTGCTCATGATGGTTGGTATTCCCCCCACGGTGGCCGCGGCTTCGGATTCCAACCAGATAGTGGCTGCCTCGACCTCGGGGACCTATGCCCATTACCGTTTGGGCAATGTCGATTTCCGGATGGGTCTCTTATTATTAGTCGGCGGCGTTTTAGGAGGAACCCTGGGGGTGCAGTTGATCAAAGTGTTGCGCCGTCTGGGGGACGCGGATTTTGTTATTAAGATAACGTATGTTTTGATGCTGGGGACGGTGGGCTCCTACATGTTTGTGGAGAGCCTGCAGAATTTGCGGCCGCGAGCCCCGAGCAAAACCAAGGAGCCCACAGTTAAAAAACCATCCCTGTACGGGCGCTTGATCCAGGCGTTGCCCTGGCAGATGAGTTTCGGGAAGTCGGGCATCTCGGCTTCGCCGCTGCTGCCCCTGTTCCTGGGGGCGCTGGTGGGCATTCTGGCGGCGATCATGGGAGTCGGGGGAGGCTTCATCATGGTCCCCGTTATGGTATATATGCTGCGTATGCCGATGCACGTGGTGGTGGGGACCAGTCTCTTCCAGATTCTGTTTACCTGCATCAATGTTACCATCATGCAGGCCATCTATAATTTCACCGTGGACGTAGTTTTGGCCGTGATGTTGCTTTTAGGCTCAACCATCGGGGCCCAGATCGGCACCAGAATAGGCCGGCGCCTGAAGGGCGACCAGCTCAAGATTCTGTTGGCGTCCCTGGTTTTGCTGGTGATGATCCAGATGCTGGTCGGCCTGATAAAAACTCCCCACATTCTGCTCGGATATAAGGGAGGGCACTAAATTGCAACGGCGATTCTTACTAGGGCGTCTGGGCTTATTCCTGTTGGTCTTTGTCGTTGGCGGGTTGCTGCCGGCCATGAGTGGGGCGGCTCAGATCGATCTGCTCCTGAACCCGACGTCCATCTCCATCGGGGCCTTTTTCCAGGGAGCTGAATTAAAGGTCACGGCGGTAATTCCCCGGGACGCCGAGGCGATTATTGAAGTGCGCGGCCCGAACCGGGAAGAACATTTGGTCCGCAAGGGCAGACGCTGGGGGATGTGGATGAATACTGGCGACCTGACCATCAGCGATATTCCCGGTCTCTACCTTTACGCCCTCACGAATCCGGACCTGGCGACGATGCCGTCGGCTCCATGGGGGTTTACCGCCTTGGAACAGCAGAGTCAGATCACGGGAGCAGTGCAGCCGGAAGGGAAGGCCTTCTTCTTCAAACAATTTATTGCCCTGAAGGAGAGTGAAGGCATGTATATCTCGAAACCTGGAAGCATTGTTGCCGAACCGGGGCCGGAGGGAACCAAAAGGTTAACGAAGATCTTTTGGCTACCGGCCCGGGTGCCGCCGGGAGTCTATCAGGTTTCTGTCCGTGTGGTTCAGGATGGCGCCGTAGTAATGGAAAAACAACAGGAACTCCGGATTGACAAAGTCGGTCTGCCGTCCCTGCTGTGGACTTTGGCCCATCAGCAGGCCACCCTCTATGGGATCGTGGCAGTGATCATTGCCCTGGCGGCCGGATTTCTGATGGGATTTTTCTTCAAGAGTAAGGGAGCCCATTAAGGGCCAGATCATCCCCAAAGAATGGTGCAAAAAAGTGAATATTTGGCAGCGTCTCCGAAACCTTATAACCGGAAAAGGTCGACAATCCCAGGAGCTGATTGACCTGCCGGTTATTTTCGAGCACTTTCAGGAGATTCTGGTGGATAACCAGCGAGCCATGGAAATCATTACGGATTTAGGGGAAAAGGCCGGCGGCGAGTATATCTTTGATCGGCAATATCTGGCCGATGCGGTGACGCGGCTCCAAGATGTGCTGCTGCGATTGGTCAAAGGTCTCAACCTGGTAGCCGACAATCGTTACACCGACTTATATCAGACTCTGGATCGCATTTTTCTGCCTCTGGAATCTGAATTACGGGGGCGTTTAAGCCTGTCGGCAGACGCCCCCCTGGTCTGCAGTCTCGCCGATCTGCCCCTGGACCATCCGGAAATGGCCGGAGGCAAGGCCAGTAATCTGGCGGAGATTCGGCGAAGGTTGGATATTCCGGTCCCGGAAGGTTTTGTGATCACCACCAAGGGCTATCGCCGGTTTCTGGAACACAACCATCTGGAGGAACGCATCCATGGTATTTTGGAAAACTGGCAAGCCGGCCAGGGGGATGAGCGGCAGACCTCCCGCCAGATTCAATACAACATGCTGGCGGGAGCGGTGCCGCCGGACGTCTCCCGGGCCATCCGATCCCACGTTGAGGCCGGCAAGAAAGAGAAACCCTGGATTGTGCGGAGCAGTGCCTACGGGGAGGACGGCGAACTGTCTTTTGCCGGTCTGCACAAGTCCTTATTAAACGTTACCGGGAAAAATATGTTGTCGGCCTATAAGGAAGTTCTGGCCAGCCTGTATAACCCCGAAGCTTTGATCTACCGGCAGAGGATGGGCATCCTGGGTGAAGAGGCGGCGATGGCAGTGCTCTACCAGGAGATGATCCAGGCACAGATCAGTGGAGTGGCCCACAGCCGCGCCCTGGAGATGTCGGCGTCGGATCAGGTCATGATCTATGCGGCCCCAGGTCCGGGAAGAGTGGTGCAAGGTAGGAGTCAGGTGCAGCGGATATTGGTCCATTGTGAACCACCCTTTGAGATCACCTGGCTGCCTCAAGATCCGTCCGCAGAGAAGCCTGGGCTCGGCAGAGCCAATGACTCGGCCGCAGCCAGGGAGGCAGGGCAGTCGGGGCTGGAGCTTCTCTCGGACGGCGTGGTTAGACAGCTGGCGATCTGGGTCGCATCCATTGAAAGGTATTTCAAGCGAGCCCAGGAAATTGAATGGGCTGTTGACCTCGAAGGCAAACTCTGGATCCTGCAGTCCCGGAATTTACACTTTCCTCAGGCGGAGTTGCCGAATCTGGAGGAGGTATGTGACAGTTGCACGGCTCAGCCGGTTATCGTGCGGGACCTGGGCTCTGTGGCCCATGCCGGCGTCGGGGCGGGGCCGGTGTTCAAGGTGCGGTCGGATGAGGATATGGGGCGGTTTCCCGAGGGCGCCATTATGGTAACGCCTTTTACCGCCCCCTGGCTGGCCCGCATCGTTCCCAAAGCCTCGGGCATCATAGCCGAAAGGGGATCAGCAGCCGGGCACCTGGCGACAATTTCCCGGGAATTTCGAGTGCCGGCTTTGGTGGGAGTGGCGGACGCCATGAAGATGTTTGATGTAGGTGAGGAGATCACCCTGGATACCTACAACCGCTGCGTTTACCGGGGCCGGGTGCGGGCGCTGCTGAATTACGAGTTGATGCACTCTTTGGTGTTCGAAGACGCGGCGGAGTTCCGCCTTTTGCGGCGTCTGCTCAAAGGCATTGCGCCCCTGGGGCTGACTGATCCCCAGGCGGGCAACTTTACCCCGGACGGCTGCACCACGGTTCATGATGTGGTGCGCTATATCCATGAAAAAGCCATCCAGGAACTTATGGACATACCAAAATCATTGTCCCGGCCGTCGGGAGTGCAGGTAAGGACCCTGGCCTCGGCCGTGCCGTTGGACTTAAAAATATTGGATTTGGGGGGCGGGATCGATCCTGAGGCCGCAGGTCTCCAGGTAACCTTGGCGCAGGTTCGGTCACTGCCTCTGAAAGCGCTGTGGGAGGTCCTGACCCGTCCCGGAGTGTGGAGCACCGAACCGATTCCAGTGGACTTTCAGGGAATGATGTCCAGCCTGACACGCACCATGACGTCATCCCCCGGCCTGGAAACCGGGTCTGGCATTGACCTGGCCGTCATCAGTGACAGTTACCTTAACCTGCATCTGCGGCTGGGCTACCACTTCAATCTCGTTGACGCCCGCATGGAGGCTGACCCGGTTCATAATCACATCTACTTCCGTTTCCTGGGTGGCGTCACGGATATTACTCGCCGGTCCCGGCGGGCTCAACTCCTGGCGCGGATCCTGTCCCGGTGTCACTTTAAGGTTGATGTCAAAGGCGATCTGGTCATTGCCCGGGTCCTTCATCTGACAGCCGATGAAATCGAAGCACGACTTAAGATGTTGGGGCAGCTCATAGGTTTTACCAGGCAGTTGGATATCCAGCTCCGCAGTGATGAAGACGTGGACCGGTTTGAAAATACATTTTTCCAACACGCTTCCCCGGATGGGAAGTGCGAAGCCGAAGGAGGACAGCATGGAACAACGGCGATTGAAAATAAAAATAATGGTTCTGGACGATGAACCCATCGTCTGTAAGCGTTTGAAGACCAACCTGGAAAAGGTGGGCTTCGAGGTGGATATCTTCACGGACAGCACCGAGGCATTGCACCATGTCCAGGAACATCCCTACGATATCGTCATCAGCGACCTGAAGATGAAGGTAGTGGATGGTATGCGGTTTCTCAAAGAGGTGAAAAAGAACTCTCCCAGGACCGAGGTGATTATCATCACCGGGTTTGCCACTCTGGAAACCGCCAAGGAATCCTATAAACAGGGTGTCTTCGACTTTATTGCCAAGCCTTTTAAGCTTGGGGAGATCCAAAAGGTGGTGGAGCAGGCGGCTGCCAAGATTCGTGCCTCCGAAAAAGAGGTATAACCCTTCATTGGGGACGAAACCCGACCAATTAGTTCGATCTTATAAGGAGTTTGTATCATGATTCGCACCCTGGTTTCCATCGAAGTGGACTTAGCCTCCAGCTTGGCAATCCGCTATGCCTGCCGATTGGGGAATCTTATCCCCATGGAGCTTCAGCCTGTCTATGTCAAGGGCTATCCCTTCGAAGAGCCGTTTACCGGCATCGGCTGGGTCCGGCATACCTGGGAAAAGGAGTTAGTCAAAGAGGGCAAGGAAGAAATCAACGAGATGATCGCTGCGGAAATGGATACCTGCCCGGTATTGCAAGAGCCGCGGGTCATCTTCGGGGACCGGGAAAAAGAGTTGAGTCATCTTATGGAGGCCGAAACTTTCGATCTCTATATTGAGGGCGCTCCCTACCCCTTCAACCCGGTAACGATTGCCAAACGGCTGCATGTAAAATTCTATCAACATCTGAACTGTCCCTTTGTCTGGCTGCGCACCCTGCGCCCTATCAATAAAGTATTGATCCTCTGTCTGGAGCCGACCGGGACTGCAGCCTTGGGACAGGCACTAAAAAAAGTGTGGGCTGGTTGCCAGGTGCCGCTGCACGTGGGTATGCCATCGGGAGCTACACCGGCCTTGCAGGAGGCGGTGGCCAACCTGGAGGTCTCCTTGACCAAAGCCGACTGCCTGACAACCCTGGAGCCGGGATTGTCCTTGCCGCCGGCGGATTTACCGGCCGCGGCCCGGCTGGATTTTGGACTGGTGGCTCTGGCCTTGCCCCGAACCCTTAAAAAGGATCATCACCTGCTGCCATGGCTGACTCAGATCAAAATACCGCTCATGGTGGTCCTGACATGAGCGCCGCGGTCAAATCATGGTTTAGACCGTGGCATTGGGGAATACCGCCGGCTGACAGCGGGCACACATAATTTGTCGACAGAAAGGGGTCAATCATGAAAATTCTCTTTGTCGGAGATGAACAACCCTATAGCGAGTTCGCTTTAAACGAGGTTATCCGTCTGGCCATGAATACCTGGGCCGACGTCACCCTCCTGGGCAGCCAGGCCGCAGTTCCCAACCGGGTCGCGGGTCAAGTTGGTCAATTTTTGGCCGACCTACCCCTGAGTCAGGCCCTGCATCGTTATCGGGAAACATTTTTGAAGGGCTGCGGCGACGCGGATTCCCCCTATGCCATGGGAAATTTGACTTTCGAGTGGCTAGCCCAGAAAAAAGGAGTCTACGAGGAGATGCTGGTCAGCCGGAGTGCCAAGAAGGAACTGAGGGTGCGGCTCCGTTTGGGCAATCCGGTCCAGGAAATCCTCCAGGAAGGCCAGGAAGGCGAGTATGACCTTATCGTGATCGGCTGCACCGGAGGCCAACGTTGTTTGTGGGAAAGCGTCCCGGAGGCGCCCCATAAAGTGGTCAGCGAGGCGGATTGCTCGGTGCTGTTAGTTAAAGAAGAACAACCCATCACTCGCATCCGGGCCTGCCTGGATCAGAGTTTTATCAGCCAGGAATCTTTGGAGATGATCACCCAGATGGCGACTATCCATGGGGCCCAGGTGGAGTTAATCGGCTTGACCCAGGAGGGCGCTCTGAAAAAAGAAGTATACCGGCGACTGATTGAAATTGGCGACTACTATGAAGACCGACAGATCGCCGTTCGGACGGAACTTATCGACGTCGGGGAATTCGAAAACTTCCTGGCCCAGAAAAGCGAACACGATCTGCTGGCCTTGTTTATGGGGAAAAAGTCTCTGTTGGACCGCTTCTTCCCTCGGGATTGGATCGGACGCTTCGTCGGTAAATGCCAGACGTCGGTTTTGGTCATGCGTTGATGAGCCCCATACCGTTAACTTGATATCGAATGTATGCAGAGGAGAACCGAGATGAAGATACTCATTGGCATTGATAAGACGGAGGAATCCCAGATAGCCTTAAAATATGCCTGTCAACTCCTGGAACATTTTGAGGCCGAAGTCGATGCCGTCTATGTGCAGCCAAACGTGACGGAAATGCTGGCCGACGGCTCCCACGCCTTGTTTGTCAGCAAAAATGACCTGGCCCAGGCCATCGTTGAGGAAACGGGCCAGGTGGAAGAAAATGTCCTGGAATCCTGCGAAATTTGTATCAGTAGCCAGGTTCCGTGCCGGCCGAAAATTGTCGAGGGTGACCCGGCGGACGAACTTCTCCATCTGGCCGAAGCCGGGCATTATGATATGGTTGTCCTGGGGGCCCACGGCCGGTCGTCTTTTGGGGGCTTTTTGCTGGGGGCGGTACATGCCAAAGTGCTCCATCACGCCCGTCTGCCGGTTTTGATGGTGCGGAACGTGCGGCCGATCCAACGCATCCTGGTAGCCTATCGAGGCTCTCAATGTGATCAGGGGGCCCTGGAATTCATCGCTCCCCTGTTTGCCAAGAAGAAACCCGAGATCACCATCATGCACGTTCAGGAGACCAGTCTGGCGGAATCAGAGGAATTCGCCCAGGCCTGTGTCCTCACCGGCGAACAGACACTGCGGAGCTTTGGCTACCAGCCGGTGAAAAAGCTGACCAAGGGTGATTTTGTGGAAGAAATCCTGAAAGATGTGGCTATTGAACGCTATGACCTTTTGGTGCTGGGGGCCTATGGCCACAAAAAGCCGCGTTATTTAAAAGTCATCAGTGACGAAGCACTGAATCTGGTGCGCCTGACCACCAGGCCAGTTCTGGTCTACCGGGAGTCGGAAGAGGTATGATCGGTCCCGGGCGCAATCAGTTACCTTATACGTCTGAAGTAATTTTAAAATCTTATTTTAATAATTAAGGAAGTTTATATAAAGTATTTATATTATATTTTTAATCACTGCTGTCCGGTAGGCTATACTTAAAAAATAGCCATAATACTTAAAATTATAGTCCCCCTAACGAACCTTTATGGTATAATGTTTTCACCAAAAAGCAAATAACCTAAAGGAGTTAAGGGGACTATGGCACATCTTAACACAGTTCTGGGGCAAATGCTACAACTTTTCCCGAGACATGTTTTCGACCACATCGTTGATACCCATGCCTGCGCTGGCCCTCAACCCAGAAAGCTGACGTACTGGTGCCAATTCGTTGCCATGCTCTTTCCCCAACTCGCTGGCTGTAAAAGTCTCAGAGATTTAGTCTTCAGCATTAATCAACACGTTAAAAAGTTCTATCACCTGGGCTTGTGTCT
>Ga0272446_1005696_pt1 | contig 13523 bp, 11 predicted proteins | sample YNPCB0061_FD_194587 | JGI IMG/M metagenome (GOLD analysis project Ga0272446, IMG submission 194587) | Hot spring microbial mat communities from Yellowstone National Park, WY, United States - YNP-CB-006-1 | ecosystem: Environmental > Aquatic > Thermal springs > Hot (42-90C) > Sediment | place...
TTGGCGAAAGTAAGCACGCCATCGTAGGCATTGTATTTGTTGCTTCGGTTGTTGCTGACATAGGCTTTTCCTGCCAATTTGCTATTTTCACCTACAAAAGCATTGACTATCTGATTTCTACGGATATGGCTATTGAGCAATTCGCCTGTCGCTCCGCCTGTAAGGAACTGAAAGAAATTTGAAAAATTCGTGATATTTACGAAAAATACTTTTTTGGAAAGCCTGATAGCATTGCGAAGTTCGTATTTGTCTTCGGCATTATTGGCTGAAATAGTTTGCAAAATAGTGATTTTTCCTGTTGCTCCTTCGGTACGCATTCTTTGTTTGTATTGCGAGGCAAGGGTGCTGTCTGCTCCTGTAACTATCAAAATATCATCATTTAAGTTTCCTTTGGCAACAAAATTTTGTATGAAAGGAATGTTCTCGGTCAGTCCTTCGCCGCCGCTAAGTAGCACGATGTAGTTGGCAGTTTCTTGGGCAGGGTTGGGGTTGAGAAAAAGACTGCCTTCTTGCAACATTGCAAAGGTATTCAAGTTGATGCTGTGTCCGTGTAGTAAGATGTGAGCGATTAGGTCGGGGGTATTGATTTTGTTGTTTGGAAAGCTAAAATTTTGGGGGCGATAGATATGCACCGCACCTGTGCCGTAGCAAGTAGCATTTTTAGAGGCATCAATACAAAGAGCCGTTTGGTCATCAACGCCGATGCCTTTGATGAGATTGCCTGTTTGTTGGTACCATTTTGCCAAAAAGCCCATTAAACGCGTATTTCTGCCTCTTTCTACAAAGTGCGTATCAAAAATGTAATCGTTGAAAATATCCAAGAAATCGTTTTTGAGCGAAAAATAAGGCGAATTGATACTCTCTAAAACATCTGGCGGGAAAATACTACCATTTTCGGCACTGAAAAATACTTTCGAGAGAATTGCCATACCTGCCGAAGTGCCACAAATTACGCCTCCCGCTGCAAATTTATCTTCAATGGCTTGCTCTACCTGCGTACCTTTGTAAAGCGAATAATATTGACTTTGGTCGCCTCCTTTCAGAAATATTACATCACAAGCCATCAAATCGGTGTAAGTGCTTGCCAGATTTGCCTGTGCCGTAGTGCTGATGGTGTAGTTGGTAGCTGTTGTTGCTCCTAAACTCAAAAAATAATCTTTCAGCCAATTGTCTTGTGTTTGGTAACTAATGATAGCCACTTTTTTATTAACCGACTGATTAACAGCCCACTGATAAGGTGTATCGCTCCAACCTCCTTGTTTTTCGGTGCCACCGCCTACTAAAAGTAATTTGCCTTGTGCTTGCACGAACAAATGATAAAAAAATGCCAACGAAAAAACTAAATAACGCATACAATAAGCATTTGCAGAAAAACGATATAATTTGAAAACTATTTTCCAAGCTACGAAAAAAGTTTTAAAAACTCAAATTTTATGCCGAGACTTTAAGTTTGCTTTTTTTCCACCAATACTGAAACACCAACAGCCCCCAAATACGGGCGTGGCTATCTTGCGGATTTTTTGAAAATAACTGATTTTTTAGCTTTCTAATGGCTTCTACATCAAAGATGCCTTGTTCTTCTATGAAGCGGTCTTGGAGCAAATCGTTTTCTATGAGCGAACGCAATTCGGTTCGTAGCCAATCTAATAGCGGCACTTCGAAGCCGTGTTTGGGGCGATTGTAAATTTCTTTGGGCAAAATCTCTCTGAACGTATCTTGAACAATGCGTTTTCTGATGTTTTTATCAATCTTTGAACTCACGGGCAAAGAAAACACAAAATTCACTACTTCGTGGTCTAAAAACGGCACGCGTACTTCTAAGGCATTAGCCATTGACATCAAATCAACCTTTGTGAGCATATCGTTGGGCAGTACCAAGTGCATATCGGTATAAAATACTTCGTTCAGAGCCTCCAAATCGTTGTTTTGCAAGTGAGCAAGGATTTTAATTTTGTTTTGATGAAAATCTTGTAGGTTTTGCTTGCGTAACGTAGGGTGTAGGAGTTCTTCTACTTCGTTATTTTTCGTAAAACCTGCCCAAAGCCAATAACGCTCCTGCGAGCTAAGACGACTGCCTTCGGCAAAGCGTAGTAATTGCCTGATTTTATTTGAAAACGTATCATTACGCGATTGTGGCAATGCCTTCCAAAGTGGTAGCAAATTTTTTACCAAAGCAACAGTCAGCCCTCCTTTTCGCAGGCGGTACTCGCCCCAGTGTTTGTTGTAACCGCCCAACATCTCATCTGCTCCATCGCCCGAAAGAGCTACTTTTAGGTATCTTCGTACATACTTGCTTAGCACAAATACAGGCAAGGCAGAGGAGTCGGCAAAAGGCTCGTCTATGTAATTCAAAACATCAAATAAAACCTCGTAAATATCTTTCTGACTAAGTTTGAAAGTAGTATGCTTTGTGCCAAAATGTTTGGCAACTGCTTCGGCGTAGTGTGTTTCGTCAAAAAAAGGGTTATCGGTGTAGCCGATAGAAAAAGTTTCTAACTGAGGCACAAATTTTGAAGCCAAAGCCACTACTACCGAAGAATCTACTCCACCACTTAGAAAAGCCCCCAACGGCACATCGGCTACTAAGCGTTTTTCTACGGCTTGGCTCATAAGTTCGTAGAAGCGTTTTTGTTGCTCAGTGTAGCGAAGCGTAGTAGGGTGTTCTTGCCAATGTTTCGGAATTTGATAGTAAGTTTGCAGTTCTATTTTTCCATTTTTTACAATCAAATAATGACTTGGCGGAAGTTTGTAGATATTCTGAAAGATAGTATCGGGGGCGGGAATGTAGTTGAGGTGCAAGTAGTTGCGTAGAGCTGTAAGGTTTAGTTTTTTTTCAATACCATACTGAATGATAGATTTCATTTCGGAAGCAAACAAAAATCTATCTTCGTCAATGTAATAAAGCAAAGGTTTGATGCCAAAGCGGTCGCGAGCCAGAAAGAGGCTGTTTTCTGCTTTGTCGTAAATGGCGAAGGCAAAGAAGCCTTGCAGAAGGTCTAAGCAGTGTTTGCCCCAAGTAATGTAGGCATAAAGCAATACTTCGGTATCGGTTTGGGAGCGAAAACTGATGCCTTTTGCGAGGAGTTGCTCACGCAAGTTTTTGAAATTGTAAATTTCACCATTGAAGACAATCGTATATCTGCCTGTGTGGTCTGTGATGGGTTGGTTGCCGTTTTCGGAGGTGTCGATGATAGAAAGCCTGCGATGCCCCAAGCCAACGAAAAAATCAAGGTAGGTATCGCCCCAGTCGGGACCTCGTTTGGTGAGAGCATCGGTAGCGTTTTGTAAATTGATGAGAGAGAAACGCCCTATTTCGTTGAAAGCCATTACACCTGTAATTCCGCACATAGCTTTTGTAATGAATGAATAAAAATCTCAAAATCTTGGAATGTACACAATTTTTTTTGTTTCAAAAAATTCTTCTTCAAAGTAGTCTTTGAGTTCATAAATTTTGTAACGTCTTTTCAGTTCTTTGAGTTCTTCGCTAAGGTCTCCACCTTTGAGGAGTAAAATACCATTAGGCAGTTTGTTGTACTGATTTTTGCTGAATTTATTTTTTACCCATTCGTAAAGAGGCAAGGCTTTTGTTACGCCTCTGCTAATGACAAAATCGTACAGCCCATTGGGAACTTGCTCGGCACGTTCTTGGCGGGCTTCTACGTTGTTAAGTTTGAGACTTTCTGCAATGGCTTTTACCACATTTATTTTTTTGCCGATAGTATCAATCAGATGAAATTCTACATTTTCAAACAAAATAGCCAAAGGAATACCCGGAAAACCGCCACCTGTACCTACATCAAGCACCATTGTCATAGGGGCAAACTCTATTATCTTAGCTACCGCCAAAGAGTGTAAAACGTGATGCAGATACAAATTATCAATATCTTTGCGAGAAATTACATTGATTTTGGCGTTCCATTCGCTATAAAGTGCCTGCAAAGCCGAAAAACGCTCCTTCTGTAAGGCGGTTAAGTTGGGAAAATATTTGTTAATCAAGTCCATTTCTAAATTCTATACTCAATCAAAAGTGGTTTTTGTAAAAAGTTTTGAGAAAAACTGCTTTTCTGTACATTGAGCGTAGCCGAAATGTACAGAAAAGCGAAAAATCAATTATTTTTGAGTATAATTACTCACTACTCACTACTCACTACTCACTACTCACTACTCACTACTCACTACTCAATACTAACCTTATCGGTTCTACGAGCTTATCGATATCGCCTGCTCCGATGGTTACAACGATTTCTTTGGGCAAGATTTTTAACAAATCTAAGATATTCTCTTTGGAAACAAGCATTTTTTCGGTGGTTTGTATTTTTTCGATAATCATTCTGGAACTAACTCCTTCAATAGGCTTTTCTCGGGCTGGATAAATGTCTAAAAGTAGTACTCTATCGGCTAAGGAGAGTGTTTCGGCGAAGCCATCGGCGAAGTCGCGGGTACGTGAGTAGAGATGTGGCTGAAAAATAGCCGTAATGTGTTTTTCGGGATAAAGCATTCGCAAGGCGGTCAGGAAGGCTCTAATTTCTTCGGGGTGGTGGGCGTAGTCATCAATCTGAATGATTGTATCGGTTTTGAGAATATACTCAAAACGCCTTTTTACACCTTTGAAACTCTCGATACCAGCCTTGATAGTTGCAAGTGGAATTTGCAGACTTTCTGCAACAGCTATTGCCGCTAAGGCATTGAGAATATTATGATAGCCCGGCACAAACAAACGAATATCTCGGATAAGTCCCGAAGGGGTATGAGCATCAAAAACAAAACTACCTTCTTGGATACGAATGTTAGTGGCAAAGTAGTCGGTCTCTTGCAAGCCGAAACATTTTACAGCAATTTGGTTACGGATAGATAGCTCCAAGCCATTTTTCAGAAATAATTTCCCATTCGGTTTGATTTTCTGCACAAACATTTCAAAGGATTCTTGTACGGCTTTGTGGTTGTGGTAGATGTCTAAATGGTCGGCATCGGTGGCAGTGATAATGGCTATATCGGGATGAAGCGTAAGGAAGGAACGGTCGTATTCATCGGCTTCTACTACAACCAAAGCGTTGGGTTCGGGACTAAGAAGAAAGTTGTTGTCGTAGTTTTGCGTAATGCCTCCTACAAAAGCCGTAACGGGTTTTTTGGCAAAAACAAGCAGGTGAGCCACCATCGAGGAGGTAGTAGTTTTGCCGTGAGTGCCTGCAATGGCTATCGTGAAATTATCTTGTGTAATTAAGCCTAAGGCTTCGGCACGTTTGAGAACAACAAAGTCGTTTTTGCGAAAATATTGTAACAAAACGCTATCAGTAGGAAGAGCAGGCGTAAAAACTACGAGTGTGTCTTCATTAGAAAGATTTGGGGGCAGAAGTTCGGTATTTTCTTCGAAAATGATGTCAATGCCTGTTTGTATCAATTTTTCTGTAATGGGGCTGGGGTTTTTGTCGTAACCTGCTACCGTGTAGGCTTGTGCCTTGAACCATTGAGCCAAAGCACTCATACCAATTCCTCCTATGCCCAAAAAATAAACTTGTTTAAATTTTTGTAAATTCATAGATGGCAAAATAACGAAACTCTTTTAGCGGTAATTAGTTGGAAAAAATATTTCGCAAAAATATAAAATTTGCACAAAAATTGTTATATTTACCAAAGGTACTCTAAAATTTGATTTTTATGAAAAACTCTCGTTTTTTTTTCGGTTTGGCATTAGTTTTTAGTGCTGTCTTTTTGGTAGCTTGTGGGGTAGGCTCAGGTTCATTCCTTTCTATTGGCGGGGTTTCTTGGATAGGTAGCTCGGCAAAAAAGGCATCTTTATCCAATGATTTTCAGGAATTTGTAGGAAATTTTCCCAAAGCTAAATTTCCTTTACAGATAGACGAGCAAACGATAAGTTTTTTTAGAGCTGAAAACTCTTGGAAGAATGATGAAGTAAGCTCTCAGAAACCCTCTTGGAAAAAAAGGTTGATAACCGATAGGTTCGTTGCTTTCGTCCCTTCTTTGGGCGAGGAGCGTTTTAGCAGAGTACCAGTGAATTACGAGTGCCAATATGTAGCTAAACTAAACGAAAATGCTCAGTATGTAGCTGTGTTGTATAGTATTTCCACTTCTTATGGAAACTATGGATACGGAGAAGAAATGGGAAGTTCTCCTACACGTTTTATTTTAGCAACTTATACACCATCAGGTAAAATCATTGATGAGGAGGTGATAGCCTATAATGATGGGGCTAATTTGGCGACAGCCACCATAGACAAAAACCTGAAAATAAGAGTAGCTCGTATAGATAACGAATACAACGAAGAAAATGACTCTCACAAAAAAATCAAACAAGAAACTCTGTATCAGGTAGCCAAGAATGGCAACATAGAAACAATAAACGACAACAAAGCAAAAGGTAAAGAAAATAAAAATCGTACAGATTACGTCTTTTAGTAGAGCAAAAGCATTTTTCAACTCCTAACTAAGTAGAAACCTGAAATTTTAGGTTTCTACTTTTTTATCTGCCAAATTTTATATTTTTGCAGTTCATCAGTCAAAAATCAGCTATGCCTCTTTATAGTAGAGAAGAAAAATTAGCGGCTTTTTCTCGTTTGTTGGATATTATGGACGACCTTCGCGAGAAATGCCCTTGGGACAAAAAACAAACCCTGCAAAGCCTGCGACACCTAAGCATCGAGGAATTATACGAACTTTCAGATGCTATCTTACAAGAAGATATGCAGGAGATAAAAAAAGAATTAGGCGATGTTTTGCTTCATATTGTTTTTTATGCAAAAATAGCTTCTGAAATGCAGGCTTTTGACATAGCAGACGTAATCAATTCGCTTTGCGAAAAACTTATTCGCAGGCATCCGCATATCTACGGCGAAGTCGTAGCCAAAGATGAAGAAACCGTAAAGCAAAACTGGGAACAAATTAAACAAGCTGAAAGTAGGGGCGAAAAATCGGTGATGGCAGGCGTGCCTAAGAGTTTGCCTGCCCTCGTGAAGGCAATGCGTATCCAAGAAAAAGCTCGTGCCGTAGGATTTGACTGGGAAGAAAAAGAACAAGTTTGGCAAAAAGTAGAAGAAGAAATGCAGGAATTTCAGGCTGAATTTAACCACAAACAAGATTTTGACCCCCAAAAAGCCGAAGCAGAGTTTGGCGATTTGCTGTTTTCACTGGTGAATTATGCTCGTTTCTTGGACATCAACCCTGAAACGGCTCTGGAAAGAACAAATTTGAAGTTTTTACAAAGATTTCAATACTTAGAACAAAAAGCCAAAGAAACAGGTAAAAAACTCTCGGAAATGACCTTAGCCGAAATGGACGTATTTTGGAACGAAGCCAAAAAAATGTAAAAAGATGAAATACACGCTTTTCTTACAAGATGAAAAACAAGCACGAAATTTGAGGCGTATAAATGAGGACTTAATGCTAAACCAATGAACAAAAATTTTTTTCTAACCATTTTTTTGCTTTTTACGTTTTTTGCCATACAAGCACAAAACAAGGAAATTTCAGAAGCAGAAAGCTATATTCGTAAAGGTGACTCCAAAAGTTTGTCAAGGTATTTCGGTGAGAATATAGAGTTAAACTTTGATGGTAAAAAGCAAAATTATAGTCGTAATCAAGCAGAATTTGTGATGAAGGATTTTTTTTCTAAAAATCCTCCCAAACCCGATGGCTTCGAGAGCTACCACAGAGGTCAGCCGAATACCAATTTGAGTTTTTCTATCATCAAATACGACTCCAAAAGCGGGGCTTTCAGAGTTTTTATGAAATTGAAAAACCAACAAGGTAAATATTTCATAGATGCCCTCGATTTTATCAAAGAGAGTGATTAGACACAAGACCTAAGATGCAAGACAAAATGTTTTTCATCAAAAAAACAGCAAGTACAACAGCGTGTAATTATTTGAAAAATAAATTTTTACCAGAAAAAAGTAGGTTGGGCTTAGCCAAAACCTACTTTTTTCTGTACGTGCTACTTGTTTTGTGTTTTGCCTCCCTCAATATTTTTGCTCAAAAAGATAGTGTGTATCAGCCCAAATTGCAGTTTTTAGAAGATACTTTGCTATTGGGAAAGCCTACCCCTGTTGCTTTGAGTTTTAGGTATCCCAAAGACTGGCAAGTGCTTTTTGCCGACACAAACTACAATTATTTTCCTTTTGAATTAGATAAAAAGATATTTTTTGCTACCCAAACCGACAGCCTCTACAGCCTCGATAGTGCCATTTATTTGCTGAGAAGTTTTGAAATAGACAAGGTGCAAAAATTGCGGTTGCCTATTTACAAAATAAAAAATCAAGGCGACTCAATAGCTTTTTTCTCTAATACCGACTCTATTTTTTTCAAAGAACAAATCAAAAGCAATCAGTTAGATACGCTATCTCTGCAAGCCGATACCCAAATCGTAGCCTTAGAAGAACGTTTCAATTTTCCTTTTTGGATTTTTGTGGGCCTAACGGCTCTGTTTGTTTTGGCAATTGTTTGGCTTTTTTTTGGCGACTGGATAAAAAAACAAATCCTCTTGCTCAATCTCAAACGAAAACACCTTCGTTTTGAAGAAAATTTCAGTAAAGAAATAAGCAAAATAAAAACACGCAAACGCATCAAAGATATAGAACTGGCTCTTTTGCTCTGGAAAAAGCACTTAGAGCAAATAGAAGAAAAACCTTTTAGCTCTTATACCACACGCGAAATCATAGAAATACTGCCCATAGAGCATCTTGCCAATAGCTTGCAAAACATAGATAAAGCAATTTATGGGACAATCATCGAGGAAGGTTTGGATAAAGACCTTACTTACTTGAAAACCTTAGCTCACCGAAGATACCTCAGACGTAAAAAACTCATCAGAGAAAACTAAAAAAAAACGACCACCAAGAGAGAGGTCGTTTTAAATACTACAAAACACTTATCTTTTCTGTTGCTTGACAGATAACGCTCAAAAGTAAGATTCATTTCAAAAAGCTACAAATATTTTTTCCTAAAAGGTGTCTTTTCTTGCACGAAAATACCTTATGCTTGCACAAAGAGTTTTTACAAAAAAAAACACGCTTTATTTACGTAAAAAAATTAGGTTTATTGATATATTTACGCTCAAAAGAATTTAGTTGTATGCGATTTTACTGCTTTCTTGGTACATTTTTGTTTTTAGCCGCTTGCGGAACTGAAAAAATAGAAAATTTTGATGCTGAACAATGGAAAAAAGACACGAAAGGCTGTAAAAGCCAACGCCTGATACTTGCAGAAATCTTAGAAAAGCAGAAAGAAAAGTTAATGGGGCTTTCGCAGTCGCAGATAGTGAATCTACTCGGCAAACCTGATGCCCAAGAGCTACTCAAAAGAAATGCCAAAACTTTTACCTATTATCTTAGTGAAGGTTTGCAGTGTGGCAAAGGCTCGCAGGAAGGGGTTGCCTTGATAATACATTTTGGAGCTTTAAACTACGTAAGTGAAATCAGTAGAAGCAGTTATCAGTGAGCAGTGAGCAGTGAGCAGTTATCAATAAACAATTGTCTTTAAGTGCCTCAACAAAATTAAACGTACATTTATGTTTCTGTAAAAATTGGTTTTCTCGTCACCAGCGAGCCGAAGGCGAAGCAACTCTTTCACCGTCACCAGCGAGCCGCAGGCGAAGCAATCCTTGTGTTCATTCACCAACAGATTACTTCGGTTTGCTACCGCAAACCTCGTAATGACGTTGATTTTTTTGCCTTAGCATTACTTGTTATGCACTACCAAAATGTAAATATACGTTTAATTTTGTGGAACTACTTATCTATTTACATTCATCATTCATCATTCATCATTCATCATTCATCATTCATCATTCAACTTAATGACTAATCAAGAAAAAATACAAAGCCTATTTGAAGAAATGGGAAAAGTTGTTATCGGACAAGAATATATGATAAATCGCTTGTTGATAGGGCTTTGTACCAATGGACACATTCTGTTAGAAGGCGTACCCGGGCTTGCCAAAACGCTCACCATCAATACCCTTGCCAAAACCTTGAATTTGTCGTTCCAACGCATACAATTTACCCCCGACCTGCTTCCCGCCGATTTGGTAGGGACGATGATTTTTAACCCCAAAGAGGGAGATTTTGAGGTAAAAAAAGGTCCTATTTTTGCCAACTTGATTTTAGCTGACGAAATCAACCGTTCGCCTGCTAAGGTGCAATCGGCACTGCTCGAAGCTATGCAAGAACGCCAAGTAACTATCGGTGAAACTACCTTCCCAATGGACTATCCCTTTTTGGTACTCGCTACCCAAAATCCCGTTGAGCAAGAAGGCACATATCCTTTGCCCGAAGCCCAAATTGATAGATTTATGATGAAAATTTTTGTGGGCTATTTGGGCAAAGAACAAGAACTTGCCATTATGCGAAGAATGGCAAATATGAACTTCAAACCCGAACTCAACGTAGTGCTACAAAAAGAAGACATCGCCGCTATCAGGCAAGAAATCAATCAAATCAATATTTCTGAAACCTTAGAAAAATATATTATTGAACTCATTTTTGCTACTCGCTATCCCGCCGACTACGGCTTGCGAGAGGAAGCCCAATACATTCAGTTTGGAGCATCGCCAAGAGCGAGTATTAGTCTCAATCTGGCGGCAAAAGCCTTAGCTTACCTTAACCAAAGAGATTTCGTACTACCCGAAGACATCAAAGAAGTAGCTATGGATGTACTCAACCACCGAATTATTCTCAATTACGAAGCCGAAGCCGATGGCATCACTACCCGACAAGTTATTGAAAGTATCCTAAAAAATGTACCTATTACACAATAAGACACGAACACAATCTTTGCTTTTTGTTTCTAAGCACTTATACTCCATCAAAAGTGGTTTTTCAGAATTTATTCCAAGAAACGTACTTATCTGTACGTTGAGCGGAGCCGAAACGCACAGATAAGTACAAAACCATTTATTTTTGAGTATAAATTATGATGCGTCTAAAACCATTCCTACACTAATCTTGTTTTTTGTAAAAAGCTATGTTTTCAACCCAAATCATCAAGAAATGAGAGTTTTTTTCTATACAATCGCAGTGTTAGGTCTGTTTGCCTGTAATGAGGCTAAAAAATTGCCAATTCTTGGCGAAAGGCAAGTAGTAAATAGAGAAAAAGATGGAAAAGTATTTACTGATACGATTTATCATACTATTCCCGAATTTAGCTTCGTCAATCAAGATGGGCAAAACGTAAGCGAAAAAACTTTTGAGGGTAAGATTTATGTTACAGATTTCTTTTTTACTACTTGCCCCAGTATTTGCCCCAAAATGAAGCAACAAATGCTTCGCGTCTATGAAAAATACAAAAAAGATGACCGAATTTTGTTGCTTTCTCATTCTATTTCTCGCGAAGATAGCGTACCCGTGCTGAAAAGCTATGCCAAAAAGATAAACATAGAAACCTCAAAGTGGCATCTGGTAACAGGAGACTGGAACAAAATTGAGCAAATGGCTAAAAAATACTTCGTAGGTGTGCAAGAAGACCCCAACGAACCCGGCGGCTATTTACACAATGGTTATTTTGTGTTGGTAGATAAGCAAAAACATATTAGAGGAGTGTACGACGGCACAAATCCGAAAGAAGTAGATAAACTCCTCTCGGATATTGATATTCTTTTAGATGAAAAATAATTTATTAGATGCAAGAGGCAAGGAAACAAGACAAATCTGCCTATTAAGTTTTTACCGAAATCTCATAATCTTGTGAAGCTGTTGAAATCAAAAATGCTTTTGGCTATCTTGCCTGTGTTATTTTTTGTGGGTTTGCTTGTGGGAAATTTGTTTGTTTTCAGGGTAAAAGAGCAAGGAAAAACTCTTTACGAAACGCACTGCTCAAGTTGCCATATGGAGCAGGGACAAGGGCTTGCTCAACTTATTCCCCCCATCAGTAAATCGGATTGGATAGCCAACAATGCCGATAAATTAGCCTGTATCATTAGATACGGACAGCAAGGAGCTATCGTAGTAAATGGTATAAGCTATAACCAGCCTATGCCCGCTAATCCGAAACTTACCGATATTGAGTTGCACAATCTAATCAATTATATTGCTCAAAATTTTGGTAACAAAACCCCCAAACGCAGTTTGGAGCAAGTTCAGCGAGATTTGAGCAATTGTAAGTAAGCAAAGCTAAACTTTTTCTGCCAAAACCAAAGATTTGGGATAATCTACGCCAATTTGTACGCCATAGCTGCGGAGTTCTTGTGGTGATAGTTTATCAAATTGGTGCAGTTTGGGGGCAGGGATATTTTGTAGTTCGGGTAGCCAAAGTTTGATATATTCGCACTGAGGGTCATAACGTTTAGCTTGGCTGGCAATATTGAAATAGCGATTTTCTCGCGGGTCGTTTCCTACGCCAGCTACATAGTTCCAGTTGCCCCAGTTACTGCAAACATCATAATCTATCAATTTGCTTTCAAAGTACATCGCCCCCCAAACCCAATTGATAACCAAATCTTTTACCAAAAAACTTGCCACATTTTGCCTGCCTCTGTTGCTCATAAAGCCAGTTTGATTTAGCTCACGCATATTGGCATCAATAAAGGGTACGCCAGTTTCACCTTTTGCCCAAAGCTCAAATATTCTCCTATTGTTTTTGAGAAATAAATTTTCATTTTTGATACCTGTTTCCCAAAATAAGGCATTGCCATATTTTTTGGCTATGAACCTGAAATAATCTCGCCAGATAAGCTCAAAAATAAGCCAATAGGTGGAATCATTTTTCAGGCGTTCTTTTTCATATTTTTTTACTTGTTCATAAATAAAACGAGGCGAAATGCAACCCAAAGCCAACCAAGCAGAGAACTTGGAAGAATAATCTGCACCTATCAGTCCGTTTCGGGTTTCTTTGTAGTCTTTGAGGGCATCAGCTTTCCAAAAATAATGATGCAATCTTTCAAGTGCTTCTGTTTCGCCGCCTTTAAAAGTAATGGCGGCTTTCGGGGAAATACTTGTTTCCTCCAAACCTAAACTTTTGAGGCGAGGGATTTCGCCTGCAAGCAAGCCATCGGGCAAAGGAGATAAGTTTTTGGGGCTGGGTAAGGCTTTGCGTACAGATGAATTTTGCTCTACGGCTTTTCTGAACTCCGTAAATATGTTAGGTATATGGTTTATAGGAAAAGGCAAGTCTTCTAGGTGGTAGAGTGTATGTTGCCAGAAAAGTTCCAAACGAACACCTTTGCAAGAGAGTTTTTTTTCCAATTTTTTCTCTATGCTTACTTCTTCGCTTGTTACCTCTTTTGAACCAAATACCGCCTCTACGCCTAATTGCTCTGCTAAAAAAGCTATTTGTTCTTCAGGCTCGCCCAAACGTATAATTAAATCACCGCCGAGCTTACGCATAGACATACGTAAGTTGCAGAGGCTCTCCAAAATAAATTTTGCTCTGAAAGAGTCGGTACGAGGCATACCCAGAGAGTTTTTTTCAAAAATACGTCTGTCTATGCAATACGCAGCATATACTTCCTTAGATTTCTGCGTAGCCTGATGCAAAGCCACTTGGTCGTGAAGGCGAAGGTCATTTCTGAACCAAAC
>Ga0272446_1005697_pt1 | contig 13517 bp, 11 predicted proteins | sample YNPCB0061_FD_194587 | JGI IMG/M metagenome (GOLD analysis project Ga0272446, IMG submission 194587) | Hot spring microbial mat communities from Yellowstone National Park, WY, United States - YNP-CB-006-1 | ecosystem: Environmental > Aquatic > Thermal springs > Hot (42-90C) > Sediment | place...
TCGCGACGGATTCGCGCCAGAATGGCGCCCCGTAGAGCAAATTCGCAGAATTTGCGGAGGAATTCGTCGCGATTAGGTTATCTGCGCAAGCAGAAAAGTTGCACCAGCGACCTGCCGCGCAGCCCCCCGCAGGGATTGACGGCTTGTTTTTGTTCGTGGGATTACCGGAATTACCCGTGGCCCGCACCGCAAGAATTGAACGTAAGACCAGCGAAACCCAGATCGCTCTCTCACTGAACCTTGACGGCAATGCACGCATGACAGGCAACAATCCTATTCCCTTTTTTGAGCATATGTTGGGTCACATCGTGAAGTACAGCATGTTCGACCTTGAACTCGATCTCAAGGGCGATATTGGCATCGATTGCCACCACTCGGTGGAAGATACAGCCATTGTCTTTGGCCAGGCACTCACGCAGGCGCTGGGAAACAAAACGGGCATCTTTCGCTACGGCTCGTTTACGCTACCAATGGATGAAGTGCTGACTACCGTCACCGTCGATCTCTCGGGTCGGCCGTACTTTGTCTATCGCGGCGAAGCGCTAAAGCCCATGGGTAAATTCGGCATATATGATTCGGAGCTCACGCACGAGTTTTTGCACAAACTTTCGATCTACGGAGCGATGAACTTGCACGTGCAAGTCCACTATGGCGATAACCGGCACCACATTCACGAATCTATTTTTAAGGCACTGGGCTTTGCCCTGCGCCAGGCGGTGGCGATAGACGCGAGGCGGGCAAATGAGATACCATCGACAAAAGGGAGTCTCACAGGGTGAATGAGATCGGCTATCCAGGTACGCCCGACTTCCTGCTGGCACGCAGGATTCGGGACGTACCCCCCGGATTATGCGTGCGCTGTTTCATTCAGTAATTGAATATGTCACGAGCACGCATAATCCTGTTGGATTTCGGCATGGGGAATATACGCTCCCTGCAAAAGGCGTTTGAGCACCTCGGGCAACGCGTCACCGTATCTGCAGACCCGAAAGAGGCCGAAGCTGCTGATGTGCTCTTGTTGCCCGGTGACGGAGCTTTCGCGAGAGCCATGGAAGAGCTCAACTCGCGCAACCTCATTGAGCCAATCTACAATGCACGCGCAAAGAAGAAGATCATCTTCGGTATCTGTATCGGCTTCCAGCTGCTGTTCGAAAGCTCCACCGAGTTTGCTCTTGCAAACGGCCTGGGTTTTTTGTCCGGCCACATTACCCGGCTCGAAAAAAATGCACACGCACCAGTGATTCCGCATATGGGCTGGACCACGACAGAGTTTTCGCCGGCAAGCCGGCTCGGTAAGGGAATAGCTCCCCACAGTATGTTTTACTATGTACACAGTTATGCGTTTGCTGGTCGTCATCCCTATGCAACGGCAACAGCCAGCTACGGTCAGCTATTTACCTCAGTCATCGAACACGAGAATCTTTTTGCGACCCAGTTCCATCCGGAAAAATCGCACACTCCTGGCCTTGCGCTGCTTGCCAACTTTATTGACTTGCTATGAAACTCATTCCTGCGCTCGATGTTCTCGACGGCAAGGTAGTGCGCCTCAGACAAGGTGATTACAATGCTGTGAGCATCTACCATGAAAAGCCGAAAGATCTGGCGTGGTACCTTGCAGACCATGGCGCCGAACGCTTGCACCTCGTCGATCTTCGCGGTTCGAAAGAAGGTAAGATCTGCGAAGGCAGGCTTTTTACCGAAATACGGCGCGCGGTCAATATTCCCTGCGAGGCCGGCGGTGGCATTCGCAGCGCTGAGGATTTTCGTTTCTACTACGACAATGGTTTCGAACCGGGAAAAGATTATGTCATGGTGGGTTCGCTCCCCTTTGTAGATCGTCCGGCATTTGATGCCATTCTCGCAGAATTTGCAAATTCGCTGCTCATGACGGTCGATGCCTGGGGCTCACAGGTGAAGCACTCGGGCTGGCTCAGAGACTCCGGAGTCGAGCTCGATGATTTTATTGCGGACCTGATGGATGAGGGAGTGCAGAATTTCCTGGTGACACAAATCAAAAAGGACGGCATGATGACAGGCCCAGACTATGCCATGTACGAGCGCCTGATTGCGCGTTTTCCCTCAGCGCGCATCATCGCCTCGGGCGGCGTGAGCTCAATCGAAGATCTGCACAGGCTCGCCAGAATGAAACTCTACGGCGCGATCATCGGCAAAGCCTACTACGAGGGCAAAATAACTGCCGAAATGCTGAGGGATTTCAGGCTTTCACGAGCCTGAATTTGAACTCACGCATTTTCCGCTCAACTTCGCGGTCGTAGCGCTTGTCAAAAATACTTTCTGCATAATGTCGGTGTGTAAAGATTAGCATCTCGGCGCCGTGCCATTCCTGCACTTCGTTGCGGCCGTTGCGTATGCGGCCATCGCTCAGCGCCCGGGAAATTTCGCGCGCTCCATAGGATCGAAGGTCGCGCAGCAGCGCCCGGAAAAACGCTTCGCGCACCGGGTCGTAAAACCGGAAAGCGCGGTGAAAAAGCAGCGCGTCGTGAAAATACTCGGGTATGTTGAACCCCCCAAATGCATGGGTTACCGAAACGAGGTTTCGCAGAAAGATATCGATCCGGCTGAAAATTCCCAACCCAGGAACATCCTGGCCGGGAAAAAGCTCCCGCCTGTGCGTCGCTGCTTTGAGCACGTGGCGTGACTGCATCCAGTCAATAAACAGCATTTTCATTGCTGGCATCAGCGGATGGCGGTGTAACCGAAAGTGCGAAAGGCGCAGACGCATGTGCAGTATCTTCTCGTTGCGGAAGAGAAGGTAGAAGCGGTGGTCGCGCTCGGTGAGAAATTCCATTTCGAGTGAGACCGGCCAATACCCCCGCTCGCGTACCCCCGCTATGATGTGGCTCGCTTCAAGCTCCCGCCACAATTCTTCGCGGCTGAGGGTTCCGAGAAACAGCTTTTCCCGTCCGCTGAAATGTGTCGCCGCAGGCAGCTCATCAGCAAAGTCTATCTCTTCAAGATCCTGGAAGTCAAAGCGTTTTTCTGACATGCTATAAACGCACCAGGGCGCGGCGTCAGTCTATCCTTCCGTGCATAATCGCAATAGTCTGCGCATGCAGCTTCACCGTATCCGCAAGATTGCGCGCGTAACCACCCGCAGGCAATACAACGAGCGGAACATCGGGCATGAAGTCACGCACGCGCCGGTCGCGCTCGGCAATACCCTCAAAAGATAATTGCATTCGCCCGAGCATGTCGTCGCGGTACACATCAACTCCCGCAACGTAGAAGATGAGGTCGGGCGTAAACTGGCGGCGCAGCTTTGCCAGATTATCGTCCAGAATCGTCAGATACTCCTTATCTCCCATAAACGACGGCAGATCAACATCGAGGTTGCTTTGCTCTTTTTCCGGATAATTCTCCTTTTCGTGCATCGAAAAAGTGTAAGAGTTATCGTCTTTACGCAAAATATGCGCTGTGCCATTGCCCTGGTGCACATCGAGATCAATGACCGCGATCTTAAGCCCCGGCCGGGTTTGCCGCAGGTATCTGATTGCTATGGCTGTGTCGTTCAGGAAACAAAAACCCTCCGCGTGGTCGGCAAAGGCGTGGTGAAAGCCTCCGCTCAGATTCGATGCCGTTCCGTGTTTGAGCGCAAGCTCCGCAGCCAGTATCGTACCCTGCGTTGCAGTACAGACTGCGTTGACGATACGCTCATCGATCGGAACCTCTGCCCTGAGTGTCTTGTCAGTGAGCCTGGCGCCCAGGAAATCACGCAAGTAGTGTTCCGTATGCACAAGCCGCAGGGTTGCTTCGTCAGCCCGCTGCGGCGTGTGCCAGTGCCAGCGCGAATGCTTAAGCTCGTCGTAGAGCATGCGGTACTTGCCCGCAGCCAGTACGTGCGCATAGTCGGTCAGGTCATAGACCGGCGAATAGACCAGCTCAAGGCTTCTCTTTCTCATCTTTTGTTGCGGCAAAATTCGCGGAATTTTTCGCTGCCAAATGAGGCATCGACGCTGGTCATTTCAGGCATCTTGTACGGGTGATTCCTCATCACGTAGTCTTCGATACGGTCATAGTTCTCGCGCTTCGCCTTTATGATGATCTTCGTTTCATCGTCCAGGTTGATCTTGTTTTCCCACTTGTAGAGCAGCGTTGTGCCGGGAAAAAGAGTCCCACTGATGATCAGCCCCTCTTCGAGCAGGTTGGTCACCAGGTCCTGCGCCATCTCGCTGTCGTTGATCGCAGTAAAGATCAGTATCTCGTTTGATGTTGACATGGTGCACCATAGGGGTGGCCGCAATAGCGTAAAGTGAAGTTGCGGCAGTGCGCTGCCCCGGACCATTTTTACTTGTAGTGGGGTTTTTGCCGCCGTTTCTGGCCGGGTGTCCGGCGTGCCTTCGCTGCGTATCTCCGTACCTGCCAGTACCGCGAATCTCGGTCCGGGATTCGATATCTGGGGTATTGCGCTCGACCTGCGCAACGAATTTATCTGTGACCGTGCCGAGCGCAAAGACGGTTCCATAAAGCTCAGTTTCCTCAGCGGCGACCACAGCGTTGTTGCCCCCGCGAGCCTGCCCCGCAGGGTTGAAAGCGATAACCTGTTTGTCCGTGCATATAATTACCTGCTCAAAAGGGCCGGCCAGAGCCCCGTTGCGTGGGATGTCAGGATAATCGTCAATGTGCCGTTCTCCCGTGGCCTGGGCTCGTCGAGCACCGCCATACTGGCGGGCCTGACTCTGGCCAATGAGACGCTCCGCCGCGACTTCCAGATGGCGTACCGCATCGACCAGATTCTGGATTTCGCACTGGAATTTGAACCGCATCCCGATAACCTCACTGCGGCACTATATGGCGGCTGGAACCTCTGTATGCCGCTCGGCGGCCCCCCAGGCAACGTAGACGGCACTACTGGCCCGGCGTTTCAACGCCTGCCGCTCGTAGTCAAAGCGCCAGTTCGCCTCGCGGGAATCATTCCCGACCTGAAGCTCGAAACCCGCGATTCGCGGCAGCTTATCCCGGTCAGCATCTCGCGCGCCGATCTCGTGTTCCAGACGTCGCGGGTAGCAGCGCTGGTCTACCTGCTGCAGCAAGAGACCTTTTCGCCAGGCGACATCACCGCCTGGAGGCGCGCGATGGACGATCGCATGCATACATCGCAGCGTGCGCACCTGATTCCCGGTATGTTCGATATTTTTGATGACTGGTACCGCGAAGGCGCTTACGGCTGCTTTCTTTCGGGGGCCGGCTCGACACTGATGGCATTCTGGCCAGAGGCCACAGATTTCGCCTCGCTCGACCTTGGACGCCGCCTGCGCGAGAAGAAAATTGCCGCGATCCAGCGTGAATTTCGGGTCGACCACAACGGCCTGATGATTCTCGGCTAAAAATCTGCTGGCCTTTTATGGCTTCAGGGCTCTCCGAAATAAACCGATAAGAGAATATGCGGCATAATCCCGGGCTTATCGAAAATCTGCAAAAGAAACTCAGATTACTAAACCAGCGGCATGGGGTCGTGGCTCTCAAGACCGGCACCGAAGTGGAAGATATGGACGGCGCCGAAATCGCGGTGATGCGCCAGATTTCCGCCGGAGCCGGATTGCCGCTTGTCGTCAAAATTGGCGGTCCTGAAGCGCGCCGCGATATGCGCGAATGCCTGGCACTCGGCGTTGACGTGCTGCTGGCCCCCATGGTCGAAAGTGTCTATGCGCTGGTGAATTTCGTCGATACTGCCAAAGCGATCATGCGCGACACCAGCAAGGAAGCCCGGCTCGCGATCAACCTCGAAACCCAGCTTGCAGTCCAAAACCTCGACGCGATGATTATGAGCAGCGCCTTCGCGCAGCTCAGCCAGGTGACTATCGGCCGGGGGGATCTCAGTAAGAGCATGAACCTTTCGGTCGACGATGAAGAAGTGCTCACGGTCACGCGCAATGCAGTCGTGCGGCTTAACCGACAAAAGAAAACAACCTCTGTCGGTGGTGGCCTCAGCGTGCACAATATCAGCAATATGTTGGAGCTCCTGCCTGCTCAACGTTTTAACACCAGGCACATTGTCTTCGAAAATTCCCCAGTATTCAGCCGGGATGCGGCCGGCAATCTTTCTGAGGGCCTGTATTTCGAGCAGGCGATGTACGAAGCATTCGCCGTCATGAACCCTGCCCGCGCCGCATTTTACGCAGAGCGTAACAGGCAGCTCGAAGAAAGACTTCCCATCCTGAGAATCCGCCGCACAGCGGCGATGTGATTTTTTCTCACGGTTCCCTTTTGCCGGTAGGGTGCCTGTGGCTGTAGCAGACCAAGGCACCTCCTGTGCCATTGGTCCATCACACGGAGGCCATCCGTGGCCGTGATGGACTTGAGCACCTCCTGTGCTATTCGTCTGCTACTGGGAGGCCATCCATGGCTGTAGCAGACCAAGGCACCTCCTGTGCCATTGTCGGTGGGGGGTACGCTGGTATCGCTGCCGCCATCGAATTGCGCGCACTGGGTTTTGCTGGCAAAGTCACCCTTTTCGACCCGCGCCCGGCGCACCAAAAAATTACGCAATGGCATAAGCTGGTGCGTGGCGATGATGCCCAAAAGTACGAAGAATCTTTTACCGCACTCGCCCGTAAATTCGGCTTCACATTTGTACAGCAACTGGTCAACGTCCCTGAGTTATTGCGCGACCCCACCAGTGCTCTCGGCGACAGGTACGATGCCATCGTCGTCGCACAGGGGTCGCATGCCCCCGCGCACCCTGCAGGCGTTGTTACCCTGGATGATTTGCGCAACGATGCAAGCCGTCAGCACGAATTGCACACACTCAGAGGCACAACAATTGCTGTCATTGGTGGCGGTCCTACGGGTGTGCAATTTGCCTTCGAGTTTGCCGAACGCGACAACCGAGTCATTCTGTACGAGGCGCGCGACCGCCTGCTACCGTCGTTTGACTATTCGCTGGGAGCAATGACACAACAAGCTGCCAGCGAAGCGGGTATTGACATACGCTGCAATACGGAGTTTCTCCATTATCAAAATGGTATTATCACCAGTAAGACCGGCACACGTGAGCTTAACGATCGGGTCGATTATGCGCTGTTCGTACCGGGCGTCCGCTCAACACCGTCAGTGGTGTGCGATGCCTATGGGCGTATAGAAGGACTGCCGCACAAAAACCTCTACGCTGCCGGTGACAACAGCTATTTCAGCGGCCGGGGTCTGAATACAAAAAGCGCGCAGGCCGCCGTCCGCAAGGGGCAGCATGTCGCACGCACGTTGCTTGCCGATCTTACAGGGAAAGCTCCCACCGCTTATACCTATTCGGAACTGGGTTACTTTATCTCGTTAGGCCCTCGCTACGCGGTAGGCTATCTACTCTCACAAAAGACCGCTTTTTCCGGCCGGGGAGCGCTGTTGTTGAAAGAAGCGATTGAGCGCCAATACAATCTCTATCTCGCGGGCCTGCCTGTTTACCCCTAGCGCCCGCCGGCCGCAAGCTCGACGATCTTTTTGCCCATCATCGCGGTCACCTGTTCAGGAAGCCCCTTGTTGCTGCGCAGCACGCGCGTATGCTCGAGGGCCACACGCGCACCTTTCGTGAGGTAGGCGAGAAAGCGAGCATGCATCTCGCGCAAAACATCCTGGTAGTGTCCAGTATTCAGCGTCACATTCTTGCCTGAGCTAACCAGAATATCGGGCATACCAAACCGGTTGAGGCCATGCGTGAAGAAGCGCACCGCTCCGTCCTGTGTAAAATGGTTAAACCCGGCAACAAGGTGCGTGTTAAGCAGGCGATCTCCGCAGTGGTAATTCGAGAGCCCGGCGCGCACTGCTGCCGGCGGTACAAAAAGAAACAGGTCGGCATCGATGATACCCGCAAAACGGTTTTTGTCGATGAGCGTTGCGATCGCGTAGGCAAGTAGAAGCGCGTCGATTTTTTCCAGCGGTTTCTTATTTGCCATGGGCACGATGAAGCGCACAAACGATTTCTGAGACAGCGCGCGCGACTTTTCCGCGTGGCCGTAAGGCGCCATCGTGATAGTCGTGCGCGTTGCATCGGAGATATTGCCGTTGTAGCCCTCAAACCAGATTTCGGTTTTTTTGCCCCGGTCATTGGTGTCGCACAGGTAACCGCGTAGTGCGGTATTTGCCGCAGAACGAGGGCCTATGCGCAGCGTGGTGTGGATTCCGCGAAGAAACCGCAGATTGCGCAGCAGGTTGAGTCCGTGGTAAAAGGGTTCACTGTCGTAGAGCGCCCATAGCTCCGCCTTTTCCACAAAATTTCCGGTGCGATTTTTACTACCAGGATAGCGATTATGCAAAAAAATCGCTTCGTACTGTGCATCGTCAAACTCGGCGTCGAGCGGCTCTCGCTTGCGAAAGAATAACATCGGTCACCTCAAGCTGAAGGTTTTTTACGGCGTGCCGCAGCCTTTTTCTTTGTGGGAGCTTTTTCTTTGCTAGCGGCATGTGTCCTCTGCGCTGGTCTCGCCGCTTCTTCTGCTTCGAGCGCCGTGTGTGCGGGCAGCGCATGCTCGAGCATGAGCGGTGCACGGTGTGCATGTGCCGCCTGGGGATGCTTGCGCCTGTCTTCACGCACGCCCAGCCAGGCAGGCATGAACACCAGCGCCAATGCGAGGCAGCTGAACTCGCCGATGACTGCCATGAGACCAAAAGACGCCATTGCCTGGTTCTTTGCCCAGAGCATGGTGCCGTAGCCGATGATCGTCGTCCACGAGCAGAGAAATACCGCTGAACCTGTGTTTGCCACGGCATCGGTGATCGACCGCTCGTGGTCTGCCTTGTACCGGTAGTAAATATTGATCGCATAGTCAACGCCGATACCGATGGTGATCGGTATTGTGATGAAATTAAAGAAGTTGAGTTTTATTTCAAAAAGTTGCAGCGTAGCAATGAAGGCAAGCATGCCCAGCGAAAGAAATGCATAAACAATCAGAAACTCCTTCAGCTTGCGAAAACCCGACCAGATCAGCGCACCCACCGCAAGAAAGCAGATCACCGTTACAATCGGCCCCTCGGCAGAAACGTTGGCCAGAATATCGATAAAAATCATCGACTCGCTCGCAAAGAGCACCTTGCCCTTCTCCAGCGTCTTCCCCGTGGCGAGCGTCACGCTGCTGCCAATCTCCTTGCCAATCTGGATAATATCAAGAATGTTGGAAAGTACAGCATCCTGACTTGCAGCGACAAAAACGACGCGGCCGAGTGTGCCATCGATCTCACGAAATACCCGAAGCACCATTTCGGGGAGCTCTTCGGTTTTGAACGGCTCTGCCTTGAGCGCGTGCAATGCCACCCTGCCCCACTCGCGCTCTTTGTCCGACAACATGGACAGATACTTCGGCAAAAAAAGTCGCCGCAGGTCTTTGATGATCGCCAGCTTCTCCTGCTGTTGCTGCGGGTAGAACTGGTCGAGCCAGCGCACCGAGCTGATAAGCAGTGGTTTACCTGCGGCTTTGGCGTCGGCAATTTTTTTCTCGAGTGCCTGCGCAGTGCGGTGAGCTTCTTCGCGGTCGTACGCAATCAACATCGAAGCATTCGATCCGTTACCCAGAATCGTGTCGACACGCCGCATGAAATACTGTTCGCTGCCCGGCCCCTCGGACACCTTGATCGAGAGTTTTTTCAGATCGTATTCAAAGCGATCTTTGCTGGCATAGATGATGGTACCGGCGATCGCAATAGGTATGAGGGCATAGAGTACCCACGTGAGCGGCTTACGGTTGCGGTGAATTGCCTGCGCCAGTTTACGCGCATTGTCTCTCTGGATAAATTTGTGTATCTTCGAAACTTTTTGCGGGCGCCAGCGTTCAAACAGCACTAAGAAGCAGGGAATAATGAAGGTGAGCGCTGCCCAGCAAAGCACCATACCGATGCCGCCGATAAAGCCAAACTGCGAGAAACCTCGAAAAGTCGTCACCGACAGAATTGAATACGAAATCGAAGTGGCAAACGCCGCCATGAAGGTTGCCGAAATGGTATAGAAGATCGCCCGATTGTACGAGCGTCTGAACGAAGTACCGTGCCCGCGCTCTTCGAGATAGCGAGCCATGAGAATCAGGCCGAAATTGATACCGTTGCCTACTATAATAGATGCGAGAAATGCAGTTTGCTGGTTGAGATAACCAATGCGAAAATAGGTTACGGCAAAGGTCACAAGTATGCCTACGAGCACTCCAGCGCAGAGCATCAACACCATGCGCATCGAGCGATAGTAGAGATAGATGGAGCCAAGAACAAGGAAAATGGTGAGCGCCGCAGTCTCGACGGTATCCTGGATAATGCTCGAAAAGTTCTGCAGCACGGACACGTAAGTGCCAGCAAGACCCACCTCCATCTGCGGGTGAAAATTCCTCGGATTCAACCGGTCAATGTCGGCCTGAAGCCTGCTGACTACCGCCTGGGAAAATTTCTGGTCAGCAGCATCGCCGGCAGGGCGAATGATAATCACCATATTTTGCCCCGTCTTGTCGGTAAAGTAGCCTTCTTTGTTGACGCCGAACGGGTTCTCGCCCTTATACTTATCGAAGATTTTTTTCAGTACTCTTTTGAGTTGTGCATTCGCGTCGTCTTCTTCCAGATCCAGCCCCAGGGCACTGAGCCGCGTCTTCTCGAGACGTTTGCGCAAAGCACTGCGCAGCTCCTTCAGCTCGCCCATACTGAGATAGTAGAAAAGCCTATCCTTGAAGAATTGTTCGGCCTCGTGCGTGTTGTAGTCGAAAAAGCGAATGAGCTCCTTCGGATATTTTTCGAGTAAGGCTGCATAGGCATGCGCAAACTTCTTATTCGCCTCAAAATCGGGAGAATAGATCGAAACGAAGATGTTCCCGACGCCGCCTGTACGCTCCGTTGCTTCTTTGACATGCAACACGCTGCGGTCGTTTTCTGGCAGCAGCGTGGCGAAATCGGTGCGCACATCCTGGAAGAGCTTAACAGTGAAGAAGCCCGCGACAATAGAAACGGCCAGCACACCGAGCAGTATCTTACCCGGCGCCCGGTAGATTGCCCCGACGAGTTTAATCTGCTGCGCCAGCAACAGGCGGCGCCAGCGGCTAAGTTTCTCTTCGGGGATCTTCAATCTGTACCTGCTTCTATACTTTTTTGGATTCTGAACGCGCGACGATGGATTTCATAATTTCTGAAGTGCCACCGCCAATTTCGGCCAGTTTTATATCGCGATAGAGCCGGGCAACCGGGTAATCTTCAATGTAACCTGCCCCGCCAAATACTTGTACAGCAAGATTTGCCACTTCCCGGGCATAGGTCGACGCCATGAGCTTCAGTGATGCGGTGCGGGCGGCCAGTTCGACGCGCTCACCATTGTGTTCGATATGCGATTGATCACCCGCTTCATCGAGCAGCCAGGCGGTCTCGTGCAGCACCTGCCGTGCAGCCTCGTACTTGGTAATCATGTCAGAGATCATGAAGGCTACAGCCTGGTGCTTGATGATTGGCTTGCCGAACGCCTTACGCTCCTTCGCGTATTTGCGGCAGTGATTGATTGCGGCGGCCATGACACCCACTGAATAAGCGCCGAGCGCCAGGCGCTCTCGGTTGAATGCCGACATGATAATCGCAAAGCCACGGCCGGGTCTGCCCAAAATGTCAGACTCGCTCACCTCAACTTCATCAAAGAAGAGTTCGCCCGTGGGCGAGCCTTTAAGGCCCAGCTTGTCCATCGGCTTGCCGCGCGACACGCCCTTAGCATGCGCGTCAACGATAAAGACGGTCTGGCCAGAGCGGACTTTTCCCCCCTCCGCCTCTGGCACCTCCCCCCGCTCGCGGGGGGAGGTCGGGAGGGAGGACTCGACGCGAGCGAGCACAAGCACATAGTCACAGATGGGAGCGTTGGTGATATACGTTTTTGAACCACTAATGTAGTATTTGCCATCTCTGAACACAGCCTTAGTCTGGATGTTGGCAACATCCGAACCGGCTCCAGGCTCGGTAACCGCAAGAGCTCCCACTTTTTTACCCTTGATTATATCGGGGAGGTATTTCTGTTTCTGCGCCTCGGTGCCGTGTTCGCGCAGGGGCAAACCAAACAAACCGACGGAAGCTCCCACTGAAAAAAAGGTAGAGCCACACGCCTCGGCGAGCGCTTCCTGCAGGTGTGTTGCATAGTAGTAGCTGCAGTTACTGCCGCCGTATGCCTCTTCGTGCATGGCGCCAGTATAGCCGACCTGGTAGAGTTTTTCAAAATGCGAACGCGGCACTTCGCCTTTTTTGTCGAGCTCGGCGGTGTGCGGGGCAATTTCTTTCTGGCAGAATTCGCGAAATTTGTTGAACGCTTCTTTTTCGTCGCCTTCAAGGTCTGAGTCGATCCAGAGTTCTTTCATGTTGGCAGAGATAATCGAACGCATGACCTCTGACGTACCGGCACCGAGGGTCGACAGTCGCGAATCGCGGTATGCACGCTCAACGGGGTACTCGTGTATAAAGCAATACCCCCCGAATACCTGGCCAATATCATAGGCCACCTCGACGTTGCTTTCTGTCGTATAGAGTTTTGCGATCGATGACTCGATGGGCGCCGGCAGGCCACGGTCTTTTTTCATCGCGCTTTGGTAAACGAGCAGGCGCGCTGCATCGAGCTTGTAACGCGAGCGGGCTATCTTGTCCTGTATTGCCTGAAAGCGGATAATCGGTTCGCCAAATTGTTTGCGCTGTTTCGCGTAAAGTGTGCCACCCTTGATCAGGCTGTTCATGCCGCCGAGACCCGCCGCAACAAGCACCGTACGCTCCCACTCGAGTGTCGCCCGGCCGACACGCAGAAAGCCCGAGTTCTCTTCGCTGATCCTATTTTCTACCGGAACTTCCATGTCTTCAAAGATGAGTTCGCTCGTGGTCGAAGTCTTCATGCCCATCTTGTTAAGTTTTTTTCCAACGGAAAAGCCCTTGAATGTCTTCTCGACAATGAACACCGAAACGCCAAAAGCTCCCTTCTTTTTGTCGGTGACTGCCATACAGATGAAGACATCGCCGATGGGCCCGTTCGTAATGAACATCTTGCTGCCGTTGATAATGTAACGGTCGCCCTTACGCACGGCACGTGTCTGCATACTGCCCGCCGCGTCAGAGCCCGAGCCCGGTTCGGTGAGACCGAGCCCGGCTGTCCATTGGCCGGACGCAAGTTTTGGCAGGTATTTCTCTTTTTGCTCTTTCGTACCGAGAAGCACAATGGGCATTGTGCCAATGATCGCATGCGCACCGAGCGCGAGGGTAAGGCCACCGTCGGTGGATCCCTCAGAGAAGGCTTCGTGCGCCACAGAGGTCATCAGGCAAGAGGCACCACTGCCACCATATTCTTCGGGCACCGAAAGCCCCAGGAGACCGATATCCGCCATCTTTTGCCAGAGTGTCGGATCCCAGGTGCCCTCGAGGTCACGCTTTTCGACCGAAGGGCGGATTTCACGCACCGCGAAATCATAGACCATGTTGCGGTATTCCATCACTTCATCGGGAAGGCGGTATTTCATTTTGCTGCGGCCTGCGGTCGCTTCTTTATTCTGAGCTGTCATGTCGCCAGAAACCAAAAAGAATGGCCCGGGACA
>Ga0272446_1005698_pt1 | contig 13517 bp, 13 predicted proteins | sample YNPCB0061_FD_194587 | JGI IMG/M metagenome (GOLD analysis project Ga0272446, IMG submission 194587) | Hot spring microbial mat communities from Yellowstone National Park, WY, United States - YNP-CB-006-1 | ecosystem: Environmental > Aquatic > Thermal springs > Hot (42-90C) > Sediment | place...
CTTCGTCGTCCTCATCCGCTGCCTCCGCCCGGCACCGTCCGTCGGCGCCTGAACCCGAGTTCAGTCGGATTTCAAGATCCCGTCAGGGTACGCTCCGGCGGATAGGTACGCACGCACGGCGCGGTCGCCTCGCTGTGCGGCGGCGGCTGCCCGACCGCGCCCACCGCCACCGCCAACGCCGTCGCCGGCCCGCCCGCGCGCATCCACCTCGACATCGACTGCTCGTCGGGAGGCACGGCCGCCGACACGCTCCTCATCGAGCGCGCCTCGGCCCCGGCGCTCACCTCGGTGCTCGCCGAGCTCCAGAGCTGGAGCCTCTACGACGTCATCGTCGCGCCGCGCCGCAACGCCTTCGGCGGCTGCACCGCCACCTACGACGACTACGCCGTCTGCAGCGCCTGGACCTACGCCTACCGCGTGCGCGCCAACGACGGCCGCGTGGTCAGCGACGCCTCGCGCGTCACGCTGGCCATCGGCCCCGGCACGCGCCGCTGCGGCACCGTCGCCGTCGGAGGCAACGCGCTGACCGTGCGCACCTTCCGCCGCGACGGCGCCGCCCCCGCCGTCGCGACCGACGCCCCCTTCGTCGCCATCCAGGACGGCAGCGGCGCCTTCACCCCGGTCGCGCCCACGGCGCTCGGCCTCTACGGCCAGACCATCACCGACGGTGCGGGCCGCTATGGCGTGGCCGTCGCCTGCGGCGCCTCGACGGTGCAGCTCCTCCAGGCCACGCTGACCGAGGGCGCCACCATCGACGTCACCTGCGCCTCGACCGCCGCCGGCAACGGCCGCACCGTTGAGCTCCGCAAGACGAGCTGCCAGCGCGCCGATGTGACCATCGGCAACGTGACCTGGAGCGGCCCGTGCGACCCGACCGCCACGCAGTCCTTCGCCGTCCCCGCGACGCCCCTCGACGCCGGCGGGCTCTCCTTCACCAACGGCGTCCCCGAGCGGTTCTCTCTCGAGCGCGGCGTCGCCGGCGCCCTCGTCGTCGCCGACTTCGCCGGGCCGCGCTCGGCCCCCGTCGACCTCCGCCGCGTCACCGTCGGCCCCGGCGTCCTCTGGTACGCGACCCTCTTCACCCCGACGCTCGCGCTGGCCACCGGCCGCGGGACCGGCCCCGGCGACGTCGCCGGCCTCCCGGCGATTTTGCGTCAAGCAACTGACATCCACCGCGTCTGCGCCGGCCCCTTCTGCCACTACCTGCAGGCGCTCACCGACGTCGACGACAGCGCGCAGCCCGCGCCCGTCGCCCCCGCCGCGACGGTGACGGCCACCGGCCTCACGCTCGCGGCGCCGATCTCCGGCCTCGGCGCGCAGCTCCAGCTCGGCGGCTGGACGGTGTCGATCTCGCGCGGCTGGCTCGACCGCGGCCTCACCTACGCCTACCCGCGCCTCTGCGACCTGCCCGGCTCCTCGGCGCGCTGCCTCGACGCCGTGCCCCGCCCCGCCGCCTGGACGCTCACCGGCTTCACCCCCGTCGGCGCCTGGTCGCTCGTCGACGTCTGGAACGCCACCCAGCGCCCGCACGCCGCCCGCGACGGCCTCGCCTACGGCGCCGCCTCCACCACCGGCTCGCTCTGAGCCAAGGGCAGCCGAGCGCGGGCTTGATCCCGCCGCGAATCGATTGCATTATACTCATCATCTCATCCACATGATGGCCATCCCCCGCCGCCGCCTCGCCCGCGCCTCGCTCCTCGTCGCGATCATCGTGACGGGCGGCGCCGCCGTTGGTGCGGGCGGCTGCGACTTCGCGCGCGTCGCCCTCGCCAATTCGCGCTGGTTCTTCCGCACGCCGTCGCCGGCGCCCTTCGCCGATCGCCCGCGCGCCGACGACGCGGCCCTCTCGGTCCTGTGGGTCGGCCACGCCACCGCGCTCATCCAGATCCACGATCGCTACATCCTCACCGACCCCGTCTTCACCGAGCTCGTCGGCGGCCTCTCGCGCCGCGTGGTCGCGCCCGGCCTCCGCCCCGACCAGCTCCCCCACCTCGCGGCGGTGCTGGTCTCGCACCGCCACTTCGATCACCTGTCGAAGGACTCGCTCGCCCTCCTCGCCGGGCGCGCCGACGTGATCCTCACCCCGGCCGGTGCCGGGGCCGACGTCCCGCGCGAGGCCGGCCCCGTCGAGGAGCTCGCCTGGGACGAGCAGCTCCGCACCGCCGACGGCCTCACCATCACCGCCGTCCGCGTCGCGCACGAGGGCAACCGCCTCCTCCACGACGGCGCCGCCCACCCGCGCGCCTTCACCGGCTACGTCGTCGAGCACCGCGGCCTCACCGTCTTCTTCCCCGGCGACACCGCCTACGCGCGCGACCGCTTCGACGCCGTCCGGCGCCGCTTCCCGCGCATCGACCTCGCCCTCCTCCCCGTCGGGCCGATCACCCCGACGCGCATGATGCGCGCCCACCACCTCGATCCCGCCGAGGCGCTGACCGCCTTCGAGGATCTCGGCGCCGCGCAGATGGTCCCCGTCCACTTCGGGACCTTCATGCACTCGTTCGACCTCCCCGGCGAGGTCGAGCGCGCGCTCGACGAGGCGCTCGCGGCGCGACCGGCGCTGACCTCGCGCGTTCACCGCTTGGGCCCCGGACAGAGGCGCGTCATCATCCCTCGAGGGCGACGGACATGAGATATCCTGATGGACACAAACAGGCGGTGCGCCAAAAGATCGTCGAGGCGGCGTCGCGCGCGCTGCGGCGCGAGGGGCTCGCCGGCGTGAGCATCCCCGCGCTCATGAAGCGCGCGGGCCTCACCCACGGCGGCTTCTACGTGCACTTCTGCGATCGCGACGAGCTGGTCGCCGAGGCGGCGCGCTTCGCCGGCGACGAGACCGGCGCGCGCGTCTTCGACGGCACCGGCTCCGTCGAGGAGATGCTCGAGGCCTACCTCTCGCCGCAGCACGTGGCCCACCCCGAGGCCGGCTGCGTCGTCGCCGCGCTCGGCGGCGAGGGGGCGCGCCAGCCGACACGCGTGCGCCGCGCCTTCGACGAGGTCGCCCGCGGCCTGGTCGTCCTCGTCCAGAGGAAGCTCACGCCGCGGCGCGACCGCGAGCGCGCGCCCAGCGACGAGGCGCTGGCGCTCACCGCGCGCATGGTCGGCGCGGTGGTGCTGGCGCGGATGGTCGACGACCCGAAGCTGGCGGCGCGCATCCTCGCCGCGGCGAAGGCGGAGGCGCGCGTGTCGCTCGGCGGCGACGACTGAGCGCCGGCCCATCCGAGTCGACGCCGGCCGCGCCGGCGTCTTTTTTGTCCAATAAAATGATGACTATCATCCAATCACACGTACGACGGAGGACGAACCGATGAAGCTCCATGATCACCCGACGGCGCGCGCCCTCGCCGCCGCCGCGCCACCGCCAACCGCGCCGGCGCCGCTCACCGTCGACGACCTCCGCCGCCTCGCGCTCGAGGCGGGCGCCGACGACGCCGCCGCGGTGTCGCTCGCGCACCCCGACCTCGCCGAGGAGCGCCCGCACGCCGAGGCCGCCCTCCCCGGCGCGCGCGCCCTCGTCTCGCTCGTCGTCCGCATGCACCCCGACGACATCCGCAGCCCGACGCGCAGCGTGGCCAACCACAAGTTCCACCGCGCCGGCCACGTCGTCGACGAGGTCGCCCACCGCGTCGCCGCCCGCCTCTCCGCGCTCGGCCACCCGACGATCAACCCGCCGATGGCCTTCCCGATGGAGATGGACGCCTTCCCCGGCCGCAGCTGGATCATCGCCCACAAGCGCGTCGCCGTCGCCGCGCAGCTCGGCACGATGGGCCTGCACCGCAACGTCATCCACCCGCGCTTCGGCTCCTTCATCCTCCTCGGCACCGTCGTCACGACCGCCGAGGTCACCGGCGCCTCCGCCCCGCTCTCGTTCGACCCCTGCGTCTCCTGCAAGCTCTGCGTCGCCGCCTGCCCCGTCGGCGCCATCGAGCCCGACGGGACGTTTCGCTTCTCCGCCTGCTACGACCACAACTACCGCGAGTTCATGTCTGGCTTCACCGACTTCGTCGAGGAGGTGGCCGACAGCCGCGACCGCTTCGCCTTCCGCGATCGCGTCTCGCAGGCGGAGAGCGCCTCGATGTGGCAGAGCCTCGCCTACGGCCCGAACTACAAGTCCGCCTACTGCCTCGCCGTCTGCCCCGCCGGCGAGGAGGTCCTCGCGCCCTTCCTCCGCGACCGCGCCGCCTTCCAGGCGCGCGTCATGCGCCCGCTCACCACGCGCGAGGAGCCGGTCTACGTCGTCCCCGGCTCCGACGCCGAGGCGCACGTCGCGCGCCGCTTCCCGCACAAGCGCGTGCGCCACATCCGCTCGAGCCTGCGCGCGCGCTCGCCGAGCACCTTCTTCCGCGCGCTGCCGCACGTCTTCCAGCGCGGCCCCGCGCGCGGCTGGGCGGCCACCTTTCACTTCACGCTCACCGGCGGCGACCCCGTCGAGGCGACGGTGCGCATCGACGACGGCACGCTCGAGCTCCGCCCCGGCCTCGAGGGCACGCCCGACGTCGCCGTCGAGTGCGACGGCGAGCGCTGGCTCGACGTCGTCAGCGGCCGCCGCCACCCGGTCGTCGCGGTCCTCACCCGCCAGATGAAGGTGCGCGGTAACCGCTCGTTATTGAACAAGTTCGCCGCCTGTTTTCCCCGCTGACCTCGACGGAGACCAAAATGGAAACCAACCGCTATTCCGACACCCGCCTGACCCGCCGCCTGCGCGAGCGCTACGGCCCGTGGGCGCTCGTCACCGGCGCCTCCGACGGCATCGGCCGCGAGTTCGCCCGCAGCCTCGCGCGCGCCGGGCTCCACGTCGTGCTCGTCGCCCGCCGCGCCGCCGCCCTCGAGGCGCTGGCCGCCGAGCTGCGCGCCGCGCACGGCGTCGAGGTGCGCACCGCGGCCGTCGATCTCGCCCCGCCCGATGGCGTCGCCCGCGTCCTCGGCGCCGTCGCCGAGCTCGACCTCGGCCTGTTCGTCGCCGCCGCCGGCTTCGGCACCTCCGGCCGCTTCACCGAGTCGGTTCTCGAGGCCGAGCTGTCGATGATTGACGTGAATTGCCGCGCCGTCTGCGCCCTCGCCCACGCGCTCGGCTCGCGCTTCGCCGCCGCCCGCCGCGGCGGCATCGTCCTCATGAGCTCGCTCCTCGCCTTCCAGGGCGTGCCGCGCGCCGCCAACTACGCCGCGACGAAGGCCTACGTGCAGACGCTGGCCGAGGGGCTGCGCGTCGAGCTCGCGCCCGTCGGCGTCGACGTGATCGCCTCGGCGCCGGGGCCGATCCACAGCGGCTTCGCGGCGCGCGCCGGGATGACGATGTCGCTCGCGCTCGGGCCGAGCGCCGTCGCCGACGCCACGCTGCGTCGTCTCGGCCGCCGCGCGACCGTGCGCCCCGGCTGGCTCTCGTGGCTGCTCGAGGCGTCGCTGGCGCTCCTGCCGCGCGTCCTCCGCGTGCGCGTCCTCGCGCTCGTGATGGCGCAGATGACGCGACGGCAGCTCCCGGCGTAGCGTAGGGGGATGGGGACGGTCTCGCTCCGCGAAGCGCTCGGGCTCGTCGACGTCGCCGCCGCGGCCCGCGCCGCCGCGCTCGCCTTCCGCGGCGATCCGACGACGCCCCCGTCGAAGTTCGGCCTCTCCAGCCTTCGCATCCTCCAGCCGCGCCTGGCGCTCGCGACCTGGGCCGGGCGCCGCGTCGGCGGCCGCCGCGTCCCGCTCTACAACCTCTTCTGCCACGACCGCCCGCCCGTCGAGGAGGGCTGGTCGGTGCGGGTCACCACCGCCCGCGACTTCGCCGGGCACCAGGCCACCTACGACAGCCACAACGGCACCGACTTCGCCGTCCCCGTCGGCACGCGCGTCGCCGCGGCCGCCGACGGCGTGGTGGCCCGCGTCTCGAGCGAGTTCGATCGCGGCGGCCTCAAGGTGGTGATCGACCACGGCGGGGGCCTCGTCACGACCTCGAACCACCTCGCGCGCGCGCTGGTCGCGCCCGGCGATCGCGTGCGCCGCGGCGACGTGGTCGCGCTCTCCGGGATGTCGGGGATCGACGGCGTCGCGGTCTTCCCGTGGAACGCGCCGCACGTCCACTACAACGTCTGGCTCGACGGCGAGGCGGTCGATCCCTTCGCCCCCGACGAGCGCGAGTCGCTGTGGTGGCGCCCCAACGACCCGCGCCCCGCGCCGCCGCCCGACGACGCCGCGCTCCCGCCGACGGCCTGGGACCTCGACGCCGTCGAGCGCACCCTCGCCTCCTGCCTCCACCCGCCGACGCGCGCGGCCATCGACGCCGAGCGCGACCCCGACCGCCGCGCCGTCGCCTGCGTCTTCTTTTCTGTCTACTACCCCACCCGCTTCGGCGTGCGCCCGTCGCTGGTGAAGGCGCGCAGCCCGCGCCGCCCGGTCCTCTCGCTGCCCTTCCTCGCCGAGGACTTCGACGGCGTGGCCTGGCCGACGGGGCGCGGCTGGCGCTGACTCAGCGCTCGCTGTCGAGGTGCGCCATCGCCTGCGCCTGATAGCGCGTCCCCGCGACCGGCGGGATCGCCGCCTCGATGCGCGCGCGCTCGTCGGCGGTGAGCGCGATCCCGACCGCGCCCAGCGATTCGTCGAGCTGCGCCCGCGTGCGCGCCCCGACCACCGGCACCATCGAGGCGCCGCGCCCCAGCACCCAGGCGATCGCCAGCTGCGACGGCTTCACCCCGCGCGCGTCGGCGAGCGCCCGCAGCGTCTCCACCAGCCGCTCGTTCTGCGCGCGGTTCTCGTCGGAGAAGCGCGGCAGGTGGGCGCGGAAGTCGCGCGGCCCCGCCGGCCGCGACCCGCTGAGGAGCCCGCGCGACAGCACGCCGTACGCCGTCACGCCGATCCCCAGCTCGTCGAGCACCGGGAAGATCTTGTCCTCCGGCCCGCGGCTCACCAGCGAATACTCGATCTGCAGATCGACGATCGGGTGCACCGCGTGCGCGCGCCGGATCGTCTCGGGGCCGACCTCCGACAGGCCGATGTGCCGCACGTACCCCGCCTTCACGAGGTCGGCGATGGCGCCGATGGTGTCCTCGATCGGCACCGACGGATCGAGGCGCGCCGGGCGGTAGATGTCGACGTGGTCGACGCCGAGGCGCGTGAGGCTGTAGGCGAGGAAGTTCTTCACCGCCGCCGGGCGCGCGTCGAAGCCGCCCCAGCCGCCGTCGGGCGAGCGCAGCGCGCCGAACTTCACCGAGAGCAGCGCGCGGTCGCGCCGTCCACCGGCGAGCGCGCGGCGGAGGAGGAGCTCGTTGTGGCCGGCGCCGTAGAAGTCGCCGGTGTCGAGCAGCGTGACGCCGCGGTCGAGCGCCGCCTGGATGGTGGCGACGCTCTCCTCCTCGTCGGCGTGGCCGTACATCCCCGACATCCCCATGCAGCCGAGCGCCAGCGCGGAGACCGTCGGCCCATGCGTCCCGAGTCGCTTCGTGTCCATGTGCATGGCCTCGAACCTAGGGCCATCGGTCTCATTTGGGAAAAAGGCACCTGTTCGTGCCATACTCTCCTTTCGGTAACCATGGCGACGTCGACGAAGGCCGAGAAGGAGCGGCTTCTCCGCGAGGTGCTCGAGCGGGTGGGCGACAAGTGGACGCTGCTCGTCATCGAGGCGCTCGGCGAGGCGGGCGGCGAGCTGCGCTTCACCCAGCTCCGCGATCGCATCGGCGGCGTGAGCCAGAAGATGCTCACCAAGACGCTGCGCGAGCTCGAGCGCGACGGCCTCGTGCGCCGGACCGTGCACGCGGTGGTCCCGCCGCGCGTCGACTACGCGCTGACGCCGCTCGGCGACGCGCTCGGCGAGGCGGTCTGCGACATCTGGCGGTGGGTCGAGACCCACATGAAGGACGTCGAGCGGGCGCGCCGAACGTACGACGCGAGGGTAAAATCGGACGCATGACCAAGATCGCACTGTGGGTGGGAGCCGTCGGGGCGCTGGCCGCGTCGGCGGCGGGTTGCGGCGGCGGCGAGTCGCCGTACGCGCGCTTCATCGGGACGTGGCAGTCGGTGGCCGGCTCGACGATCCAGGCGGCCTGCCCGGCCCCCGTCGGCAACGTGAACAACGAGCTGCGCGGCAACTTGCAGATCCTGCCGGCGCTCGACGCCAATCTGGTAGTGCTCGATCCGAACGGCTGCGATCCGCTGTTCACGGTCAGCGGCAACGTGGCCACCGCGACGGCGAACCTGAGCTGCAGCCACCCCGGGCAGCAGATGGGCGTCACGCAGGAGGACGTCTACACGTCGCTCACCCTCACCACCGTCGACGGCAAGACGCTGCAGCACGCGGGGATGGGGAACGCGACCTTCACGTCGGCCGCCGGGTCGCTGCGCTGCACATTTACTGTCAACGCGAATTGGAAGAAGGTCTCGAACGAGTGAGCGCCGCGCGGCGCGTCAGGGGTTCTCGACGGCGAAGTCGAGGCGCTTCTTGACGGTCTCGCCGGGCTTCACGTCGACGGTGAGGGTGCGGCGGATCTTGTACTCGGGGTTGGCGAAGACGACCTTGTGCGCGCCGGACTTCACCTTGAGGACGAGCGGCGTGGTGCCGCGCTCCTGGCCGTCGACGGTGACGGTGCACCAGGGGCTGGAGGCGAAGACCAGGCTGCCCTCGCCGTCGACGGCGGCGGGGGCGGACGCGGACGGCGCAGCGGCGGGCGCGGAGGTCGCGGCGGGGCGCGCGGGCTTCTCGACGCCGGAGCCGCGCTTGAGCGCGACGTCGAAGGCGGCCTCCTCGCCGGGCGCGAGCGTCACCCGGTGGACGACGGCGCGGTAGCCGGAGAGCCTCACGGTGATGGCGTGCTCGGCGCCGGGGGCCAGCCCCTCGAGGCGCGCTGGGCTGCGCGCGGCGTGGCGCACGCCGTCGACGAGGATGGTGGCGCCCTTCGGCTCGGTGCGGACCTCGATCGCCGTCGCGGCGGGCGCGGGAGCGGGCGGCGGCGACGGCGTCTCCGGCGGCACAGCGGCAGGCGCGGGCGGCGCGACGGCGACGGGCGGCGCGGCGACCACGGCCGGCTCCGATTTCGTGTCTAGCGCGGGCCGCCCCCGCAGCGAGCGCACCCCGATGACGATCACCACGCCAGCGACGGCGAGCAGCGCCGCCGACCACCAGACCGCGGTGGCGCGCGATCGCGCCGGCCCGTCCGGCAGCGGCTCGACCGCGGCCACCTTCGCGACCTCGATCGCGGGCGGCGGCGCCGTCGGTGCGGTCGCCGTCGGAGCGGCCGCCGTCGTCGCGACGGCCCCCGGCACGCTCTTCGGCGGCACCACGTCCACCTCGGCGCTCGGCGCCACCGACAGCGGCGCCAGCGGCGGATCCTCGTCCATCGCGTCGAGCGGCAGCGACGGCAGCACCGGCGTCTCCACCGGCGTCCCCTCGCGCGACCGCGCGCTCGCCTGCGACTGGCTGCGCCGACGGGCACCGGCCGGCGTCGGCGAGGCCGCGCGCGCCTTCTCGTCGGCGATGCGGTCGGCCTCGCGCTCCTCGGCGAGCGCCGCCACGTGCTCGGAGAGCCGCCCCACGTCGGAGATCTCCGCCGCCGCGTCCCAGCGCGCCGCGCGATCGGCGAACGTGCCGCGCACCCAATCGCCCAGCGCCTGCGTCGACAGGCGCAGCCGCCGCTCGTGCGCCCACGCCTCGAGCGCCTCGCCGAGCGCGCGCGCCGACGTGAAGCGCTGGTCGCGCTCGCCCGCCAGCGCCTTCATCACGATCGCCTCGAGCGCCGCGTCGTACCCGGGGTCGAGCGCGCGCGGCGGGATCACCGCCCCATCGACGATCTGCTTGAGGATCTGAAAATCGCTGTCGCCGCGGAACAGGCACCGCCCGAGCGTCAGCTCCCACAACAGAATCCCCAGCGCGTAGACGTCGGAGCGGCGATCGAGCGGCTCGGCGCGGCACTGCTCCGGCGACAGGTACGAGACCTTCCCCTTGAACGACCCGCCGCGCGTCTCGGTGATGCGGTTCTGCGCCTTGGCGATCCCGAAGTCGAGGAGCTTCACCACGCCGTCGTACGAGACGATCACGTTCTGCGGCGAGACGTCGCGGTGGACGATGTCGAGCGGCCGCCCGTCGAAGTCGCGGCGCTCGTGCGCGTAGTGCAGCCCGGCCGCGACCCCGACGACGATGGCGATGGCGTGCTCGAGCGGCAGCCGCGCGCGCGCCTCGGGCGCGTCGAGGCGCCGCGCGATCGCGCGCAGGTCTTCGCCGGCGACGTACTCCATCGCCAGGTAGTAGCTGCCCTCGTGCACGCCGACCTCGAAGGTCTGCACGAGGTTGGGGTGCGTGAGCGTCGTGGCGATGCGCGCCTCGTCGAGGAACATCTCGACGAAGTCGTTGCGCGTCGCCAGGTGCGGGAGGATCCGCTTGATGACGACGGGCTTGCCGAAGCCGAGCATGCCGTGGGCGCGCGCGAGGAAGAGCTCGGCCATGCCGCCCGTCGCGAGCCGCTCGACGATCTCGTACTTCCCGAGGACCTGTCCTGGGTGGAGCGTCTTGGGGGGCGAGGGGGGCGAGCCGGCCCGCGCAGTCACACGTGAGCCGTGGAGCATATCATATGGATGACCGAAGCCCGTTCGCTGATCAATCGGGAATCGATTTCGTATTGTGCCTTTCGATATCGATTTACGACGTTATTGCCAGGCAGTTCCCGTCGAAGTGGGGCACATGCAGGTATTTGTACCCGTCACGCGCAGCGCTTTTCCCGCCGCCGAAGGCATTCCGCTGTCTTCGTACGCCCAACACACACACTGCGCATTCGCGCCGTTGGTGTTCGTGCTCCGTTTGCAGACGACCTTGGTCGTCCCATTGGGACAGACCTGCTGAAAGGTGTCCTTCACGTTGGCCATCGGGAACGAGGCCGCCGCGTCGGTGGCCAGCGCCTGGTCGTAGCTCCCGGCCGGCGTGCACGAATAGAAGCTCTGCCCAAATCCGTTGGCGTGCGCCGCCTGACACTTTCCGCCGGGGCAGCAGCCTTTCTGTCCATCATTTTTGTCGGCGCCCGCGCACTCGCACCCCGTCGCCGCCGCGCCGTCGCAGTCGAAGTAGTTGGCCTCGCACGCCTGGATGAGGCAGCTGCCGGCCGGGCACTTCGGCGTCGCGTGGTCGAGGGTGCAGGGTTTGTTGCACGCGCCGCAGTGCGCCGGGTCGTAGAGGTTGGTCTCGCAGCCGTCGTCGGCCATCGGCGCGATCGGGCGGTTGCAGTCGCCGCGCCCGGCGAGGCAGGTCGGCGTGCAGAGCCCGCCCGCGCACTGGGGAGCAGCCACTCCCGTCGACGAGCAGGTGCGACCGCAGGCGCCGCAGCTCGCCACGTCGGTGGCGGTGTCGATGCAGGCCTCGGAGCAGCAGGCGAGCGCGCCCGGACAGACCGCGCCGGCGGTGAGGTCGCAGCCGTCCACGCAGCGCCCGCTCGCGCTGCAGCGCTTGCCGGGCGCGCAGTCGCTCGCGTCGACGCACTCGACGCAGCGGTGCTGCACGAGGTCGCAGCGCGGCGTGGGGGCCGCGCACTCCGTCGGCGACTTGCAGCCCGGGACGCACTGGCCGTTCGCCGCGCACCAGCTCCCCGTCGGGCAGCTGTCCGGCGAGGCGCGGCAGGCGCACTCGCCGCCGTCGCCGCAGCCGCCCGCGCCGAGGTCGGGGAGCGGCTCGATCTTCAGGCTGAAGCAGCTCGAGCTCGCGCCGCCGAGGTCGCTCTCGGTGCAGGCCGAGCCGATCGGCTGCGCCCCCGCCTCGTCGGCGAAGGCGATCAGCACCAGCGTGCGGCGCCCCGGCGGCACGTCGATCGCGAGCGGCTGCCCCGGCGTCGCGCTGCGCGACAGGAGCGGCGCGGGCGCCCCCGCGGCCAGCCCGGTCCCGTCGCAGCGCGCCACGTTCCCGTCGTAGACGTCGATGCGGAAGAGCCGCGCCGCGCGCGCCAGCTCCCCCGGATCCATCGTCGTGCAGGTGGAGGTGCCACACCCCGCCGCCGCCCCACACAGCGCACCGAAAGCAATCAATAAGCGAATATCGAAACCACGCGTCACGGTATTCATTGTACGAGGTTTAAATGGCCTCTACAATGAATCGCGTGAGCTCATATCGTCGCCTCTTTCCCATCGCGGCGCTGATCGCCACCGTCACCGCCGCGGCGCCGGCGCGCGCCGAGATCGAGTCCACCGTCGTGAAACAGGGCCTCGCCGCCTACGCCGACCTCGAGTACGCGCGCGCCATCGCGCTCCTCACGGAGGCGCAGCAGGAGTCGCTCACGCGTGAAGAGAAAATCGTGGTCTACCGTACGCTCGCTTTAGCCCATATTGCGTTGGGCGATTCCGCGGCGGCGAAAAACGCCTTCGTCGGCCTCCTCCGCGCCGATCCCGCGTTCCAGATCGAGCGCGGCGCGGCGCCCAAGGTGCGCGCCCTCTTCGAGGAGGCGAAGGCGCAGGCGGCGACCTCCGGCCGCCTCGACGACGCGCTCCCGTCGGTGAAGCCGACCATCGAGCCGGCGCGCCCGGTCGAGGGCCAGTCCGTGCGCGTCAGCGTCCGCTACCCTGGCGGCGTCGCCAAGACCATGTCGCTCTATCACCGCGCGGCCGCCGCGCGCGCGTTCGAGGTGCGCACGATCCCCGCGCAGGCCGACGGCAGCTTCACCGCCACGATCCCAGCCACCGCCGTTCGTGCGCCGGTCCTCCAGCTCCACGTCACGCTCCTCGACGGCGCGGGCGCAGCCGTCGCCGGCGCAGGCACCGTCGCGCTCCCGCTCGAGATCCCCATCGCCGCGCGCGCCCGCCCGCTCTACAAACGCGGCTGGCTCTGGGGCCTCGTCGCCGGCGTCGCAGGCGCCGCGATCCTCGCCGGCACGCTCGGCGCAGTCCTCCCGCAGCAAAACGCGCACGTCGAAATCCGCCCGCTCTAACACAACGGCAACGCCGGCCACCGGTCCCGGTCCCAGGCCCGCCCCCGAGACCACTCTCCGATTTTCGGAGACCCCTCCGAAATCGGTATGGCCATGTGAGCCCACCCCCTCGCTAACCCACGATGCGCACACTGGATGCGCTGTGGTTCGGCCGTTGCACAACGCCGCACCATGAAGCGCATCAGCCGAATCGCCCCACTCGCCATCGCCGTCCTCGCCGCTGCGTGTCAATCGGCCGCAGGGCCCGGCCACATCGACGTCGCGCTCTCCGGGACGCAACCGACGTCGAGCGGCAGCGAGGTCGCCTCGGTGATCGTGACCGTGAAGGAGATCGATCTCGAGGTGCGCGGCAAGGGCTGGGTCCCGGTCGTGACCACCCCGCAGACGATCGACCTCCTCGCGCTAGACGGAAAACCGCTCACCACGCTCGGCGTCGCGCAGCTCCCCGCGGGCCGCGTGAAGGGCATGCGCTTCCTCCTCGACGACGCGGGCGCGAAGGTGATCTTGAAGGATGGCAAGACGGCCAAGCTGGAGCTCCCCGACCACGGCGTCCTCCAGGTGAAGGGCTCGTTCCACGTCGGGCCCTGCGCCGCGGGGACCGTGCTCGTCGACTTCGATCCCAAGCTCGAGAAGGAGCGCGATCGCAAGACC
>Ga0272446_1005699_pt1 | contig 13515 bp, 14 predicted proteins | sample YNPCB0061_FD_194587 | JGI IMG/M metagenome (GOLD analysis project Ga0272446, IMG submission 194587) | Hot spring microbial mat communities from Yellowstone National Park, WY, United States - YNP-CB-006-1 | ecosystem: Environmental > Aquatic > Thermal springs > Hot (42-90C) > Sediment | place...
TAGTCGGCACAAGGCATCCCACCCAGTACGGCAAAGCATGGGCATATAAATTAGGGAAAGCCCTAGCCGAAAATGGTTTTGTGGTGGTGTCTGGGTTGGCTGAGGGTATTGATGGTGAGGCGCATCGCGGTTGTTTGAGCGCTCGAGGACAGGCGATCGCGGTAATCGGTACAAGCCTAGAAAAAATCTATCCGCCGCAACATCGGCAGTTATCAGCGCAGATCAGTGCTCAGGGCTTGATTTTGAGCGAATATCCCTACGGCACAGAAACCGACAAATCCTTCTTCCCCCGCCGCAATCGCATCATTGCTGGACTATGTCGCGCGACTTTGGTAATTGAGGCTCCCGCCAAGTCTGGTGCATTGATTACCGCTCATCAAGCCAATGATTATGGACGGGAGGTATATGCCCTGCCCAATAGCGTGGAGATCAATGAAGCTAGGGGCTGTTTGGCATTGATTGCTAAGGGGGCGGGGGTGATTCTGGGAGTTGATGAACTGCTGACTGCTTTAGGGACTATGCCCCAGCTTGATCGGCAATTAGAGGGGTATCCCAGCCCTGCCCCAGATAATAGTACGCTTCGCTTAGTGCCTGCCGCGCTCAGTAGCTCAACCAGCAGTGGCAGAAATATTGCTATTGAGAATTCTGCGACCCTATCTTCCAGTAATAAAAACACGCCCCCAGCCCTGAGCGATCCTCTGCACCAGCAAATTTGGCAGATGCTCCCCAGCAGTGGCAGTCTCAGTTTTGATGCGATCGCTGAAAAAATGCACCTGCCCACAGGACAACTGTCAGCCGTCCTATTGCAAATGGAATTAACGGGAACTATCAAGAACTGCGGCGGTATGCAGTACAGCCGTACCTGAGATTTTTCATATCAATCTTACTCCCCCTAAATTTCACTGGCTGGACTACGCTTAGGGGCAGGGATCAAGTAGGCAACCACCGCCCCACCTGCAAAGCCTGCCACATTCCGCAAAAGGGGAAGCCAATCGCTGGTGCGGGTAACCACAGGGGCAATGCCAAAGGAGATCAACAGCATTCCCCACAGCGGCGAGAGGATCAGTGCCCACCGCCATGCAAAAATTTCGCCCTCACGCCGGGGATGCCCCGCAAAGCCAAACACCAAGCCACCCAAAACCGCAGTGAACAGGGTCAAATACCATTGCTCTTTGGGCAGACCAGGAACTACTGTGCAGCCGTTCTGCTCCAAACAGCCCAATACAGAATTAACCGATGCGGTGATTGAACCATCGTACCCATGCTCCCGCACATAAAACTGATTGCCATAGCGGGACTGGAGTTCTATCCAAAAGTTGCGGGAGAGAAGTGGATAGACCGCATCGCCCACATTGAAGTTCAATAGGTTGCGCCCGCGAGAATCGGCGACCAACAGCACACTGCGATCGCCCAAACCCCAAAAGTCTTTCACCGCTCGCCCTGGAGTAACATCTACTTGAGTCAGTACCCGCACCTTCCAACCTGTTTTGGCTTCAAACTCTGTCAAACGCCGATCTAAATCGCTTTCTTGGCTGGGGCTAAGGAATTCCCCTAAGTCAATTACATTAGTGGGGTGATCGGGGAGTAGCTCGGGAGCATCATAGGCAAGGGCAGGATTTGCCCATAATACAATGCTGAACGCAAAGCCCAACAGACAGTAAACTAGGTGGGAAAGGATGATGGCAGATCGGGATGGGCACAACATGGTGGCGAAATGATTGCTATGTGAATAATAAATTTGGCAAGAGGAAAAGTTATCTTAATAATTCTTAATCATATCAAAGTTTTGGGGATTAGTGCGCCATGTTAATTCAATGGTATCCAGGACATATTGCCAAAGCGGAAAAGGAACTGCAAGAACAGTTAAAGCGCATTGATGTGGTACTCGAGGTCAGAGATGCCCGCATTTTAGCCGCTAGCGCCCACCCTCAAGTTAAGCACTGGGCAGAGGGCAAACTGCATTTGATCATTTGTAACCGCATGGATGCGATCGCCGCAACGGACTTAGAACTATGGCAAAAATACTTCCAAGCACAAAAAATTACTGCATTTTTTACTGATGGTCGCAGTGGCGAGGGGGTGAGGCAAGTACTGCAAATTGCTCAAGGAGGTGCAGAGGCGGTAAATGCTCGGCGCAAGCATAGGGGGATGTTGCCCCGTCCTGCTCGGGCGGTGGTGATTGGTTTTCCTAATGTGGGTAAGTCGGCGCTGATCAATCGCCTTCTGCAGAGAAAAGCGACAGCTAGTGCCAATCGCCCAGGGGTAACCAAGCAACTGCGCTGGGTGCGGCTGTCTGATCAAATTGAATTGTTGGATAGTCCAGGAGTAATCCCGCCGCTGTTGCAGGATCAGGAGGTGGCAGTGAAGTTAGCAATTTGCGATGACATCGGCACAGCCAGCTATGATGTGGTATTGGTGGCAAGCAGGGCGGTGGAACTGTGGCGGGCAAGGGGAATTAACTTGGGCGATCGCTATGGATTGGCGGTTGACGCGGAGGAAACTGGCGCAAGCTATTTGCAAAGGCTGGCGCATACCAAGCATCACGGGGATCAACTGCGGACGGCGCAACGCCTGCTACACGATTTCCGCACTGGCAAACTAGGAGCGATCGCCCTAGAACTACCAGAGGAAAACTCGCCCTATGCCAAAGCGGAAATAAAATCAGCTTGACCTAAGTAATAAATCCCCGATAGATCGAGGGCAAATCTACAGGGCAAAACTTGCACTCCTTTGGCGATCGCCTGTTCTAATAAGATGGCATAATCGCGATCCACTTCTAATCCTGCCCTAAAGCGATCGCAATCTGAGCGGTTAATAAAATACAAAATCACCGCTGAAAATCCTGCATCAACTACCGCCATTAGTTCGCGTAAATGTTTTTGACCTCTGGTAGTTACCGTATCAGGAAAAATTGCTGTTGCGCCTAAACTCCAAGTAGTATTTTTTACTTCTACAAAAGTTTGGTGACTTGAATTAACTAATAAAAAATCAGCTCGACTATTTTCTACGCCAAAGGGAACTTCACTTTTGACTGCATCATAATTGCCTAATTCTGGAATCAATTTTTCGGCTAACATCTGCCCCACCGCCTTATTCGGCACAGCGGTATTGATCCCGATCCATGTCCCTGCAATGCGGATCATTTCCCAAGAATAGGCTAATTTGCGCTTGGGGCTGGGCTGATAAGAAACCGCTACCAAACTGCCTAACTCACTCACTCCTGTCATTGGTCCAGTGTTGGCGCAGTGGGCTGTAATCACTTGACCATTATCCAACTCAATATCTGCAAAAAAGCGTTTGTATCGCTTCAACAACTTGCCTGTAACTAATTCTGGGAAACTATACACCAGTTGCATTTGTGTGATACTAATAAATGACTAAATCTCCAATTTGACCCTATTATGAAGTATAAAAAGCGCCATTTGTAGGGAACGAATATATTACCTTTTTTTCAACCGCTTGCTTAATTTCAGTCAAAATTGGCACTTTGCACAACCAGCATGGCGTTGATGTGAGAAAAATACAATCTAGTGCTTCAGGTGTGTCCAATTCCGCAAGTTACTTGGGAGTGATTTGGTTAAAATTACTACAGTTATTACAGCAAAGACTTTATACTAGATAAACGCTGTCCTCGTGGGATGAGGATGGAGTTGATTATTATATTTGGCTGTGGAGTTGCCGTTATGCCTATGCCCCAGCGCACTGTCCTCAGCAATGGGATAGTGGTTTTAGTAGTGGAAAATAGGGCAGTTGACCTAGTCTCTGCTAAGTTTTTTGTCAAGTATGGTACGCAGGTGGAAACCCCTGACCGTGCTGGTCTGGTGCATCTGGTGTCTAGTTTGCTGACTAAGGGAACGGCTAACTTCTCTGCACCAGAGATTGCGGAGCAGGTGGAGTCTCTGGGGGCTTCGCTGTCGGCGGAAGCCAATAGTGATTATCTATTGCTGAGCCTCAAGGCGATCGCTACTGATTTTCCTAGTTTGCTGAAGCTGTGCGGGGAAATTTTGCGCTGTCCTAGCTTCCCGCCATCGGAAATTGAGTTGGAAAGGCATTTGACCATTCAGGCGATCAAGTCGCAACAGGAGCGCCCCTTTGCCGTGGGCTACGATCGCCTACAGTCTCTGCTATTTGGTGAGCATCCCTACGGTTTGCCGCTTTTGGGATTTAGTCAGACCGTTGCCCAGCTAGACCAAGGGGATTTGCAAGCCTACCACCAGCAATATGTGCAACCGCAAAACCTCGTGGTGAGCATAGCGGGCAAAATCCATCCTGAGCAGGCGGTGCAGTTGGTGGATGAAGTGTTGGGAGATTGGCAGACTGGGAACGCCTACTCTCCTCCCATAGTGCAACCCCAAGCCCATGCCCCCACAAGAGAGCGTATTAGCCAAAATAACCAACAGGCGATCGTGATGTTGGGCTATCCTGCGATCCCTGTCAATAGTGGAGACTATCCCGCCATGCGGTTGATTGCCACCTATTTGGGCAGTGGTCTCTCCAGTCGGCTGTTTGTAGAACTGCGAGAAAAGCGTGGTTTAGCCTATGAGGTGTCTGCCTTTTATCCCACCCGCCAACTGGCTTCCCTGCTGGTGGCATACATGGGCACAGCTACTGGCAATGTGGAGACTGCTTTGGCGGGTCTGCAAACTGAGTGCGATCGCTTGGCGCAACAATCCCTGAGCGCTGAGGAACTGCAATTAGCCAAGAGCAAACTGCTGGGGCAATATGCCCTCGGCAAACAGACTAATAGTCAATTGGCGCAAACCTACGGTCTATATGAATGTCTGGGGCTGGGAGCAGATTTTGATCAGCGGTTTGTGGATCAGGTACCGGCGGTAACGGTGGAGGCATTGCAGGCGGTGGCGCAGGGCTGTTTCCGTGAGCCAACGGTGGTGGTGGTGGGTTAACGGGGGCGCAGGGTGCAGAGAGTGAGTGCTGTCCAGCCCCCCCTCTGATCGTAGTGGCGGCTTAACTGATAGAGCAGGTCTGGCTGGGCTAACCAGAACACACTGAGGCTAAAGGGACTGCGCTGGGGGATCGGGTTAGGGAATTGGGCGATCGCTTGGTAGGGGAGTACTACCCCTAAATTGCTCAAGTCCCATTGGCTTATCTCAGTGGTGGGCGATCGCCAGTCGGCATAGACCGTGAAGCTTTCCCCCTGCCACGCCTTCGGAATAGTTTGGGGATGGATGGGATTGGGGATAATCTGAGGGCTGTCGGGCAAATGCTCGGGGATCAAGGTAATTTCCTGTAACTCCCCACGCTGAAACAATAGCACCAAGCGCAATCTTTGGGCGATCGCCGCTGTGCGATGCATTAACCCCAACTCCGCCCCAAACTCCCCCACAGGGGTATATTGGGTGGAGCCTTGGGAAAATGCCCCATTGGGCAGAACCAACACACTGCGGGCAAGGTGGCTGTATTGCCACACCCTAACTTGATCCCCTACCTGCACAGTTTGGCGGATGGTTTGATTGTTATCTAAGCCTTCTAGGGTAGTACAGCTCGGCTGGCGGGAGCGCTCCTCGCCGTGGGGGGATAGCTTGATAAAGTGTCCCTGCCATGCCCCAAGATTATTGAGCAAATACTGCCACTGGCTAGACATTAGGCTAGTTCAGCGATCGCCCTGCGTACCATCTGCACGGCTTGGTCAATTTCCTCAGCAGACACCACCAAAGGCGGCACAAAGCGCACCACTTTTGTCCCTGCAGGCACAAGCAACAAGCCCTGTTCCATGCACTTTTGCACCACATCACGGGATTGCCATGCATCGTGCAATACTAAGCCCACAATCAACCCCCACCCCCTGACTTCTGCTATCACATGGGGAAACTCCGCCTGCAGTTGTTGTAAACCCGCCTGTAACTGTTGCCCCCGCTCTCGAGCATTGGCGATCAAATTGTCTTTGACCAGAGTTTCACAGACCCGCAAAGCCACCGCACAGGCAAAGGGATTGCCCCCATAGGTACTGGCGTGATCCCCCGGTTCAAAGACATCGCAATTGCTACGGCACAGCATCGCACCAATGGGAATGCCCCCACCCAAACCTTTGGCTGAGGTGAACACATCGGGTTGGATGCCCAAATTTTCATAGCCCCACAGCTTGCCACTGCGTCCCATGCCTACCTGCACCTCGTCGAGGATTAGCAAAATGTGGCGTTCACGGCAGATGCTTGCCAACTGCTGAAAATACTGGCGATCGCCTGGGCAGACACCTCCTTCCCCCTGCAAAGGCTCTAGCATAAGGGCACACACCCTCCCCTGATATTTAGCTAGGGCGGCTTGCACAGCAGTCAGATCGTTGTAGGGCACATAGTCAAACCCCGCAACCAAGGGCGTAAAATGCTTGTGGTACTTGGGTTGTCCCGTGGCGGTAATCGTCGCCAAAGTTCTGCCGTGAAAACTGCTATGGGCTGTTAAAATCACAGGCTCAGTGATCCCCAACTGCACATGGGCATACTTGCGGGCTAGCTTGATGGCGGCTTCATTGGCTTCCGCCCCCGAATTGCAGAAAAACACCCTATCGGCGCAGGAATTTTCCACCAGCCACTTGGCTAACTTGCCCTGCTGTTCGATGTAGTAGAGGTTGGAGACATGGTGCAGGGTCTGGATTTGCTGGGAGACCACCTCAATCATGGCGGGATGGGCGTGTCCAAGGGTACAGGTGGCAATCCCCGCTACAAAGTCTAGGTATTCCCTGCCCGCCGTATCCCACAGCTTGCAACCCTCACCACGGGCGATCGCCAAGGGGAATCTGCCGTAGGTATTCATCACATACTTTTGGAAGTCCTCTTGCACAGAGGACGGGGCGAGGGTAGCAGTCATAAGGGCAATGGCAAATAAGGGAAATAGCTTGTTAATTGTATTTCAAGAAATTGTCTGTGGTTGTAGCGCTGTGATACAGTTCTCTGAGGAATTGGGGAAATCTGCAGTGGCGCTGATCAGGGCAAGCAGTAAGCCTAGGTTAGTGATCGCTGTAAATATAGCCACAGTTTGCCAGAGGCTATGGGGCAGACTATTCCATACTGGTTCAGCATTATATTGCACATAGGCATAGAGGATATTTACTCCAGCGGTGAGACTGATCCCCTGATAGATGGCACGCAGTTGGGGTTGGATACAACTAGAAATTATTAGGAAAGGCAAAGCATAGACAATATAGCGTTCGTGCATCCTCGTTCCTAAGACAAATATGCCCAGCAAGACAATAGCCGTGGCTAAGAATAGCCCTTGAGGATGGCGCTGTAGCCAAATTGCCACCCACAGCAGTAGCACAATTAACATTCCCAACCCCACAAACTTCCACAGGCTATCAGACCGCCAATTCCAAGAAATCCACAGATTAAAAGCATTGACACTGGCATAGGGATAGTTATTGCCCCCCGATAGAAATTGCTGATATAAAGCCCGCCACGGATCAACTAGCCATGAAACTAGGGAATGGCGATCGCTGATTTTTGTTATATAGAAAGGCAAAATTGCCAGCCACACACTACCTGCACTCAATAACACCGCTACTAGCCACTGCCACCACTGCCTTTTTGTCCACTGGGAAAATAAAAATGTAGGAGCAAGAAATAAGCCTTGGGGTTTAATAATTACTGTTAAAGAGCCAATAATTGCTGACAGGATAAAGTGATCTTGTTGCAGTAGCCAAATGGTAACTAACATCAAACAAACCGCCACTCCATCCACTTGTCCCCACACTGCGGAGAGGAAAATTATCACTGGATTTAGGGCATAGCTAATTGCCCCACGGCGGGCGGTTTCGGGGGAAGTCAGAGGTTTGAGTATTAAATAAATTAGATAACATGCCAATATATCGGCGATCGCAGGGGTGAGTTTGATGAGCGCTGTCAGCAAATTGCCATTGGTAAATTGCAGATAGGGATCAAATAATTTGTATAGCCAACCCGTGAGCCACAACACATACATATAGCCTGGGGGATAGTCGCACCAAGTGGCAGAATAGAAATTGCCCAAACCCTGCTGTAACAGAATCATGGACCAACCCTTAAAAGAGTCCATATCAATAGCAAAGGCATTGGGGAAGCTCATGCCCAACAGACGCAGACCAAGAGCAACCATTAACCACAGCCACAACCGATCAATTTTCCCCATGATTTCCTAGTAGATTAGGGTTATGTCTCGTATCTTACTACTCTGCACTGCGATCATCGCTCTCTGCTGTGCCTTGGGCTGGCGACTGATAGATCTGCCCGTTCTGCTGTCTTTGGAAGAGCGGCTGACCAATCCCCTTGGTCTAAACTTGGGTTTTATCTTGGCTTATGCCCTTGCCAATCTGCTGATCCTCCCTGCTACGGTGTTTAATCTAGCCAGTGGGTCAATGTTTGGCATTGGCTGGGGACTGGCGATCGCCTCAGTGAGTTGCTGGCTTTCGGCGGTAATAGGCTATGCGATCGCCCGCAGGTTGGGTCAGGAGTGGTTCAGGCAAAAATTCTCCCACAGGTGGGAGCAGATAGAAGCAAACCTTAGTCAGGGCGGGCTAGGCTATGTGATCCTTGCTCGCATTTTACCTGTGATCCCCTACGGCATAGTCAGCTTCACGGCAGGGTTTGCGGGGGTCAGAGCAAGGGATTTTATTCTAGGGACAGTCATCGGCACACCCTTGGGCTTAGCGCCCTTTGTCATTTTGGGCTATGGGGGCAAGGAATTATTAGTTTCCCGAGATGTATTGCCCCTGTGGATAGCGATCGCCTTGATGCTGATTTTGGGTATAGTTAGTATCTGGTATCGCTACAGAACTAATCCTAAAGCACAGTAGTTTAAGGTTTAGGCTGATTAAATCAATAAATTCAGCATTAGTATCATTCTGAAGATAAAGCAATGATTGCGCAAATTACTACTGCCACCTACACGCCCTCAGACTATCTAACTCTTGAGACTAGCTCAGAAATCCGTCATGAATACATCAATGGAGCAATAATCCCCATGACTGGCGGAACACCTAACCATAATCTAATCATCCTCAACATTGCCAGCATGCTCCATTTTGCACTTAAAGGGCAAGGCTACTATGTATTCGTAACTGATCAACGGATATGGATACCAGACTTTCAGGTTTACACCTACCCAGATGTGATGATAGTTAAGGGTGATCTGATATTTCAGGATGGACGCAAAGATACCATTACCAACCCAGTTGTGATTATTGAAGTTTTATCAAAATCTACCGCTAACTATGATCACTCTCAAAAATTTTTATTCTATCGTTCTATTCCTACATTTCAAGAATATATCTTGGTAGATCAGCATTCTATTTCAGTTCAGCATTACCAGAAAATTAGCGCCACAAAGTGGGAATTTGAAGAATTTAATCAGCTTAATGATGAGTTGCAATTATTTAGCCTCAACTGCACAATTACACTAGGTGACATCTATGAAAAAGTGGTATTTGTTGAATAAAACCAGCATCACACCATATATTAACTTAAAATTGGCTGAAAAATTATTAGTTATTCTGCCCGCTCTTCCAAGTGAGTAAGGATTAAAAGAAATATGCTCAGACTGACACAAGCTAACCTGAAATGGGCAATATCGCTACAGCCTAATTTGCCAGTCGCCACCTTTTTGATATTTCTGATAGGTTTAGCCATGCGGCTATGGCAGATCAATCAAATTCCCTATCCCGTTTTTGACGAAGTTTATTTTCCCAAATACACTGAAGAATATCTGGAAGGTAAGCCCACTTGGGAGGGGCATCCCCCGCTGAGTAAATTTCTGATCATGCTGGGGATTTTAACGCTGGGACACAATGAGTTTGGTTATCGTGTACCCACTGCTATATTTGGGGCAATTATCCCTGTGCTGATGATCGGCATTTGCTATCAGTTAACAGGCAAAAAGTGGCTGGCGATGTTAGCGGGTTGCCTCTATCTCACCGATGGGTTATTTTTGGTGGAGTCCCGCTATGGGTTGATCAACTGTTTTTTAGTAGCTTTGGGATTGGCGGGGCAGTTATTGCTATTAGCTGGACTGCATCACTCTGGCAAATATCGCTGTTTTTTGCTCACAGGTAGCAGTATTCTTATGTCTGCTAGTGCATCGATTAAGTGGAATGGCTTAGGTTTTTTGCTGACGACATATCTAGTTAGTATTTTAGTATTGATTATCTTTCGTTGGTTTCCCAAACAAATAGAGAACTTAGGGGTTATCGCTGAGTTAAATAAAATACCGTTTTGGGCATACCTGATTTATTTTTTCCTGATCCCCATTGCCTTTTATATTGTGCAGTGGATACCCCACATCATGCTGAGTAATGGCAATTTTAGTTCGCCCATTGATACTTTTATTGCCACGCAAAAACATATTTTATGGTGGCACAGTGCCTCGGATGTAGTCACCACCGACCCCACCAAACCAGCCCATCCCTACTGCTCCCCTTGGTATTCTTGGGCAGTGATGGCACGGGTTGTCGGCTATTACTTCAAGGCGGATGGCGATACTTACTACACAGTGGATGCTATGGGCAATCCTATCCTCTGGTGGTTAGCGACAGCCAGTATTCTCTACCTTTCTGCTCGCGGTTTAACTAAGTTTAATGGGGCGATCGCCTATGTGTTGCTTGGCTATTCTGCCAACTATTTGCCGTGGATGCTCCCCAGTCGTTGCCTGTTTCTCTATCACTATATGAGTGCCCTCACTTTTAGCCTGATGGCATTGGGGATGGTGCTGTATGACCTGTGGCAGAGTGGCAAGGACTGGCAGAGAGGTCTAGTGATTTCTGGGGTGATCGCCATTGTGGTCAGCCAACTCTATTTCCTGCCCCTGTGGTATGGTTTGCCCTTGAGTTCCAGCCAGTTTTATCAACGCATCTGGTTCATGCCCAACCAATTTGGTGGTTTCAACTGGATTTAGGTTAATTTCTGCCTAGAATTGGGTAATATCTGCATAAACTTCACAGTGCGCCTATGACTTCCCCTCCCCTTTCCTCCATTTCCGTAGTGCTTCCCGCATGGAATGAGGCAGAAAACATCGAGCGCACCATCTGGCAGTGTTTCCACTATCTGGAGCGGTTGAAAAATACATGGGGGATTGACTACGAGGTGATCGTGGTCAATGATGGCTCTACGGATGCAACCCCTGCGATCGCCACCGCCATTGCTCAGAATGCCCCATGGCTGTATGTATTGCACCACCCGCACAATTTGGGCTATGGAGCCGCCCTGCGCACAGGCTTTGACCATGCCAGCAAAGAGTTTATTTTTTTAATGGACAGCGATGGGCAGTTTGACATCCAAGACATGGATCGCTTATTGGAAAAATTGTCTAGCACCTGCCAAGTGGTCATCGGCTATCGCCACAGGCGGGCTGATCCCATAATCAGGAGCATCAATGCCAAGATGTACCATTGGTTCATTTTCTGGGTACTGGGGCTAAAATTCCGTGATATGGACTGTGCTTTCAAGCTATTTCGCAGGGCATACTATCGCGCCGTCAGACCCATCAAACCCAATGGCGCTCTCTTCAGTGCGGAATTTCTGCTGAAACTCACGCAGGCGGGGTTTTCTATTGTGGAAGTGCCCGTGCGCCATTTCCCACGCCGCTTTGGAGAGCAGTCAGGGGCAAAGCTCTCGGTGATCTTGAAAATGTTTTGGGAGTGCTGGCAGATGAAGCGAGAACTAGCTAAAGGGAATGCCACAGCCTACCGCCTCCCTGATATTTTGCAGTCCTAGCGATCGCATTTTTTGAGCGATCCCCTCTAGGATGCGGCGCGTCAGTCCCCAGCCGTGATACACCAAACCCGTATAGACCTGTAGCAGACTAGCGCCAGCGCTGAGCTTGTGCCATGCAGACTCGACACTGTTAATGCCCCCCACGCCAATAATCGGCAGTTTGCCCTGAGTTGCCCGATGGATGTAGCGCACGATCTGCGTACTGCGTTCCTGCAGGGGTTGACCACTGATCCCGCCCGCTTCATGGTGGTATTTTGTAGTGCTTAAACCCTCCCGACTGATAGTGGTATTGGTGGCGATAATGCCACTGATCCCCTGCCCTAAGCACACCCCCAACACCTGATCAATTTCCGCAAACGAGAGATCGGGGGCAATTTTCACCAGTAGGGGTTTTCCTGCATGGTTTGCCTCCTGCAATGTTTTGATGATCCCTGTCAACTGCGCCTCAGCTTGCAAACTACGCAATCCCACAGTATTGGGAGAACTGACATTGATTACAAAATAGTCCCCCAAATTCTGTAGCCGTTGAAAACTCGCCAGATAGTCCGCTACCGCCTGCTCGAGGGGCGTAATTTGCGACTTGCCCAGATTGATACCGATGGGGATGGACACGGCAGAATGTTTGCGGTAGTTTTCCAAGCGATGGGCGATCGCCTCTGCGCCTTGGTTATTAAAACCCATGCGATTGAGGATGGCTTCATCCGCCACAAGGCGAAATAGGCGGGGTTGGGGATTGCCCCCTTGGGCATAGGCGGTAATCGTCCCCACTTCGGCAAAGCCAAAACCGAGATATTGCCATGCCCCCAGTCCCTCAGCATTTTTGTCAAAACCCGCCGCCAAACCTAAAGGATTGGGGAATGACACCCCCCAGAGCGTTTGCTCTAGCAGGGGATCAATTACTGATAACTGCCCACTCAGCCAGCGCTGTAGGGTAGGGGAATTGCCGATTAGCTTGACAGCGGCGATCGCCAGACGGTGGGCTAGTTCAGGCTCAAGCTCAAATATCAGCGGGCGCAGTAAACTCTCATACCAACCCATTCCCTAGACCCTAGCAAGAGTTACATTCTCTGTCTGGTCTTGATACTTCCCTTGGCGATCGGCATAGCTCACCGCACAGGGTTCCCCCAGCAGAAACAACAACTGCACCACCCCCTCATTGGCATAGATGCGACAGTCAGCGCTGGAAGAATTAGAAAACTCCAGCGTCAAATGCCCCCGCCAGCCCGCTTCCGCAGGGGTGAGATTGGCAATCAACCCCGTACGCGCATAGGTACTCTTGCCAATGCAGATCACCGTGACATTGGGGGGCACATCCAGCCGCTCCAGAGCCACCCCCAAGCCGTAGGAGTGCGCGGGCATAATAAAAAACTGTCCCGACTCGTCCTCATGGAGTTCCGCAGGCTCGAGGTTAGCGGGGTTGAAATTCTTGGGATCGACCACCGTTCCCGGTATATGGCGAAACACCCGAAAATCTTTGGGCGACAGCCGAATGTCGTAGCCGTAGGAAGACAGCCCATAGCTAATCACCCGCCGACCATTTGGCAATTGTCTAACCAGTCGTGGCTCAAAAGGGGAGATCATCCCCTGTTTTGCCATTGCCGTAATCCAAATGTCATTTTGCATCATGGCTGTACGATAGCAGATTTAGGAGCATAGAAAAATACTCCCCTCGCCCTACGGGAGAGGGGCTGGGGGTGAGGGGAATGAACGCACTTTCCTAACCCTACGGGAGAGGGGCTGGGGGTGAGGGGAATGAACGCACTTTCCTAACCCTACGGGAGAGGGGCTGGGGGTGAGGGGAATGAACGCACTTTCCTAACCC
>Ga0272446_1005701_pt1 | contig 13509 bp, 16 predicted proteins | sample YNPCB0061_FD_194587 | JGI IMG/M metagenome (GOLD analysis project Ga0272446, IMG submission 194587) | Hot spring microbial mat communities from Yellowstone National Park, WY, United States - YNP-CB-006-1 | ecosystem: Environmental > Aquatic > Thermal springs > Hot (42-90C) > Sediment | place...
CATCTTCTAGATAGTCAATAACTTCTTGCCCCTGGCTAAGATTGTGATTCTGACATATTTTGACCAAACCCAGGATATCTTGAAAATATTTATCTAAGTAAGGCAGATTGCCATGGATAAAATTCACTGGATTATTAATTTCATGAGCTACCCCAGCCACTAATTGACCCAAGCTAGACATTTTTTCAGATTGTATTAAAGATGCCTGAGCGTCCTTTAACTCCTCTAAAGTTTGCTGCAATTCCTCAGCCTGTCTAGCCTTTATCTGCATAATCTCCTCTATTTGGCAAGTATAGCGATAGGAAGATGCTAAATAGTCGGCTAAAAGAAATGTTATTAAAAGACCAGTTAAAACAGTAAGAATTGATAGGCTGATAGGCGATACCTGTTGAATGTTGTATGGTCATGAGGAATGAGAATAACATACCAATTATCATAAGCATTAACATCCAGTTCTCGTGTACATAATGACCAATTATCTAAACATAGACTATGCAGTGTGATCGGTACTCTTTTAGCAGGATTAAGCTGAACTTTAGCAATACCGTTTATGTAGGAAAAAATAAAGTTTCTCCCTTCTCGTTCACCAATGTATGGATTGGGAGAACTCTGAATAAATTGACTAACTGATTCTGGCAAAATAAATCTAGCTGAATCCCTATTGTATATATACATTTGAATGCCTAATCCACTCGTATCAATTTCCTGTTCCACTTCCTTAACCAAAGCTGCTAGGGGAAATCTTTGGGGATCATTAGGATCGGGAGTTATTATCTGTTGTGGATGATCCTGACCTGCAAAAGATTGATTGATTCTACGTTGTAGGCTCACAGAGATACGACTAACGTCGCGATCGAGCTTATCACGAATGCGATCGCCTTCATAAATCCAGACAATTAATCCGGTAGATATGGAGATCACTAGACCAGAAATTGTTACTACTTGGACAGGGCGGCTCTGGTAAAAAGTTTCAGCAAATCTCTTTATATAATCAGTCACCTTAAGCATGGGATAATTGAAGAAAAATTAAGGGTGATATTTGAATCTTTCAGATCATGCAAAAGTAAGTATAGACACAAATTTATATAGGATGATTTAGGTACGCCATAAGAAATTTATGGTGTACCTAGTCATATACCAACCTGGTTTTATCAGACATACTAAATAGACTCATTTATTAGTTATAATCTCATGATGAAACTAGGCTATTTCAATATCATCATTACTTGATCCCAGCCTACAGACGATAATGAAAGCTTTTTTTGGCGCTACAAATCCTCTGACATGTAATAGAATACGTTGACATTATCTGGATTTCCGGTTGATAATCTGGGCAAAAAATTGCTTGTTCTGTCAATGCTTTTTTGGGGTGAATCGTACATTTAAGACAATAGTTACCAGTGAAGTATTTACAATTATTACAAGGGACTGCATGGATCATTTTAAGGTAGTAGATACCCTCCCGGAGAGTCCGCATAAACGATAGGATGACTATAGTTAAGATGCAGCTCAGCAAAATAAAGTAGGTAAACGATACGGGTTGGTTAACCTGCTGTTTCAGGATAAGTAACAACATAGGGATGTTCCTTGGTAATGGAAAGCCAGAAACTAATAATTTGTTGGGTAACTTTTTGAGGATGGGAGTATTGAAAAAAGTGGCGGCCATTGGGACATTGCCAAATTTGATCATTTACGCCTAACCATTGCCGCCACCCCTCAAGCTCTCGTGGGGAAGCTACTACATCATGTTCTCCACCACAAATAAGCAGAGGAACTTTAGGCTTGCTCATTGGTACAGAGCAATGCTGCCAAAGACTATGGGGTGAAGGAGAATCATGTAAGTTTGTTTCTAGCTTTTCAACCAGCCCATTGATAGTCACGCGATCGTGTTGACCAAAGAGACTGTAGGCTAAGTGAGTCAATATGGTACGACGACTGCACGGTAGCATCTTAAGATGCGCGTAATAAACTGATTGCCAATCTACACCTGGATAACTGCCAACAGATAGTAAAACTAGAGATTTAACTCGATCGGGGTGCCGGTGGGCATACAGTAGCCCCACTAAACCGTTAATTCCATGGCCAATTAGGTTGACTGGTTCTTCACTTTGACTGAGGTAGTTGTGGAGTAAATCTAGGACATTATTTAGGTAGCTGGGTTCATCAGGACTTTGAATGTAACTCCATCGAGCAATTGACACATACCAAGACAAATATCCTAATAGAGGGCGGTCAAATTCTTGAAAGCTAGGGCTGGTATTCAAGAGAATATAGCGGGGAAATTCAGACATACCTAAACCCCAAATTCTTGCTTTAGTTGCTTAACCCATTGTTTAATGCGACTGTCGGTAAGTTCTGGCTGATTATCTTCATCGATCGCTAACCCAACAAACTTACCATTACGAACTGCCTTAGACTCGGTAAAATCGTAACCATCGATTGACCAGTAACCCACTGTTTGACCGCCTAGTTGGGAAATCTTCTCCTCTAAGATGCCGATCGCATCTTGAAAATTATCAGCGTAACCAATTTGATCTCCCGGCCCAAAGTAAGCAACTTTTTTATTATTGAAACTAACTTGATCCAGATCGTCTTCATAAAACCCGGCCCAATCACTTTGTAACTCACCAATATTCCAAGTTGGACAACCGATAATTAGGCACTCATAGGCTGAAAATTCTTCCACAGCTGTGTCAGCAATATTGTGCAATTCCACCACACTACTGCCACCGAATTCTTTTTGAATTGCTTCTGCTAGAAACTCAGTATTCCCAGTTTGTGTACCGAAAAATAAGCCGATTTTTGCCATATCTACTCCTTAAATTAATTGAGTAATTGAGTTTAAATTTTAGATATCTGTTAACTCAAGCCCACAGAAACCTAGGAAACCCGGTTAGTTATAGCGTAGTGATATCATTGAACCGATCTCTACCAAACCAACCGGGGGATACCTCCAATCTTTTCATTTTCAAAGTTATCTAGATTCTCTAGATTTCAATTGAGCTAAGAGCCTTTTCTACCCGCTTAAAGTCAAATCCCATGGCTCGTAGTGCGTGCCAAAGGTGGCCTTGTAGAAAGAAAAATGCTAAAAAGAAGTGGGCATTAGCCAACCAAGCCCGGGAAGTGTGAACCCCGAAAAGTAGGGATACTGTATCAGCAAAGTAAGGACTTATGCCAAGTTTGACCTGTAGTACTGGCCCATAAAACTCAACTGGATAGGCTAATGTATTTACGGCACAAAAATAAGCCGCCACAAAACCCGCCAAGGCAATCCCTCCTAGGGAGTAGGATAAGATTGCCTCCCCAGAAAAGATTAAAACTTTTCTAGCCCAAGCCATCGGGGGCACTAAGATATGCCAAATGCCTCCAGCAACCAGCATGATCCCCACGTAAATATGCCCGCCAACCAAATCTTCTAAATTATTGATTTGTGCAAATTTAGTTTGGTAGCTGTAAATTGTCCAAGGATCTAAAGTTGGCATTGTAACTACTCGCACAGTCTGGCTAACTGCATCGTATAAGCCGCCAAAATACATAGCTTTTGCTACTAGTAATAAGGCTCCCAAGCCCAAAAATAATAGGTGGTGCCCCAGAATTAGCCCCAACTGCTTGGGGTCATCCCAACTGAAATGGAAATTCCGAGCGCGACCATTTGCATCTTTTAGATTTTGGGGAGATTTCAACGTATGAAATAACGCACCAGCCCCTAAGACTGCTGAGGAAATTAAATGGAGACCTCCGATTACGAAAAAAGGATAGGTGTCTAGGATTTCACCGCCGTTTCCGACCCCAAAGCCGAGGGTAGCCAAGTGAGGCAAAAGGATTAGCCCCTGTTCTCCCATGGGTATGGTGGGGTTGTAGCGAGAAATTTCAAACCAAGTAAAAGCTCCAGCCCAAAACACGGTCAGGGCAGCTTGGGCCACATGGGCCCCAATGAATAATCCAGATAAATTGGCAAATCGGGCATTGCCAGCCCACCATTCGTAGGTGACGTTGGGATTGTCGTAGGTTTGCATAACTTTCCCCAATTTTTTTGGTAGTTTATTGAGAACTATCTTCAATAATTCTGGAATAAAGATAGATCAATTGCAATTAATTTGCAACTAGTTAATATTAAGTTATGTGTACAAGAGTCTGGTTAAAAATTAAGAAAAAAATTAAGAAAAACTACTAGCGATCGCCATGACTACCGTGGGGGCTGTAACAGCCCGGAGGATACGGTTACCAAGGGACACTGACTGAAATTGGGCTGCCTGGGCCAGGGCTATTTCCGGCTCACTAAAGCCGCCTTCGGGGCCAATGGCGATCGCCACATCCCCAGTTACTCCTAAAACCTTAATTAGAGGAGGTGCATCAACCCTAGTTAAGCAGATATATTTTTGGCAACTGGGCAGCAATGTAAGGCTGGCAGCGAATTTTTGGGGTGATCGGATTACCGGCACAACTTGGCGTTCGGATTGTTCGGTGGCTTCTTGGGCGATCGCCCGCCAGCGCTGTAACTTTTGTTCACTGGGCCGGGGAATGGTGCGATCGCTAATCACAGGGATGATCTCAGCTACCCCCAACTCCGTAGTCTGGTGGATTACTTCCTCAAAGCCATTTTTAGGAATTGCTAGCAGTAAGGTTATCCGCCGGGGCAATTCATTGTTGGTCTTGAGCAGCTCTCGCAACCTGCCCTGGCAGTCTGGGGTTAATTGCGCCAACCAAACTAGCCCCACCCCATTGAGAACACAGAAGTAATCACCCGGCTGTAACCGCAGCACCCGCCCTAGGTAATGCTTTTGCTGGTTAGTGAGCTGCACTACATCATCTAAAATTTGCTCCGGGGCAACCACTAAGCGGGGATAATCCTGCATGGCTAGCGGGGTACAGGAACTTGTTTGAGCACATTACCAACGATCCGATCGACACTCAAACCATCTAAAAGACTCTCTGGCCTGAGGATGAGCCGGTGACGCAAAAGGGGCAAGGCCACCTGCTTAAGATCATCAGGGGTGACAAAATCTCGCCCCCCCAACCAAGCGACAGCCTTAGCAGTTTGGAGCCAAGCCACAGCACACCGGGGCGATGCCCCAATTGCCAGATCTGAATTATGCCGAGTCTTATGAACTAACTCCAACAGGTAATCAAGCACCGCATCAGTTACCCGCACCGCCCCAACATCCCGGCGGGCGGCCAGAATATCCTCGACCCCTATCACCGGCTGAATTTTGCCGATATCCTGCCGCTTAGCTTGGAAACCCGTCTGGCGATTGAGCAGCATCTGCTTTTCACCCGCTGCTTCTGGATAATCCACCACCACCTTAAATAAAAATCGGTCTAACTGGGCCTCCGGCAGGGGGTAAGTGCCCTCAAACTCCAGGGGATTCTGGGTTGCCACCACCCAAAATAGCTCCGGCAGAGGCAGGCTCTCCCCATCGAGGGTAACCTGCTGCTCTTCCATAGCCTCAAGCAGGGCTGATTGAGTTTTAGGGGGAGTGCGATTAATTTCGTCTGCCAAAAGGATTTGGGTAAATATAGGACCCCGCCGTAGGGTAAATTGTCTAGTGTTGAGGTCAAAAATGTTAGTGCCGATCACATCCGCAGGCAAAATATCTGGTGTGAGTTGGATGCGGCGAAATTCGCCTTGTATTAATTGGGCCAGCACCTTGACCATTAGGGTCTTGCCAGTTCCTGGTACCCCCTCAAGAATCACATGACCACCCGCTAAGAGGGCTGTCAGTAATTGAGTAGTGGCTTGGCTTTGGCCAACTACGATTTGATTAAGGGCTTGGGTGAGGCTTTGGAAGTTTTGTTGGTTCATGGGGTGTGGGGATTTTAGCAGAGCACATATAAAGAAAGCTATCATTAGTTCTAGGGGTAGTACAGACTATGTATCCCTGGATAGTTGGCCAGAAAATCTAAAAAATGCTAAGAATTTACGTCGGGGGTTTACTTGGTATACTTGGTTATTGTTTGTGAGGAGTTGAGGTAAATTTATGAGCCGTTTTGTTCTGTTTGGTGGTGCAGCAGCGATCGCCCTATCTCTGAATCCAGTTTTAGCATTGACTAGTTTAGCCCAAGCCACTCCTCCGACTACCGAACCAGCCATCGTTGCCCAAGCTGGCGATCGCTGTCGGCGAGTAGTGGTGAGAGTCGGCCTTAATATCCGTTCTCAGCCCAATATTAATAGTCCAATCATTGGGGGAGTAGGTTTTGAACAGACTGTAACTCTCTCCGCTGTGCCAGCTAACGTCACCCTCAATGGCGGCATTAACTGGGTACAAATTACCCTACCCAACGGTGCCACTGGCTATATCGCCAACGGGGCACCCGGCAGCGGCGGCAACTTGATCATGTGCTCCCCCATGGCCGGTACGCCTAACCCCTCTCCTTCTCCCACGGCTCCAACTACTGGTGCAGGAGCTTGCCGCTTGGTACGATCGCCCATTGGTGGTGGCCTAGCCATCCGTTCGGCACCCAACGGCAGTACGATCGGTGGAGTAGCTAATGGCCAGACCGTCACCCTCGCAGACCCGCCAGTCACCAGGGTCGAAGCAGGTCGTCAATGGGTACAAATTACCAGGCCAATCAATGGTTTTGTCAGCAACGGCCAGCCCGGCAGCCAAGGTAATTTGACCGGCTGCTAAGGATTTATTCATGTCTCGCTCCCGCGCCCTGCAAGCCTACATTGGAGTCAGGCTACTCTTGGCTCCTCTGATGCTCTTGACCATTACCACTGTGGTATTTATCCTATTGCGGGCTACTCCTGGTGACCCGGTGGATGCGGTGATTGGTAACCGCGCACCAGATGCTGTTAAGCAAGCTTTTAGGGAGCGGTTGGGTTTGTCTTTACCCTTGCCAGTCCAGTATTTGAATTATCTGGGTAGTCTCCTCAGACTGGATTTAGGTACTTCGATTACAGACCAGGGGCAAACAGTTACCGAGGTAGTTAGGCAATTTTTTCCAGCGACCCTAGAGCTGGCGATCGCAAGTATGGTAGTGGCCATATCTGTAGGCTTGGGGATCGGCATGATCGCAGCCACTAAACCCAATACACCCTGGGATTTAGCTAGCCGCTTGTTTGGAATTATTACCTACGCCCTGCCGATTTTTTGGGCTGGGATTATCATCCAACTGATTTTTTCTGTGCAATTGCGCTGGTTCCCCTTGGGTTCGAGATTTCCAGCTACCCTCGATCCCCCCCCTAGCATTACAGGTTTATACACGCTGGATTGCCTATTGCAGGGAGACTGGATGGGCTTAGCGATCACTCTACACCACCTAGCTTTGCCGAGCATCACCCTCGGTTTGTTAATCAGTGGCATATTCGAGCGGATTGTCCGAGTTAATCTGCGCCGCACCCTCCAGGCTGATTACGTAGAGGCAGCCAGGGCTAGGGGCATTCCTGAAGGTCAAATTTTAATTGCCCATGGCTTAAAGAATACCCTAATTCCAGTGGTAACGATTCTGGGCTTGACCTTTGCATCCCTGCTGGGCGGGGCAGTTTTAACTGAAGTAACCTTCTCTTGGCCGGGGCTGGCCAATCGATTGTTGAAGGCGATCGAACTGCGAGATTACCCAATGGTGCAAGGAATTATGGTATTTTTTTCAACCATTGTGGTGGCGGCTAGTGTTGCGATCGACATCATCAATGCCTTAATTGACCCACGCATCCGCTACTAGGTAAAACTCCAGCGATTAATTCAAAAAGCAAAAACTGCCCGAATCGTGCGGCAACCCAACCAATTACCACGCAGGGTCACTATAAATAGTTACGCTCAGGGTCGATCGCCCCGGCGGAATTGAACTGATACAGGCACAGACCATTTCTTCCCCATCTAATTCCACCTCGCAGGCAAGACAGGAACCCATACAGCAGCCTGTGGGGATTTCCACTCCGCAGCGCCTAGCCACCTCTAGGAGCGAATCCCCCACCTTGGCCGTGGTCATGACCTGGTCAGGAAGAAATGTTACCCGAACATCCATGTCTATGGGCCTAGACACTAGCGGGTACAGCTTCTGCCGCAGTCAATTTCTCGTAGGTAGAGCGCATTTTCAAGCCCACCAAAACCTGGAACAAACCAGTACCATTTTTGGTACCTGGGTATTCCTTGTGTTTTAAGAGCAACTCAGTCAGCTCCCCTTGGTAGCGGGCTGAAGTATTACTGAGGTGACGCTCGACATAAATCATTTCCTCAAGGTTGCCAAATTCCCCATCTACTTCCAGTACGGAGACTTCATTACCCATGAATTTTTCTGGGCCGTAGAACATTTTTAACCCTGGGTAATTACAGGTCAGCTTGCGCCCACAGGGTTGCCAGTAGATGGTGGAACCCTCATCAAACAGGTAAACTGGCTGGAGTCCGTGGATATCCATGCGTTGAACCAGCCTGACTCGCAGGATTCTGCGCTCCTTGTCATCGGGAATTAGTTGGGTGGGTAGCACCTGAATTACTACATCGGCGTATTGCTTTTGGGGTTCAATGTAGGCAGTGAAGTCGGGACGGCGGGCATTGATCGAAGCAATAACATCATCATAGGTGTGCCCACGCTCAGCCATATCGCGTTGAATTTTCCAGGCGACTTTCACTTCATCGCTGATGTCAAGGTAGACGCTGAAGTCTACTAGAGACCTGACCCTTTCATCGTAGAGGGGATGCAGACCTTCAATAACTATGATCTTGTTGGGGCTAATCTGCTCCGGGGGATCAATCGTGCCGGTTTCGTGGTTGTAGATAGGTTTATTGATTGTATGGCCTTCCTTGAGGGCTTTGATCTGTTCGTACATCAAATCAAAATTGTTGGCCCTGGGATCAAGAGCAGTTATGCCTTTTTCTTTGCGTTGTTTGCGATCGAGGCTATGGTAGTCATCAAGACAAATAACTGTCATGAATTCTTCCCCAAATAAATCCGTGAGGCGGCGTAAAAATGTGGATTTACCAACCCCTGAGTCTCCAGCAACTCCGATAATTACCACGCGATCCGACTTAGCAACCATAGCTTTCCTCTAGATAGACAGAAATTGTTTCTACACAGGTATTTTCAAGAAAATAACGCCAGCTTACCCCTGTAAAAAAAAACAGAGTTGAGCGACCAAGTTAGTAAATATTATTACTTTTTCTAACCGTTAACCTAAATCTTACCAAAAGGGTATGCCTTATCCCTAATTTTTCTGTGGCTTTTTTGATAGGAAATCCGTGGGCAGTTATTGGGAATTTTACTGTTGATCCCGGCTGATCATTCGGTTAAGTTGGGAGATAGTTGAGCGATCGCACTTAGGTATTTGGAACTTCCCCCCTAGAATCACGGCCGAGTACTCCAAAATTACGGATGGCTGGCTGGGAATCCATGGAGCAAAACTTCCGTAGGGCTAAACGTAGTTTTGCCTAGTTTGTCTTGAAGCTACTGGAGGTGGTGAAAACCCGCAATTTATATCGACAATTGGATGTCTCTCTCGGCCTGTCGTGGATTAGGTTGGGGTTGATTGATAACCCCGAATAGATCGATTGATTCAGTGCTCCACGCAGGCCTCCAGGGTTGCAACCACTGATTCTGATAAGGCCTCTAAATCATAGCCCCCCTCTAGGCCAAACATTAGCCGGGGGGAAATTTGCCGACAGTGGTAGGTAAAAAAGGCATAATCTGCACTGGTTAAGTTAATCCTGGCTAGGGGGTCATCCTTATGGGCATCGTAGCCAGCGCTGACAATTAGCAAGTCTGGCTGAAAATTGGTTAAAAACGGAACCACTCGTCCAGTGAAAATTGGCTGATATTCATGCATACTGCTACCGGGGGACATGGGCAAGTTCAAGACATTATTGTGGCTACCGGTTTCAGTGGCGCGGCCAGTGCCAGGATAGCAGGGCGATTGATGCAAAGAACAAAAAGCGATTCTGGGGTTTTCTGAGACTAGGTGCTGGGTGCCGTTACCATGGTGGACATCCCAATCGAGGATGGCAACTCGCTCGATACCGGGTCGGCCGAGGGAGTAGTGGGCGGCGATCGCTGCATTGGCAAATAGGCAAAAACCCATTCCAAAGTTGGCTTCAGCGTGGTGCCCCGGAGGGCGAGCCGCCACAAAACTAATCTGCTCTTGAACTGCTAAATCCACCGCATCTAGCCAAGCACTCACAGCCAATAGGGCCACCTCATAACTGCGGGGTGACACAGGGGTATCGCTGGTGATGAAACCACCGCCGCTGGCAGTCAAATCTACTAGGGTTTTTATGTAGTCTGCGGTGTGGATTTTCTTGACCCAGTCGAGGGCCGGGCTGTTGTCTAAGGGGGTAGGCAACCGCCACTCCAGGGGGAGCTTGGAATTACGTAGAGCTTGGACGATCGCCCGCAGCCGAGCCGGGGATTCTGGGTGGGTAATGCCAGTTTCATGCTCCAGGAATTCATCGGAATAGATGACATTTAGCATCGCTCAATCTCAGGCAGGATTATCTACATTTTGCCGGACTTTGCTGACTAGGGCTGATAGATTATCCAAATTGAGGCGGTAGGATAGGGGGTGAGCAATCAACCAAGCTGTACTTTCAAAAAGGGTGGCAATTTCCACTAGGCCATTTTCCTTGAGGGTTTTGCCCGTAGCCACCAGATCAACGATCGCCTCAGACATACCTGTGATCGGGCCCAGTTCTACCGAGCCGTACAGGGGAATAATTTCCACAGGCAGGTCAATTTGATAGAAATATTCCCTAGCACAGCGGACAAACTTGGAAGCTACCCGGGCATGGATTGGTAAATCCGTCGGGTGGGCATAGGGGCTGGTCCGCTGCACTGCCACTGACATCCGGCACTTGCCGAATCCTAAATCCACTAGGTGGGCAACTTGGGCAGCTTTTTCCTTGAGCACATCATACCCGACTACCCCAAGCTGGGCTTGGCCATACTCCACATAAACCGGCACATCCTGGTTACGCACCAACAACCCCGTCGCTCTACCGGTTGCTTCAGGAATCTGGAGCAGGCGATTACCCGGCTCTAGAAAAGCCTGGAAATCTAGACCAATTGATTGGAATAGGCGAATACTGGGGGTAAGGAGTTCTCCCTTGGGTAGAGCAACAGTCAGCATTGGCTTGCCAGGATCAAAATATCAAAAATTGGTTGGGCCGTCAGACAACGCCAATGGCATTCAAATAAATCCGGTTTCTGGATGCCGAGGCTGGCCACCGCCGGGGCCGCAGGAAATGGATAGAGGCGATCGTACACCAAAGTTTCCCCCCACCAACCAAACTGCAACATATAGGTAGCTGGCGGCGCGCTCAAATGAGCCAGTAGTTCCCGGGCCAAGCGATATAAGGGCTGACGTTGCGAATCCTTTAAACTAATGGGTTGGCGGTAGCCGGTAGGACTTTGATCATCTTGACCAATTACTTCGGCATAGAGGGGGCCTTTAGCTGTAAGTACGATCGGCAGCCAATAGTTACCCACTCCAGATTGAACACCCAGATTATTTGCCACCCAGGCTTGCAGGCTGACAACCTCAGCACAGGCATGACAGATTTCCACAGGGCTAGATGTTTCCAAAGGTAGGAATTGGCGTAGAGGCGGGTTTGTGGAAAGCAGGCAAATCCAGACGGGTAGTCGCCCGGTTACGCAGAGCCAAGCGATAGCTCACACTCTGTAACTCTGCATGAAGCTGCCGATTTTCTCGCTGGAGAGCTTCTAGTTTTTCCTTGACTGGGATCATCCGTTCAGCAAACTTTTGGCGGTATACCTGGGGCAATTCCTGCACCACCTGCTCCAACATCCGGGAGCGATCGGTCAACTCCTTAACAGACTGGCGCAACTGATAAATTTCCCCATCCCGGTTATTGATTTGACCCTGGTAGAACTGCACCTGTTGTTCAACCTCACTGAGTTGTTCGCGCAGGGCATTCATTTGGGCAACGTGCCGCTCACTCACCTCTTGCTTGGGAGTAAAGTTGGCATTCCCTTTCACTAATCGAAACAACTCCTGAGAAAGTTGCTGGACTAGCTGATCACGCATCTGGAGCTCTTGGCGTAGTTGGGTGACTTCCGATTGCAGGGAGGTTAGTTTAGTGGTTTCTACTTGACTGGCCATAACCTAGACATCCTAGACATCTGTGAATTTTAAGCACCTCCATTATATGGGGAGTGGCTGGATTGCCAAGTAGTTTCCTAGATTTTTTGCCAGTTGTAAACCACCTGCTCCACAGGATTAATGGCTGAGCAGTTAGGGATCAACCCAACGCCCATCAGCTTTGATTAGATTAATCAACTCCTCGACCCCTTGGGTTTCTGGAACTTTCTTGATTTCCTCACGGCCTCGGTATAGCGAGATGTAACCCGCTTGTTTGCCAACGTAACCGTAATCGGCATCAGCCATTTCACCGGGGCCATTGACGATGCAGCCCATCACAGCAATATCTAGGCCCGTCAGGTGCTTGGTAGCTTCCCGGACTTTGTGTAAAACTTCCTCCAGGTTAAACAAGGTGCGGCCACAGGAGGGGCAGGCCACGTACTCCACCATGGTTTTACGCAGACCCAGGGCTTGCAGGATACTGTAGCAGACGGGAATTTCTTTTTCAGGAGCTTCGGTTAAAGATACCCGAATTGTGTCGCCAATTCCATCAGCTAGGAGGGGAGCCAGGCCTGCGGTGGATTTGATCCGTCCATATTCGCCGTCACCCGCTTCGGTGACTCCCAGATGGAGGGGGTAGTCCATTCCTAACTCATCCATGCGCTTGACCATGAGCCGGTAGGCCGCCACCATTACTGGTACCCTGGAGGCTTTCAGGGAAATGACTAAGTTCCGAAAGTCCAAGGATTCGCAGATTTTAATAAATTCTAGGGCTGATTCGACCATGCCTTCGGGAGTATCGCCGTAGGTGAAGAGCATTCTTTCGGCTAGGGAACCATGGTTGACTCCGATACGCATGGCTTTGTTTTGATCGCGCAGGGAGATGACTAGGGGTTCTAGGGTTTCTCGGATTCTTTCCCCAATTTCAGCAAATTCAGCAGCGGTGTACTCGGTACGATCGCTCTTCGGTTTCTCAAATACGTACAAACCTGGGTTAATGCGAACTTTTTCGATGTGCTTGGCAACTTCTAGGGCGATTTTCATGCCATTGTGATGCACATCAGCAACGATCGGCACATCTTGGTAGGTTTGGATCAGTTTTTGCTTGATTTCTGCCAGTGCCTTGGCATGGGCCATACTGGGTACTGTGACCCGGACAATCTCACAACCCACCTCATGCAGTCGTCGAATTCCCGCCACAGAGCCATCAATATCTAGGGTGTCTTCGTTGATCATTGATTGAACAACTATTGGGTGGCCGCCGCCGATCGTTACGGAGCCGACTTTGACTGGGCGAGTTTTGCGCCGCTTGATCATAGTTTCAAAGCTGGGCGCAGAGGTTCCATTGCTGAGGGCAGTTTGCATAACCATGAAGTAATATCTGGACAAATAACTAAAGAAGTTTAGAAGCCTTACCAATCAGATTGCCACAGAAAGGCCTTGTTTGCAGCAACCTCTGGTTAACTTAATTCCCCGCC
>Ga0272446_1005702_pt1 | contig 13509 bp, 11 predicted proteins | sample YNPCB0061_FD_194587 | JGI IMG/M metagenome (GOLD analysis project Ga0272446, IMG submission 194587) | Hot spring microbial mat communities from Yellowstone National Park, WY, United States - YNP-CB-006-1 | ecosystem: Environmental > Aquatic > Thermal springs > Hot (42-90C) > Sediment | place...
AAGGGTGTAGGGCAAGATATTTTTTTGGAGCGCAAAATCGATCGTGGTGCCGGCAGCCACCCCAGAAGACCACTCAAAACTATGGACACGGTAGGCAGCCGCGGCAATATGGCTAGTCGCAATACTCTTGCCCGTCACTAGGAAGTTGTCAATTTTTTGGGGAATCATTGCCCTCAAGGGAATTTGAAAAGGATAGGCTTGTCCTTGCCCCCGGCGCTCCCCTGGGCGTTCCCGATTGCCTGGTAGTTCTACAGGGAATTTTGCCATACAGGGATGAAAATCAATGGCATAGTGCCCAATGCCGACGGAATCGATAAAAATAGTCGATCGGGAACGTTTTTTGACCTCATTCGGTTTAATTTGCCCAGAAATAACAGCTGCACTCTCTAAACCAGCCAGGGCAGCCATTAAGCTGCGGTACTGACTGGGGCTAAGCACAGATTGATAATAATTATCCCCATAGTCTCGACGGGAAACATCCAATTCCGAAATTGTAAAACCCTGGCTATGTCCCCAACTGGGGCGACCAATGATGCGGCGGCTTTCCCGCATATAGGGATATTTAGATAGCCCAAAGGTAGTATTCATCGGACTATCCAGCCCCTGGAGGAATTTGAGGTTGGGATAGGGTTGCTTTACTCCCATACCGAGTTGGGAATCCGTATTGCCGGCATGGAGCCAGTGAAAGAAACCTTTGCTATGGAACTCCCCCTGTTGCAGGGTTTCCGTCCTGAGTCCCCCCATCCAGCCCCCTGGTTTGAGTTGCCCCAGCTTTTGCAGTTGCTCCCTGGTATAGATTAGGTTATCCCGACTGGTGCCTGGTCGGTAGTCGTTGCCCCATGTCCAATTTTGCGTCGAAATATCCCCCACCACGACCGCATCGTCCTTTTTGAAATCGGCAAAGGGGAAGTTACTCCCGAACCGATCGGGGGTCGCGGTGAAAATACGACGGTAGGTAAATACAAAGGGAAAACTAGCTAAATTAGGTAACTCATAGCTGTAGTAGGGGGCATACCGCTGATAAAAATCTGGCAAGGGAATGGTTTGAGGCTCTTTGGTAGCTTCCATGGCAAAAGTATAGGTAAAACCCTGAGTGCAATAGGGGTCTGGCTTATCACTAGAAGAAGAGGGCTCCAACACCGATCGGGCATCGATACCAAGTCTGTAGGGCACATCGGCAAGGGCAATGATTTCACCAGTTTCTGTTCCCTCTATCACAAACTTGGGGGTTATTTTTGTCACAATTTTGTTAAATCTGGAGGAATTTTGATAGCTATAAGCCTCCGGTATGATCATCGAAAGGGGAAAACTATTCAGGGGGGGGGCACCAGGGGCGGGTTGATGGGTAATGACCGTCACCGATCGGATTTGGCGCTCTTTTACTTCTAGGTCTTTCACCACGGAAGATAGTAGCAGATGGAGCTTGCCCTTTCCTTTTTGTTCCGCCTCTTTCAACATAGATAGAAGGATTTCATGTCCGTCCTTGGGCATAAAACAAGCCGCACTCACCCAGCATCCCCCTGGGTTTAACCTGCCGTAGCGCTTTTCAATGCGGTCCCGCAGTTCTCTATAGCCCCGATCGAAAAATAACTGCTGGCGCTGGGTCGGTCTTTCATCTAGGGCAGAAGTACCTTGGGAGGATATTTGTCCCCCAATCCAATCCGTAATCTCCGTCAGGCAGACCGTCCGCCCCGCTAATAGTGCCTCGTAGGCTGCCCCAGAACCAGCTAACCCTCCGCCGGCAATCAGGATGTCACAGTCCAAAGTCCGGTCAATTTTTTGAGCTAAGGCGGGCAAACTCAAGGGCAGCAAGACCAAGCACCGATACCAATTTCGCAACAAGAGCAACTCCCATTATGTTGATTAAACAGGCTCTAATTATATCTGCAAATAATATTGCTGATTGTAATTTGTTGTGCTAATATTAAAAACGCACCTATTGGGTCGGTGCCCGAGTGGTTAATGGGGGCGGACTGTAAATCCGCTGGTTTTCGCCTACGCTAGTTCGAATCTAGCCCGGCCCACCACCTATGCTGCTATAGCTCAGATGGTAGAGCACGTCATTGGTAATGACGAGGTCTCGGGTTCAAGTCCCGATAGCAGCTTCAAGTTTTCAGGTTTTTTAGGAGGTACTCATAGGCAGTTTGCACTCTCCTAAATTTTTCTGGATCGCCGCCCCGATCGGGGTGATTTTTTAATGCCTGTTGACGGTATGCCTGTTTTAATTCCACCAGAGTAAAGGGGTAATTTAGACATAAAACATCGAGGTAGGGCAGTAAGCGGCGGGGCTTGATCAAAAAGTCTTCATATTGCCAGCCATTCTCTTTTACATAAAACCGAGTGCCGATGCCCCCTTCCCAATCGATGCTGCCCTGTTGCTCTAAAGTATGCCGATCGAGGGCAATCCGGAAGGGGCGACCCCACTGGTCACAAAAGGCTTTTGCCTCCCCGATGTTGGGGCGATATTCTCCTTCGGCAATCCAAACGATCGTGGGGGTAAGTTCTAAAATGCGATGTTTTGCCACCCAAAGGATGCGCTGATGACGGTAGGCATCAAACCCCAGGGAGACACCAAACAAAAAGCCCAGGGTTTCTAGGGAATAATTGATGGAAGCTGGCTTCATGGGCTTACTTTATCCCATATTGCGAAAATAAAACCGATCGGTTGATTCCTATCTCTATTTTTTTTCCACTATATTCTTACATTTTCCAGTCTCTTCAAATTCCCTAATATTATTCAGAGTAGTATCAGCAATATTACTTAAAGCATTACGGGTAAAAAATGCTTGGTGAGCAGTAATCAAAACATTAGGAAAAGATTGTAACAATTGAAAGACGTCATCTTGAATAATTGTGTTAGAAAGGTCTTCAAAAAAGAGGTTTTCTTCCTGTTCGTAAACATCAATGCCAAGGTAACCAATTCTGCCAGACTTGATCCCCTCGATCGCTGCCTTCGTATCTATGAGTCCACCCCTACTTGTGTTAATTAGAATAGCCCCTGGTTTTAGGTGTTGTAAGGTTTCGGCATTAATAATGTGAAAAGTTTCTGGTAAAAGAGGGCAATGGAGAGAGACAATGTCTGAATTTGTTAGGACTTCATTTAAGGGTAAATATTCTACTCCCAACTCCAAGCAAGCAGGATTTTGATGGACATCATAGGCTAATAATTTACAACCAAAACCATTCATAATACGGGCAAAACATAACCCGATCGTGCCAGTACCAATGATTCCTACTACCGAGCCATGGAGGTCAAAGCCGAGTAGTCCCTCTAGGGAAAAATTATCATCCCTTACCCGATTGTAGGCGCGGTGAATTTTACGATTGAGACTTAAAATTAGCCCCACGGCGTGTTCGGCGACAGCGTAGGGAGAGTAGGCGGGCACCCTCACCACCGTTAGGTTAAATTCTTTGGCTGCTCCTAAGTCAATATGGTTAAAACCAGCCGATCGGGTGGCAATTAGTTTAATTTCTAGCCCAGCTAAGAGTTTAAGTAAATCCCTGTCCAAATTGTTATTAATAAAAATAGAAACAGCCGGGAAACCACTAGCCAAGACGGCAGTATCTTGAGTCAAATTAAATGGAAAGAAAGATAGTTCGTGATTGTAGGTTGTGTTAGCGGCGGTTAGAAATTCTCGATCGTAAGACTTAGCATTAAAAACGGCTACTTTCATGGTACTTACCTGAAAATTCCTGTTTATATTACCATTATTTATCCTGAAGTTTTAGCTAGGTTATTAAGGTTTTTCGTAATAACAATCGATCGGGACGGAACCATCGCTTTTCGGTCTGATAACATTCAAAGCCCGATCGGAAATAGAGTTTTTGGGCTGCATAATTGTTAGCTAACACATGGAGATAGAGATAGGGGATATGCCAATCGGCAACTTTTGCTTCCCCTGCATCAATCAGCTTGGAACCAATACCCCGCCTGCGCCATTGGGGATGGACGGCTAAATTAAATAGATAGGGTACCCGCCCGATCGGGATATAACGCAAGGAAATTTCTAAACTGCCTACTACTTGGCTACCGACCAAAGCAATCATACAAATATATTGAGAGCCTGGTTCATTAAAACGACTTTGGACATCTAATGCCACCAACAAATCCATGAGGGGTCTTGCCCATTGCCCCCAAGGATAAAAACTTAAACTAAGCAACTGCCCTATATTGTAGGAGTCCAAATATTCTGCCTGGCGAATGGAAAGGGACATAGTAACTGACATCAACTGCTAGGCAGTAAAAGAACAAATAAAAGTATTGCTAACCGACAAATTTGCAGATTGATAAAAATAGGAAGGCAAAAACTTATCTTCCCCCTTTAGCCCTACTTCAAATAATTTATTTCCCATAGATGGTAATCACAGAGATTCATAAGTTGTTTAGCATCAATAAAGATATTTTCAATTTCAAAACAAGCTCTGTAAAATTCTAGGGGGATTTACAGCTAATTGAATAACAGTCCCTTAGATCGGTTTGTACTACAATATTGTAACAGATTAACAATCCCTATTTTGCGCTTGAAAATACCTTACCAAACAGGTGATATTTGTCAACAGGTTTGGGTAAAGGGAAAAATGTTTAGGGTTTTCACTATCCACCGATTAGATTAGTAACTGATTTATTTTGAGCATCAATGGGATTTAGTTTTACTCTTACTCATACTTGCTTGGGAGCAAGGGCAGGAATTTTTACCACTCCCCACGGTATGGTGGAAACTCCCCGGTTTATGCCGGTGGGCACTTTAGCTAATGTTAAGACTCTCACGCCCCAACAATTAAAAGACTGCGGTGCCCAGATGATTTTGGCTAATACTTATCACCTCCATCTGCAACCAGGGGAATCGATCGTGAAGCAAGCCGGTATGCTCCACCGCTTCATGGGCTGGGATCAACCAATTCTGACAGATTCTGGCGGTTTTCAGGTGTTTAGTTTGAGTGAAATTCGTCAAATTAGTGACGAGGGGGTAACCTTCCGTTCACCTAAAGATGGGCAGTTGATCATGCTCTCGCCGGAAAAGTCTATGGCAATTCAAAATGAATTAGGGGCGGATGTGATCATGGCATTTGATGAATGCGCCCCCTATCCCGCTACCAGAGCTGAAATTGCCGCTGCCAGCGATCGTACTACCCAATGGCTCGATCGGTGTATCAAAGCCCACGATCGGGCTGGAGAGCAAGCCCTATTTGGCATCGTCCAGGGAGGAGTATTCCTAGACCTCAGACAACGATCGGCTGAGGAGTTGACCAAGTTTGACTTACCAGGCTATGCCATTGGGGGAGTGAGTGTAGGGGAGCCGCCGGAATTGATTGCCAAAATTGTGGCTGCTACAACCCCCCTACTGCCCGCCCATAAACCCCGCTACCTAATGGGGGTAGGCACCCATCGGGAGATGGCACAGGCGGTAGCCAGCGGTATTGATCTATTTGATTGTGTAATTCCCACCCGCTTAGCCAGACATGGTGCCGCTCTGGTTCAGGGAGAAAGATGGAACCTCAAAAATCAACAATTCAAAGCCGACTTTTTGCCCCTAGACCCCGAATGTCAATGCTACACCTGTCAGAATTTTAGCCGTGCCTACCTGAGTCATTTAATCCGCTCCCAAGAGATTCTGGGCTATACCCTGCTGTCAATTCATAACATTTTTGAGTTGATTAGCTTTACTAAAAAGATGCGCCACTCGATCGTTAATCAGACCTTTTACCAGGACTTTGCACCCTACTTAGCCCCTGCTACAACTCAAGCCGTTTAAGAATTTAGGCGATAGAACCGTTCCGGGCAACCAAACCCAAAGTCAAACTATCTTGGGCAAGGAAATGGGCGTTGTGGTAAGTGCGCTCTTCCGTTTTGAGGAGGATTTCTTCGTACATATAGCGGGTAGCCCGATCGCCCAAACTCTCTGCCTGAGCGGCTAGCCGCCGGATTAAGCCCACCAATGCCTGCTCTGCGGCTAGGTCATGTTCTACCATCTCTCTACAGGTGAAAACCCCATCCCCTTCGGGGGTAAAGCAACAGAGTTCTGCTAACCGATGGAAGCTAGCTACAGGCACGCCCCCTAAACCATTCAGCCTTTCTCCTAAAGCATGAATATGCCCTTGGACTTCCTTGGCACTGTCTTGGAACCAATTGTGGAGCATATAAAATTCACTGCCTTCCACAACAAAATGATGTTTTTGATACTGAATGTATAGGGCTTGAAAACTAGCTAGAGCAATATTCATCCCCTCACAAATGGGAGTGGTAACATTGTTTTCTAACCCGATCGGGTTTTCTTTTACTGTTCCCCAGGTTTGGACGGTGGCGGTAGTAACTGACATAACTCTTCCCTTTGATAGACTAAGGTTTAATATCAACAATTTAATGATAGAGGATTTTACAAGCTATTGTCAATAAAATTTCTTATTGCGAATATATCTTGATACAAGGGTTTTAGGGCACATTTTTTGCAAATAAATCGAATTAAATTTAGGAATATAAGAAACTGCTAGCCAATAAAACTATGCCGAAGGCAAGACGGTACCAGATAAAAACCCAGCTACTTTGAGTCTGAAAAAATTTTAATAGCCATGCTATCGACAGGTAAGAGAATACAAAGGAGGAAATAATTCCAGTAGCTAGTAATAAAATGTCATCGTTGTTACCAAAAGCTTTACGGGATTGAAATAAGGTAGCAATAGTCAGGGCAGGAATTCCTAATAGAAAAGAAAAACGGGCAGCTGTGGGGCGCTCTAGTCCCAAAAATAATGCTGTTGTTAGGGTACAACCCGATCGGGATGCGCCAGGAATCAAAGCGATCGTTTCTCCCAAGCCTACTAAAAAGCCGTCCCTAATCTTTAGGTCATTGAATCCCCTTAACTTTGATCCTTTAGTTTCTGCTACACCCAACAAAACTGCCATCACGATCGATATGGCACCAATCACCAGGGGGCTTTCAGGAATTACATCCCGAAAAATATAGCCCAGCCCTAGCACCGGCACAGTCCCGATCGTGATACCAAGGACAATGCGCCATTCCTCCCTGTCCCAGCGCTTTTGTTTAATTGCCTGCCAAGCTCCCCCCAAAAGTGCCCGTATGTCTTGGGCAAAATAGAGAATCACCGCAATCACACTGCCGAACTGAATAGCATCGACATAATATTTCTGCCCTAGATTTTCCCAACCTAAGAACTGGGTCACAATTAAAAGATGGGCGGTGCTACTAATCGGTAAAAATTCTGTAATTCCCTGTACCAAACCCAAAAAAACTGCCTGGAGAAATGCCATAGAAAAGCCTAGACCTGCAATAATTAAGTTTAGACCTTTTAGGAAAATACTATGGATATTGATTTAAGACCTTTTATTGTGTTAGCCCCAATTGTTCTCGTTGCTGGCTGGGCAGCCTATAACATCATTAAAGCAGCAATTAAGGGAGAAGCCAAACTATTTGGTAGTAGGGGCAACAATCCCTTTGCGCCCGAAAATAACAAGAAATAGTATCACCTAGATGCAAACCCTCTTTCCTAATTAGTGTTAAACTTTGGGGACATTTAGCAAAAGTCCATATGGCGGTCGGAGAATACAAACCAGGGTTAGAGGGGGTTCCTGCTACTCAATCAAATATCAGCTACATAGACGGGCAGAAGGGGCTACTGGAGTACCGTGGCATCTCCATTGAAGAACTCTGTCGCCACAGCAATTTTTTGGAAACCGCCTATTTACTAATTTTTGGGGAGTTGCCTACTGCTCCACAGTACAACACTTTTGTTAAGGACGTTACCTACCGCCGCCGGATCAAGTATCGCATCCGGGACATGATCAAATGCTTCCCGGAAAGTGGACACCCGATGGATGCCCTCCAGTCCTGCGTTGCCGCTCTGGGTATGTTCTACCCCCTGGCTGACCTCCATGATGCGGCTTTTATTTATGATGCCAGCGCCCGTCTAATTGCCAAGATGCCTACGCTGGTGGCGACTTTCCATCTGATGCGCCAGGGCAATGACCCCGTACCCCCTAGGGACGACTTGGACTATGCTGCCAATTTTTTGTATATGCTCAACGAAGAGGAGCCTGACCCCCTGGCTGCCCATGTATTTGATGTTTGTTTGATGCTCCATGCCGAACATACGGTCAATGCTTCTACCTTTGGTGCTTTGGTGACTGCTTCTACTCTGACTGATCCCTATACGGTTTTGACTTCTGCGATCGGTACTTTGAGTGGTTCTCTCCATGGCGGGGCAAATGAGCAGGTGATGCGGATGTTGTCAGAGATTGGCACGATCGAGAATGTAGAACCCTATCTGGAACGAAAGATCAAAAATAAGGAAAAGTTGATGGGTTTTGGGCACCGCGTTTACAAGGTGAAGGACCCCAGAGCGATAATTTTGCAGGAGCTAGCGATTAAGTTATTCGATCGGTTTGGTCACGACCGGTATTTTGATATAGCGATCGAGTTGGAGCAGCAAGCCTCCCAGCATCTTGCCGAGAAGGGGGTATTCCCCAATGTGGATTTTTATTCGGGGCTAGTTTACCGCAAGTTGGGGGTGCCCACGGACCTGTTTACACCGATTTTTGCCATTGCCCGCACGGCGGGCTGGTTAGCTCATTGGAAAGAGCAATTAGCAGATAATCGCCTTTTTCGTCCTACCCAAGTTTATACCGGTCTTCATGATGTGCGCTACAAACCGATCGGGGAGCGGTGATGCTAGTTTTGCAGGATTTGGTTTACCACCCGGCTGCCACCCTCCAACCGATTCTCAAGGGCGTAACCCTGAGTTTAGGGGCAAAGCAATTAGGGGTAATTGTGGGGGCTAGTGGTTCGGGCAAAAGCACCCTCCTAGAAATTTTGGCGGGCTTTGCCCAATGGCAGTCCGGGACCATTTTCTGGAATAGTCAAGAACTCCTGCCGGAACATCTGGGGCGCATCTGTGGTTTGGTGTTTCAATTCCCGGAGCGTCATTTTTGCGGTAGCACCATTTTAGAGGAGTTGCGCTTGGGGCATCCCCGCCTTTCCCAAGAGGAGATCAGGGGTGCTTTAGCCGCCGTTGGTTTGGGGCAGTTAGATTTAGACACCCCCCCCCAAGCTTTGAGTGGCGGGCAACAACGCCGTTTAGCTTTAGCTGTCCAACTGATCCGCCGTCCTAGTCTCCTATTGCTGGATGAGCCTACCGCTGGTTTAGATTGGTCGATGCGGCGGCAGATTATCCAATTGCTGGAAAAATTAAAACAGGACTGGATGCTATTGGTGGTCACCCATGAACCGGAAGAGATTGTCCCGATTGCCGATCGGGTCTGGCAGATTAGGGGGGGCGTAGTAGAGACCCTAAAGTAGGTCTTGGACAGGAAACCGATCGATTAACATGGCAGCCCGCTCTACATTTTGGCGGAGAGATGAGGGCAGGAGAGAGATATAGGGAATTTGGGAGAGGAGGTCTAGGGTGCGGCGCATCAACCTGACTAAGTCTCCTTCATCTAAACTGGTGAGGCGGCAGATTTCCTCCCAAGTAGCCCCCAATGCCCACTGCTCCACCAGCCCACTCAAATCAAACTCCAATAAAACGGGGATATTTACTTCATACTTTTTCTGTAATTGGAATAACTTTCTGCGGATACTTCTTAGCCCAGTCAGGGTTTCTTCCACGGGGGGGGAGATTCCTACCCGGCACCAGGTATCCGATCGGTTGTTGTCGGTAACAATGCCGGCACAGACGGCGGCTAAATGGTGGGGTGCCAGTTCCTCCAGTTCCCCTGATAGTAATACCAAAGCCAGCCACAATTCATTGTCCCCCCGCAAAGAAGCAGCCACCTTACCCCGATCGGTGGGTTGGAGGTCATCTAAGCACTCAAAATGTTGCAAAATTTTAACTAGGCTTAAAAACTCTTCCCAGTAGAATTGCCCCTGTTTGGTTACTTCTTTTTCTAGGGCTTCTTTCTTTTCTTTCAGTTGTTCTAGTCTGCGAATCTTTTTAATCACATTACTTTTATCTGCCCAAGCATTGACGGGATGCCGATCGATTTTTTCCGTCAGGCTCTGGACTAATCTTTGTTGTTCTTCTACTTCTGGAGGCAGGGGAGGGGGAGGGAGGGCAGGAATCGATCGGGCGAGGGTGAGGGTTTCTTCTGTGCCAGGGTAGGAACTACCAGGACGGAGATTTAGTTGGGGGGGGATATTTAATTCCTGCTCTTGCCAAATATCTCCCACGGTGACCACATCTTTATAGGAGAGAACATACCAAGTATTGTTATTTCCTAAACAGACAAACCAGGGGAATTGCCCAGAGCCTTGTACTTTTTTGCCTAAAATAGCGGGTATCTTTTGGTTATTTTCTACTCTAATGGTCATTTGAGAGCCGCTTAAAATGTAAGGCAGATAGGTAGACATATCCCGATGGTATTCTTCCTCGGCTTGAGCAGAGAGAATCTTTAACAGTCGTTTTTCTTCCCTTAGTCTTTCTTTTAGTTTGTCATATTCTGCTAACTGGGTTATGTCGATTTCTTGGAGGATTTTTTCAATCCGATCGATGTCTTCCGTTAGTTCTTTTAGTTGGTAGCGTTTTGGTTCTAGGTTGAGATTTGCTAAATATTGCCCAAAACTACGTTCAATCAGTTCTTTTGCCTGTTCTAGGCTATGGGTCTGTAACAAATTCAAGACCATGCCATAGCTTGGTGTAAATTGACTGACCAGGGGATCAGCCCCGGCAGTTGATAGATAGGCTGCCTCCCGCAAGCCCTCGTAGGGAGTCTGGAGCGTGACCACATTACCGATCGGGTCCATGCCCCGCCTGCCCGCTCTGCCCGCCATTTGCAAAAATTCCGAAGGTGTTAACAAACGATGTCCTTCATCTGTCCGTTTAGAAAGACTAGAAATAATTGTGGTACGGGCGGGCATATTGATCCCCGCCGCCAGGGTCTCGGTAGCAAATACAACCTTGATCAATCCCTGCTGGAATAGCTCTTCAATCAGGGTTTTCCATAGGGGCAAAATGCCAGCATGGTGGGCAGCTACGCCCCGATAGAGGGGAGCGAGTTGGGGACTGTGACTAAGTTCAGGGCTTTTGGCTAAAAAACGATCGATTTCTTCTTTTAGTCGTTTTGCCTCTTCCCGATCGACCAAACTAATGGGGGTCAATTGTTCAACTGCACTATCACAACCACGGCGGCTAAAAATAAAATAAATTGCTGGTAACATCTGTCTTTCTTTTAAGTAAGAGATGACCGCCATCATACTTGGAGGTTCCGGGGGTTTTTTGCCTGGTTTTAGCCGATAATGAGCTTTTAGTTTCGGATTTATCTTATCTTTATTCTCATCTAACAGTGGGAACATCCCCCTAGACATACAGAAGTAATACTCTAAAGGCACAGGACGAAAGTCAGAATAAACTAGGGCAGTAGGACCATGAACAATGCCAATCCAATCTGTTAATTGTTGACTGTTTGCAACAGTGGCAGAAAGAGCTACTAATTGCACTTCTTTAGGGCAGTAAATGATCGATTCTTCCCAGACTGTACCCCGTTGTCGGTCATTCATATAATGACACTCATCCAAAACAACCGTCTGCACATCCGCCAAAGAGACCCCTACCTCCCCGATCGGGGTACCATAGAGCATATTGCGAAAAATCTCCGTAGTCATCACGATCACAGGGGCTTCCCTTTGAACCGTCACATCTCCTGTTAGTAAACCGACCCTTTCTTTACCGAAAATACGGCGAAAATCCCTTAACTTTTGGTTTGACAAGGCTTTGAGAGGAGTAGTATAAAACACCCGCTTACCCTGGGCAATTGCTCTATGGATAGCATATTCACCGATTAGAGTCTTCCCAGAACCAGTAGGGGCGCAGACCACAACCGATCGGTTTTGATTTAGATGATCGATCGCTTCTAACTGGAAGGGGTCAAGTTCAAAGGGGAAAAGTTGTTTGAGGTTTAGCTCATTCACTGGGTTCTATTTTAGTGATTAGTAAGCATATCATAGCTTTTCAGGACGGGGTTAAGAATGTCAAGTTTCCATGTGCCAGTCCCAAAGTTTTGACAATAAGAAAAACAACAAAAGATGTAAGCAAGGTTGTAAGAGATGAAAGACCATTGTTTTTTACGAAAGCATAAATTTCTAATCTGATCAAAAGAAAATGAGCGAATAAGAATTAGTCTGCAAAAACTATCATCGTTACATCTCTCTGCTAGTCAGTTGAATGATTAGTTAGGTAAAAAAAGTAGAAGACCGATCGATCGGGATGAATTGAAAGACAAATTCACAGCCGACCGACATTCAATTGGTGGTAAACTCCGATCGATTGATATTTCATTAAATTATGAGAGTTTTAATTTTAGGCGGCACCCGTTTTATAGGTGTAGCATTAACCAAGTTGTTAGTGTCCCAAGGCTATGAAGTGGTCTTATTAAACCGAGGGAATAACCCACCCCCCGTAGCAGGTATAAGGACAATCCATTGCGATCGTACCCGACCCGAAGCCCTCCAAGCCGCCCTTGCCCATGAATCCTTTGATGTCATTTTTGACAATAACGGCAGAGAACTAGAAGACACAAAACCCCTAGTTGAGTTATTTGAAGGACGAATCCGCCACTTTATCTATGTCAGTTCAGCAGGAGTATACCTAGAGTCAGAAAACCTACCCCATTTTGAAGGAGATGCCACCGACCCCAAAAGTCGTCACAAAGGCAAGCTCCAGACAGAAGCTTACCTCCACCGCGCCTACCAAGAAAATGGCTTTCCCTACACCGCCATGCGCCCAGTCTACATCTATGGACCAGGCAACTACAACGAGGTCGAGGCATGGTTCTTTGATCGAATAGCTCAAAACCGCCCCCTGCCTATTCCTGGTAACGGGAAATTTATCACCCAGTTGGGTCATGTGGAGGATTTAGCCGCAGCCATGGTAGCAGTTCTGGGTAACCCCCAAACGATCGGGGAAACTTACAACATTTCCGATATGCGCTATGTCACCTACAAAGGTATCGCCGAAGCCTGCGCCAAAGCAATGGGCAAAGACCCTACCAAGTTAGAATTTGTTTTCTACGATCCCCAAAAGTTCGACTTTGGTAAGCAAAAAGCCTTCCCCTTCAGATTGCAACACTTCTTCTGCTCCATTGACAAAGCCCTTAACCACCTTGACTGGGAACCAGAATATGACCTCGTATCCGGGCTGAAAACTTCCTATGAACAGGACTTTACCAAACAAGACCGATCGGGAGTAAGCTTCAGTTTAGATGACCTAATTCTAGCTTGAGACTGAACACAATATAAAAAGCTCCCTAAGTAATTAAGTCAAGGGGAGCAAGATTTAATCAGATAGATTCTTTACCGCTTTTCTCTAAAACTAATTTTCAGTTTATCTTCTGAAAGAGGCAACAACATCCTCAAAAATTAAGGGGGCAGAAAGAGAGAACTGCCCCAAGGAGAAAAAAGTACCTGGCATCGAGCTATCTTTCCGTAGAGTCACCTCTAAAGTATTGTTGCCGTAACAGCGTTTCACAACTGAGTTCGGGAAGGGTCAGCGTGGTTCCACCGCACC
>Ga0272446_1005703_pt1 | contig 13509 bp, 9 predicted proteins | sample YNPCB0061_FD_194587 | JGI IMG/M metagenome (GOLD analysis project Ga0272446, IMG submission 194587) | Hot spring microbial mat communities from Yellowstone National Park, WY, United States - YNP-CB-006-1 | ecosystem: Environmental > Aquatic > Thermal springs > Hot (42-90C) > Sediment | place...
CCCGCAGCCAAAGCACCGAGGCGCTGATGCGCGCGCTATCTCAAAGGCCGGACGTTCAATGGGTTGAGCCGAACTATATTGTGTCGCGGACTGCCACGCCTTCCGATCCCGGCTGGAGTAACCTTTGGGGCATGGTCAAGATCAGTGCGCCCTCCGCTTGGGACAAGACGACGGGTTCCAAGTACGTGGTGGTGGGCGTCGTGGACACTGGAGTGGATTACAACCACCCAGACCTGGGCGCAAACGTGTGGTCCAGCACAAGCAGCTTTTCTGTGAATATCGGCGGCAGCACGATCACCTGCGCCGCCGGAACCAAGGGCTTTAACGCTATCACGAACACCTGTGATCCTTTGGACGATGAAAACCACGGTACGCACGTGTCGGGCACCATAGGCGCAGTGGCGAACAACGGGCAAGGTGTGGCGGGCGTGAATTGGACCACCAACATTCTGGGGCTGAAGTTTCTCGATCAAAACGGCAGCGGTTACACCTCGGACGCCATTGACGCCATCGAGTTCGCCGTCCAGCTCAAGATCCAGGGGGTGAACGTGCGCGTGCTGAATAACAGTTGGGGCGGCGGCTCGTTTTCCCGTGCGCTGTATGACCAGATCAAGCGCGCGGGCGACTACGACATCCTGTTTGTCGCTTCCGCCGGGAACAGCGGGAAGAACACCGATTCCAGCCCGTCCTATCCGGCGAGCTACGACCTTCCGAATATCGTCGCCGTGGCGGCGACCGACAGCAATGACGCGCTGGCGTCTTGGTCGAACTATGGCGCCACCAGCGTCGACTTGGCTGCTCCCGGCGTGAGCATCCTTTCCACCATCCGGAACAACTCGTACGCGTATTACAGCGGCACCTCGATGGCGGCTCCGCACGTTTCCGGCGCCGCCGCTTTGCTTTTGTCGGCGACCGGGTGCACCAGCCTGAGCTGGTCGCAGGTGAAGAGCGCCATCTTGAGCAACGTGGACCCGGTTCCGGGGCTTTCCGGCAAGGTGCTCACCGGCGGACGGCTGAATGTGGACAAAGCGCTGACCGGGTGTGCGACGGCGCCGCCGCCACCGCCGCCCGACTTTAGCTTGACCGCCTCCCCAACCTCAGCCAGCGTCCGGCAGGGCAAGAGCACGAGCTACACGGTGACGGTGAGTCCGATCAACGGTTTCACTGGGACGGTGTCGTTCAGCGTGTCAGGTTGCCCCTCCGGCGCAACTTGCACTTTTTCACCAGCTTCGGTTACCACTTCCGGAAACTCCAACCTATCTGTAGCTGCGGATAAAAGCACCCCGCTTGGGACTTACACACTGGTCATCACCGGGACCAGCGGCTCTCTCAGCCACTCGGTCAGTGTAACGCTCTCGGTGAGGCGGTAAAAAAGCTCTGAAAGACAACAACGCCGCGCCTCTGCAAAGGGGCGCGGCGTTTTGATGTTTGGGTGTTGTTTCTACGCTTTCTTTCCCTTGGGTGCAGGCTGCGCGCCGCCCTTGCCCAGTTTTTCGATCTCAGTGAAGAAGACCTTCCGATCTTCGTCCATGGCCAAGTTGGAAAGAATTACAGCGGTGGAATCGGCAAGACCGACTTCCAGATCCGCCTTGGGGCGATTCAGCGTGCGGCAGTCGTTGAAAAAGCTTTCCAGCGAGACGTCCACCGGGTTGCGTTCTTCATCGGACACCAGTACGCCCTTAGCATAAAGCCAGCGGCGGGCGAACTTCAGTTCTCGTTCTAGGAACGATTCTTTGCCGGTGATGTTGTCTTTGTCCATCAGCAGCGGGAAGCCCCGTTGCCCGGCGCCGAGAGCGAAGGTGGCGCCTGCCATTTTCACGTCGTCCTTTTTGGTCTTCAGGTCTTTGGGGTCGGCAAAGGTCGCGCGTTTGACCTCTTTGTACCAGAGCGCCGTGGGCATGGTGGCTTCCCCGTCGCCCACGGTGATTTCCACGCAGGCTTCGGTCCCCATAATGCACTCGCCGAACTCCGGACGGGTGCTTCCCAAGTAGGGAAGGTGGGCATTGGTGGAGATTCCGGAGTAAACCAACTTGCGGCCTCCGGGATAATAATAGATGAGCTGAATGTTATCGTAAATGTCGCGCCCGTCCTTGTAGGTGTCGAGCCCGCCGACTCCGATGACCCACTGCGGGTGAACGCCGAACATCCAGTCGGCCACGTCAATCTGGTGGGAGGCAAGCTCGGCCGTGATGCCGCCGGAGAACTGCCGGAACAGCCGCCAGTTCTGGGGATTTCCCGGACCCGGGGGCTGCTTCATCACCCAGCCGGGGTTGCGATGCCACTGGGCGTGGATGTGGGTGACGTTGCCCAACATGCCCTTCTGAATCATATTCTTGACGGTTTGATAGAAGAGGCTGTAGCGGCGCTGCAATCCCACTTGCAGAATCTGTTTCGGCCGGCTGTTGGCCAGCGCCCGCAGTTCGTGGACTTCCTCCGGCTTGAACACGAGGCTCTTTTCGCAGAAAACGTGTTTGCCCGCCAGGAGGGCGTCCTTGGTAACGGGGAAGTGCATGTAGAGCGGCGTTGCGATGATCACCGCCTCCACGTTCTTCTGAGACAGTAGCTCGCGGTAGTCCTTGAACTTGGCCGGATTGGTGCCAATCACCTGGGCGGCCTTGTCCATGGCGCTCTGGTTAATGTCGCAAACAGCGACACACCGCCCGTTATCCACCGGCCGGAGATGTTTAAGCAAGTACGTTCCGCGGCCGCCCGTGCCTATGACGCCGTATTGCACCTGATTGTTGGCGGCCTTCACTTTCTGAATCGCAGGCGCGCCTTGGACGCGCTTTGCCGCGGCAGCCGCTACGCCCGCTGCTCCGGCGATCTTGACTACATCGCGGCGGCTGAGATCATCCGACATTGCCATATGGAATCCTTCTTGGTTTATAAGATGCTAACTTCCCGTTTCCAGTTTACAACGTTCGGGGCCGCTTTCTGGGAACCCGGCCGCCGGCTTAGGCGAACTGAATGGCGATCATCTGATGGCCGTTCAATCGAGGCAATACAAACTCCACCCGCCCCTCGACGGTCTTAAAGTCGAGCCTCGCCATTTGAGGAACGCAGACCACTTCGCGCACCGGGCGCGGCGCCTTCACCGAAAGACGGACGTCCAGCACGGGAATCACGTCCTCGATCACGTCGAAATCCTGCCCGCGGCGTTCGGGGATGTAGTGAAGCAAATGCACCACCCAGCGGTTTTCCCGGGCTTGCGCCGTCACCGACGCCAGGGTAGAAGACGGCGCCTGAAGGCGCAGGGTGGGTTCGGGCAAGAGCATGCTCAGCGCGTTCACCACCATACGCTTAACCCATAACGGCGCGTTTTGGTGGTATTGCGTGAACACCGGGTGAATGAAGTAGATGCACCGCCCATTGCGCAGCACGCCCGGATATCCCGGCTTTCCCGCCGACGGTGTGTGGCGGTGGGAAAAGAAGTGCTCCCAGGTTCGGTTGAAGTAGGGAACGTTGGTCTGGGCCAAAATTTCCGTGCTCGCCAGAGGCGCAACCTTCTTGCCTTTGCGATACATTACCAGTTCGGTGCGAGGCAGGCCTTCGGCCAGCTTGCCTTGGGGGACCAGAAAATCCGGGCTGAAGGGGGCCTCGCCCTCGTACTTAAGGCCCAGGCAGGCCAAGCGGAAATTCTGGCCCTTCGGATCGAGCCCCGATTCCCAACTTGCGAGCAGGCCGCCGCCTTTGGAGACAAACGCCTCGATCTTCTTAGCCAGCTCGTCGTTGACCGGGATCTGGTCCGGAAGGATTAAGACTTTGTAAGGGGAGAAATCGCTCTTCGAGTCCAGCACATCGAACTGTACGGCCGCTTCCTGCAACATACGGACGCTGCCGAAAGCAGGCATGGGAATTTGCCGGGATTGACCTCCCAGGAACTCCTCGGGAGTGAGCACGCCGACGTCCGCCACGGCTTTGGCGCCGCGGCACCATGGCTCCTTCTTTTCCACTTCCCGGTAGACGGAACCGATCAAATCGTACGTCGCGGCGTCGATTTTGCCGGAGGGGTGGAGCTGGTCGCCGACCGAACACTTGGCGCCCAGCGCGAGCATTTGGAAGCATTCAAACTCCAGCGCGGCCGGGTTCTTCAACGAGTGGAAGTCGCCCCAGGAAGTATGGAACTTGCCCGTCATGCCGAGCGAGTCCAAGCCCAAAGTACGCGTGTAGCGCACCTTGAGCGGGAAGTCCAAATAACCCCAGCCGCCGCTGGGCAGCGACTCCAGCTCCCAGTGCGTGTAAGCATCCATCACGGCGCGGTGGCGCGGGCCGATGTGTCCGGCATTGTAAAAGATGGTGGCGTCTTTACTGTAGCGGCGCACCAGCGCGGTCATTTCGCGCTTCCAGGCGTTGATGGTTTCCAGGCCGAAACGCTGGCGGGCAGCCGCATCCGCCGGGTTCATGCCCTTCTTCCGCATGGCCTCGCGGCAATAGTAGCAGTTGCAGGCCATGGGGTGGACGATATCAAAGAAAAAGCCGTCCACCGGAAAGGTCTTGAGGATCTCGGTGACGTGGTCTTCAAGGAACTTGCGGTAGGGAGAATTCACGCACAGCCGCCGGTAAAAGCCGGGCTCGTACAAGGGTGTTCCGACCGGCGTGCCTTTCTCGTCAATGACCAGCCATTCCGGATGGCGCGTCGCCGTGTAGTGGTCCCATTGAATGGTCACATAGATGGGAACCCGGATGTTGTGTTTATGGCAGACCTCGATTTGTTCTTTCAGAAGATTGCGCTTCAAGTGGGGATGGCGGCGTTCTGGATGGGCCTTGGTGTCGTAGTAGATCCATCCGTGGTGGCAGCGCGCAAAGCAGGTGATCGAGTCCACGCGCGCTTTTTCGAGGGTTCGCACGAACTCCTCGGGGTCAAACTGCGCCCCGATCTCGCGGACCGCCTCGCTGGTGTGAAAATCCAGGTGGATCTGACGGAACCGGAGGGTGGGCGGCTTGGGGCCTGCCTGCGCCAGACCGCCGAAGGGGGCCAGAGCCGCCGCGCCGGCGGCATAGAAGAAGTCGCGTCGGTTCACTCTGACAGTATAAAAAATGCGAGCTCAGCGGTCGATGCGCGCCGATGCGCCGCCCATGACCTTCTCCACTTCAGCTAGGGTCGCCATAGTGGTGTCTCCAGGAGTCGTCATGGCCAGGGCGCCGTGTGCGGCGCCGCAGTCCACTGCATATTGCGGACCTTTGCCTTCCAGGAACCCGTAGATCAAGCCGGAGGCGAAGGAGTCCCCGCCGCCGACGCGGTCGAAAATCTCGAGATTCTCGCGCTGGCGGGCTTCATAGAATTCGCCTTCGTAGTAGCACACCGCACCCCAGTCGTTGATAGAAGCCGTCTTGGCGTTACGCAGCGTAGTGGCGACAACCTGGAAGTTGGGATAAGCCTTTACGGCTTCGCGGATCATGGTCTTGAAGTTGCCCACGTCGAGCTTGGACAGGTGTTTGTCCAGTCCTTCCACGCGGAAGCCGAGGGCGGCGGTGAAATCCTCCTCGTTGCCGAGCATCACGTCGACGTACTGAGCCAGTTCGCGGTTCACTTCGCGGGCGCGCTCTTCGCCGCCGATGCCCTTCCACAACGAGGGGCGGTAGTTCAGGTCGTAGGAAACGACTGTGCCGTGTTTGCGCGCCGCTTGCATGGCTTCTTTGGCCACCAGCGGCGTGGTTTCCGACAGCGCGCAGAAGATTCCGCCGGTGTGGAACCAGCGCGAGCCCTCCCGCCCGAAGATCTCGTCCCAGTCGATTTGGCCAGGTTTCAGTTGCGAGGCGGCGGTATGGCCGCGGTCTGAGCAGCCCACCGCGGCGCGGACGCCGAAGCCGCGCTCGGTGAAGTTCAGACCGTTGCGGACGGTTCTGCCCACGCCGTCGTACTTCACCCAGAGGACGTGAGACTGGTCGACTCCTCCCTGGTAGATCAGATCTTGAATGAGGCGCCCCACGGGATTATCGGCGAACGCGGTCACCACCGCCGTCCGCATGCCGAAGCAACGCTTGAGTCCGCGGGCGACGTTATATTCTCCGCCGCCCTCCCACACTTGAAACTGGCGGGTCGTATGGATGCGCCCATCGCCGGGGTCCAGACGGAGCATCACCTCTCCGAGGCTCACCAGGTCCCACCGGCACTCCTGCTTGGCTCGAAGGTTCAACATGACAACACCATTTTAGGCGAGTCACGAGTAACAACGGATTTCAAAGACCCGGGCGTAATCATCGCCGTTGGTGGCGTGTACGTGCAGGCGAATGGCGTCCACTTCCACCGGTTCCAAGGTGATCCGGTTGAGCCGTTGGTGGTTTCCGGTGACTTCAGCCAGCTTTTCGAAATCCGGTCTTCCCGGACGGCGTCCGAGCAGGGAATAGTCTTTTACCGTCTCCGGCTGGGGCGCGCGGATAATGCCGCGGTTGACGCTGTCCGAAGAGGTCAGCGTGAGCTCGCGCTGGAAGCCGGAATCGAATGTGATTTGCACGCTGCGGATTCTTTGCGGCTTATCCCAAGCGAGCTGAATCCATTGTCCGCCGGGCGCCATGCGGGCGCGCCACTGGTGCGGCGCCGCCGGGGTGGTCTTGCCGGCGGGGATGTCGCGGACGAATCCGTCCAGCACCAAGCCGGCTTTGGCGTCCGGCTCTTCGGCAGAGGCGGAAGCTTTAGCCAGCCGCGCCAAGTCAGCCGGGTCTTCGTTGCGCAATCCGGCGATGGACTGATCGTCGCGCAGCAGCATCTGCTGCAATTCCTTCAGCACCGGTTTGCGTTCGACGATTTCGCGGGGCGTGAGATTGCGCTGGACGCACACCGCAGCCGCCGTGCCCGCCGCTTGTCCGACCACCGCGCACGTCCCCATGACGCGGGTGGAGGTGAAAGCCACGTGGCTGGCGCTGATGTTTCGGCCGGCCATCATGAGGTTGCGTATGTTCTTGCTGTACAGCGCGCGCAGGGGAATGTTGAACACTTCGGGAGGCCGGAGGACGGTGTTGGGGGGCAAGTCGGGGCGGTCGAAACCGCCAGGAGGGTGATCGTCCATCGGCCAACCTCCGAAGCCTATGGCGTCCTCAAACTTTCCGCCGGTCATCAGGTCATCCTGTTTCAGGATGTAGTCGCCGGCCAGGCGGCGGCTGCCGCGCTTGCCGGGCATCATGCCCAGCCAGTCCAGAGCCCAGTTGGCCGCATCGGGGAACTCTCCGCTGTTTTTGATGTAGTCCCAGATGCCCAGAGCGATGGAAAGGAGTTCGAACCTAATGCGTTCGTTATCCCGTATGGTGTCCAGGTTGCCGCCCCATTCGATCCACCAATAGCCGTACTCCCAGGAGGTGATCTTGCGAAATTTCAGATGCTCTTTGGTCACCTTTCGCGCCCATTTCGGCGGGACGAACGGCATGGGTTGGCGATGCAGACGGGAGGTGAACAGAATGCTGGAACCCAGGGTCTCGCGGTCAGGCTGCTCGGGCGCGAGGGATTCGTTAAACTCTGAGCGCCCCTCACGCCCCCAGCGGAATTCGGCGCCGGCTTCCAGCCCTAGCCGCGAGTCTCCCGTGCAATCCAGGTACATTTTGGCGCGAATGCGATACAGATGCTCGCTCTTGTCGCAGCGCGCCATCACTTCGGTGATGCGCTGGGACCGCACGGCGGCGGCATAGAGCGTGGTCTCCAGCAACAACGTGATGTTGGGCTCGCTCACCAACTTGTCGTAGAGCAGCGCGTCCCACATTTCCCAGCAGCGTTGGGGGTTGTTACGGGCGTCGTCCAGACGAAGCTCTTCCAGGATACCCGCCTCGCGCCAGCCGGGACGCCCTTTGTGGCAATTGGCGCCAACAATGTGCATCTTGACTTCGCTTGAAGAGTTGCCGCCCAGCCGGGAGCGATCCTGTACGATCACGACCTTGGCGCCGTGACGGGCGGCGGCCAAGGCGGCGCAGACGCCGGCCACGCCGCCGCCGGCGACCAACACATCGGTGTCCAGCGTCACCTCCGTCATGTGCTTTTCGACGGATGACATTTTGCGCAAGTTCGCCGGAGGGGCGATGCGTTCGAAGCGGTCTCGCGGAGGCGGAACTTGGGGCGGGGCGGCCCCAAGAGGGCCGGGAGAGTAAAGGATCGAGTACGTCGATGGAATCGAGGCGAGAAAACTTCGGCGTTTCATAACGGCTCCCGTGGAAGCATATCATGTCATGGAATCGATCCACTCTTCTTGCGCCCGGAGGATTGCGCGGGCGTCCTCGAAACTCACCAATTCAAAGTGAAGGGAACCTCCGGGCATGAGTTGTCCGAGCCGGGGTAGGTCGGCCGTGATCACGCTGGCGAATTTAGGATAAGCGCCAGTGGTCTGATGTTCGACGAAGGAAATCACCGGCTGGCCGTCAGGCAGCGCCTGGACGGCGCCGCAGCAAATGCCCTCGGTTAGCATCTCATCGCGGCGGAGCTGCCGCAGGCGAATGCCCGCAAGCCGGATGCTCATGCGGTCGGAGTCTTCGCTTACGTTTGCCGTCTCGCGGAAAAACCTCTCGGCGCTGTCGGCGCTGAACCAGTGAGCCTGGGGGCCAAGGGTCACTCGAATGATGCGCGCGTCCAGCCAGCGCAAGGCTTTCTGCGGGTGAACTTGCCGGATGGCCCGGTGAGGGCCTGGCGAAGGTCCGATCCGAAGCTCATCTCCGGCGCGCAAGGCTCGGCCCTCGAGTCCGCCTAGTCCGGTTCTTAGATGTGTGGAGGCGCTGCCCAGGGCCAGCGGCACGTCAATTCCTCCGTGAACGCTCAGGTAGCACCGCGCGCCGCCGCGCGTCCGGCCCAGCGCCAGCGTCTGCCCGGCTTTCACTTCGATGGGCACCCAGCAGGGAATCGGAGTTCCATCCAGCTTGGCCTGGAAATCGGCGCCGGTGAGCGCCACCAGATTATCCGCGTCGAACTCGAAGACGCCGCCGGTGAAGGTCATCTCCAGACTGGATGTGTTTTCGGGATTTCCCACCAGCAAGTTGCCCAGCCGGAACGACAGCGTGTCCGCGGCGCCGGAAGCCGAGACTCCCATGTGAGCGCATCCCGGCCGGCCAAGGTCCTGCACGGTGGTTTGGTAGCCCGGCTCCACCACGCGAATCACCGGCATCGTGACTCGAACTCCTTGGGGGTGATGGCGTAAAACTTCACCCGGTCGCCGAAGGCGAGCACGCTCGGCCGTTCACGTTGCGGATCGAAAATCTTGAGCGGCGTACGGCCGATCAGCCGCCACCCTCCGGGCGTGGCCAGTGGATAGATGCCGGTCTGGCGTCCGTTGATGCCCACGCTGCCCGGAGGCACCTCACTGCGAGGAACCTCCCGGCGCGGCGCGGCAATCCTTTCGTCGATGTTTCCCAGGTAAGCGAAGCCGGGAGCAAAGCCAAGGAAGTAGACGCTGTATTCGCCGGCCACATGCCGCTCGATCACTTCTTCAGGCGGCAGACCACACATCCGCGCCACCTCCGCCAAGTCAGGGCCGTGCTCGCCGCCGTAGCATACCGGAATCTCGACGGTCCGCGCCGGAGGATCTTCGATTTCATCCACCTTGCGCAGCAACAGGTCGAGCAGTGCGCCAATTTCTTCCAGATCCGACTCGCGAGGCTCGAAGGTGACCAGCACGCTGGCGTATACGGGATGGACGTTCAGGATGGCGTCGTGCAAGTTGCCGGTGAGCAGGTGGCAAAATCTTCTCACGCGCGCATGAACTTCCGGCGAGATTTCATGACCCAAAGTGACCAGAATGGAATGATCGCTGGCCGGGACGATATCGAGTCCCGTCCGCAAAGCCGATGCCGCTTGCATATTGGCCAATCCCAATCATACAGCCGCCGCACGCCCGCGCGCCCGACGCACCGCTCACTCGTACCGCAGCGCTTCGACTGGAGCAATGCGCGTGGCGGCGCGCGCCGGATGAATCGTAGCCAGGAAGCTCACCAGAATCGCCGCGCCGGCAATCCAGATGCCGTCCACCCAGCGCGGCTCGAACGGCACAAAGGAGAGGGAGTAGACTTCTTCGTCCAGCCGTATCCAGCGGTAATGGTCGGCCAGATAGCAGAGCGTGTAGCCCGCCGCCAATCCGAGGACCGCGCCGACTGCCCCGATGATGACGCCTTGCAACATGAAGATCTTGCGAATCTGTTCGCGCCGCGCGCCCATGGACACCAAAATGGCGATATCCTTTTGCTTTTCCATGACCATCATCACCAGGGTGATCAAGATGTTAAGAGCAGCCACGAGCTGGATCAAGCCAATGGTGATGACTGTGACGACGCGCTCCATGCGCAAGGCATTCAGCAACTGGCGGTTCTGTTCCTGCCAGTGCGTAGCGGCGAGCTTGGGCTGGAACGCCGCTTCGGCTTGCTTGGCCACAGACGGGGCGGCGTACAGATCGTCCAGCTTCAGCTCGATGGCGTTGACCACGCCGCTCAGAAACAGCGCCCGTTGCGCCAGGGGCAGGGACGTGTAAGCCCAGGACGAGTCCAGATCGAAGAATCCGGATTCAAAGATCCCCGCCACCCGGAAACGGAATGGCGTGAGTCTTGGCCCGAACGGAGTGAGCTCGCCCTGCGGGCTGATGATGGTCACAATGCTGTCGAGCGATGCGCCGATGGCCTGAGCCAACTTGGACCCCAAGATGATGCCCGGCAGACCGTCGCCGGGCTTCAAACCCTCCAGGGATCCCTCCTTGAGGTGGCGCAGAATGCCGCTCATCTGAAGTTCGCTCGCCAGGTCCACGCCCTTGAGAACGCCCCCGGTGGAACGCCCGGGACCGGAGATCATGACCGTTCCATAAAGCACCGGCGCGGCGCCCAACACATGGGGTAACCCGCGCGCCCGGGCAAGCACTTGATCCCAATCCGGAATGCCGTACAGCGGCTCCTTTTCGAGTATCGTCACGTGCGCCGTGGCGCCGAGCAAATTCCGCTGGAGCGTGTTGCGGAACCCATTGTTCACGGCCAAAGCAATCACCAGCGCCATGACGCCCGCCGCCACCCCAGCGATAGAGATCACCGTGATCAAGGAGATCACGGCTTGCTTGCGCTTCGCCTTGAGATAACGGCGGGCGACGAAGAACTCGAATCGCGAGGCAAAGGCCATGAATGGACTCTATTCGAGCCGCCGCAACTGTTCTACGATGCCGATAGGCCCTTCGGGACGCAACAGCGGGAAGAGAATGACATCGCGGATGGACTTGGAATTGGTGAGAATCATGGTCAGCCGGTCAATCCCGATCCCTTCTCCTGCCGTAGGAGGCATGCCGTAACTCAGAGCGCGAACGTAGTCTTCGTCCATTTGGTGAGCTTCCTCGTCTCCGCGCTCTCGCATGGCAAGCTGCATCTCGAAGCGCCGCCGCTGCTCCTGGGGGTCGTTAAGCTCGGTGTAGGCATTGCCGATCTCCATGCCCGCCGCATAGATTTCGAAGCGCTCAACGAATTCGGGCTCATCCGGCTTGTTCTTGGAGAGGGGCGAAGTCTCCACCGGGTAATCGTAGATGATGGTGGGCTGCCAGAGGTGGCGCTCGCATACCGTCTCGAACACTTCCACCAAGCGCTCTCCGGAGGAAAGCTTATTCGAATGTCGCGCCAGCCATTCGGGATCCCGCACGTTGTCAAGCGTTGGCTTATCCGGCTTGTCCCAGAATTCGATAATCGCCTCGCGCATGGAAAAACGGCGTATGTGGCTGAAGTCCAGGCGCTGTCCGTCGTATTCCACCACGGGCGAGCCGGTAGCGTCGATGGCGGTTTGGGTGAGCAACTCCACGGAAAGATCCATCAAGCCCATATAGTCCGTGTAGGCTTGATAGAACTCCAGCATGGTGAACTCGGGGTTGTGCTGGGTGGAAATCCCTTCATTGCGGAAGTTGCGGTTGATTTCGTAAACGCGGTCCAGTCCGCCCACCACCAGCCGCTTCAAGTAAAGCTCCGGCGCGATGCGCAGGTATAGGTCCATGTCCAGCGTGTTGTGGTGGGTGATAAAGGGACGGGCGGTGGCGCCCCCGTACAGCGGCTGCATCATGGGCGTTTCCACCTCGATGAATCCGCGCTCCTCGAGCTGGCGCCGGAGGCTGGCGATGATTTTGGAACGGGTGCGGAATATCCGGTGCACTTCCGGATTGGCGATCAGGTCGAGGTAGCGCTGGCGGTAGCGCGTCTCGACGTCCTCCAGTCCGTGCCACTTTTCGGGCATCGAGAGCAGAGTCTTGGCCAGAAATTCGAGCTTGCCGGCGTGGACGGTCAACTCGCCGGTCCGCGTGCGAAACAGGTAGCCCTCCACGCCGATGATGTCGCCGATATCAAGGAGCTGGTACAGCTCGAATTCCCGGGCGGAAACGGCGTCCTTCTTCACATAAACCTGAATCTTTTCGCCACCCTGCATCAGGTGCAGGAAGCCTGCCTTGCCCATCCGGCGCAGAGTATGGATTCGCCCGCAAACTTTTACGTTGATGGGGGGATCCAGCTCGGCAGCCGGCTTGGACGAGAACAGCTCGAGAATTTGGGGCACCGTGTGAGTAAAGTCGAAGCGCCTGCCATAAGGCCGAAATCCGAGGTCGGCAATCTGGCGGGTGCGCTCCAGGCGTTGTTTTAGCAATTCCTCTTCAAGCGACAATAGACTCTCCTGGAAACAGCCATTATAATGAACGCTTGCGGTCGCTCACCATTGTTGTACCCGCATTCAATGAAGAAAAACGGTTGCCGGGCACGCTCCAAAAGGTGCTCAAGTACCTGGACGCCCGCCATTTCGACTTCACGGAAGTGATTGTGGTGGACGACGGATCCACGGACAGCACGGCGGCGGTGGTGCAGTCCTGCCCGGACCCGCGGGTGCGCCTGCTGCGCAATCCGGGCAACCGCGGCAAAGGCTACGCAGTGCGCAACGGCGCGCTGCATGCCAAAGGGGAGTGGGTTCTGTTCACTGACGCCGATCTCTCGGCGCCCATCGAGGAATTGGACAAGCTCGAGGCTGAGGTCCGGCGCACCGGGGCGAAGGTAGCCATCGGATCCCGCGCGCTAAACCGGTCGCTCGTGGCGGTGCATCAGTCCGCGGCTAGGGAATATGCCGGGCGCTTCTTCAATTTGGTGATGCGGCTGGTGACGGGACTGCCCTTCCGGGACACGCAGTGCGGCTTCAAGCTGTTTGAAGCCGGCGCCGCGCGCGAGATTTTCAGCCGCCAGCGCATCGAGGGCTTCGGCTTCGACGTGGAGGACCTATTCATCGCCCGGCTGCTCGGCTATCCGGCGGTGGAAGTGCCCGTGCGCTGGGCCAACGTCGAGGGCACCAAAGTCAGTCTGTTGCGCGGGCTGGACGCTTTTCTGGATCCGTTCCGGGTCCGCTGGAACCAGCTCCGGGGCGCCTATCGCCAAAAGGTCAAAAACTGAACGCTGGGAGCGGAAAACTACTCGCCGAACAGGTTTCCCGGCGACAGGATCCAGTCCGGATCCAGGCGTCTTTTGACGGCTTTCATAGCCTCAATGTGCTCCGGCGCATACTGAAGAGCCAACAAGTGCGCCTTCCGCTTGCCCAGCCCGTGTTCGGCGGAAACC
>Ga0272446_1005705_pt1 | contig 13505 bp, 13 predicted proteins | sample YNPCB0061_FD_194587 | JGI IMG/M metagenome (GOLD analysis project Ga0272446, IMG submission 194587) | Hot spring microbial mat communities from Yellowstone National Park, WY, United States - YNP-CB-006-1 | ecosystem: Environmental > Aquatic > Thermal springs > Hot (42-90C) > Sediment | place...
TCGTCAACAACCTCTGGAACTGTTGACCTTGAGCGCTTGCGAAACCGCTGCTGGCGATGATCGGTCAGCCCTGGGCATTGCTGGCGTTGCGGTACGGGCCGGAGTCAAAAGCGCCGTTGCCACCCTCTGGTCCATCAATGATGAAGCCACGGTTGCCCTGGTGGAAACCTTTTATCAGCAATTGCGACAACCCAATGTCAGTCGGGCCAAGGCTTTGCAACAGGCCCAGATTAGCCTGATTAAAGACGAGCGCATTGGCTACAATCACCCTGCTATCTGGTCGCCCTTCCTCTTGATCGGCAACTGGTTGTAAACGCCGTCTTAAGTGGACTTTAGCTAGTGCAGCGTCAACTCTAGAAATTAGGGTTTGTAGTCAGCGCTTCAGCGCTAAAGCGCCGACTACGAGCCAATGGGTTCACCTTAAAAGTAGGGTTTGACAGAACACTAGTTGCCTGTGCCCAACTATGCTTTACGGAAGAGGAAGCCATCCCCAGCCAGAACTTGGACCCGGCAGATAACTGCTGCTACAGGGTTCACAATGGGGATGGACTCCAGGTGGCTGAGCCAGTCTGACAGCTGATCTCGACTGTGGGATTACACGCCAGAAGCAGCCATTGTGGGCGCTTCCAACTGGGTGAGTCGGTCTGCCAGCAGTTGTTCCAGGGTTTCCAGGGCTTTGGTGAATCCTTTGATGCCTTCGTCCAGCTTTTCAGAGGCCATACGGTCTTCGCTGTGCATGCGGTCAAAGGTGGCTTTGTCCATGGACAGTTTTTCGATCGCCTGATCCAGGGCGGCGGCTGGGTCCAGTTTGCGGGGCAATTCTTCCTCCGTGGCTTGTAGTTCCGCCAGCAGAGCTGGAGAAATGGTCAACAGGTCGCAGCCGGCCAACTCCCGAATTTCGCCAATGTTGCGGAAACTGGCGCCCATTACTTCGGTGTGGTAGCCAAACTTTTTGTAGTAGTTATAGATGCTGGTCACCGACTGGACACCCGGATCTTCTGGGCCCACATAGTCCCGGCCAGTTTCCTTTTTGTACCAGTCGAGGATGCGGCCCACAAAGGGCGAGATCAGGGTGACTCCGGCTTCAGCGCAGGCGATCGCCTGATGCAGGCCAAACAGCAAGGTCAGGTTGCAGTGAATGCCTTCTTTTTCCAGGACTTCCGCGGCCCGAATGCCCTCCCAAGTGGAGGCAATTTTAATCAGGATGCGATCGCGCGACACCCCAACGGACTCATACTGGGCAATTAACTCCCGTGCTTTGGCAATAGTGGCTTCGGTGTCGTAGGACAGGCGGGCATCCACTTCAGTGGAAACTCGACCGGGAATGATCTGCAAAATCTTCAAGCCAAAAGCCACCGCCAACCGCTCAAAAGCCAACGAAACAATCTGGGCATTGCTGGCATTACTGCCCAGATCTTGACGGGCCTGGATCAGGGTTTGATCGACAATGCCTTGATACTCCGGCATTTGGGCCGCCGCTGTGATCAGGGATGGATTGGTGGTGGCATCACGGGGCGTAAATTGTTCAATCGCTTGAATGTCACCTGTGTCGGCAACCACAACGGTCATTTTCCGCAGTTGCTCCAGCAGATTGTTTGCCATATAGAACTCCTTGAAAAAGGGGGGTAGAGGGGAATTGTTTTGAGAACCGCTCGGTTGTGCAATTCTATGCGCTCAAAATGACCTTGTTCATTACCAGCCCATCGGTCCCAATCTCGTACACAATCGGAACACCAGTTGCTAACTCTAGTGTAGTAATCTCCGCTGGGTTCAGGTTTTCCAAAAACAGGATGATGGACCGCAGCGAGTTGCCGTGGGCCGCCACCAGAACCTGATCCCCGTGGAACAGATGGGGCAGAATGCGATCGCGAAAATAGGGGACGGTTCGGTTCATCGTATCTTCCAGACTTTCGCCGCCAGGGGGACGGGCGGAAAAGGAGCGACGCCATTCCTGCACCTGTTCCTTGCCATATTTCTCAGCCGTTTCGGCCTTGTTCAGTCCCTGCAGGTCACCGTAATAACGTTCATCCAGGGCGGCACTGGGGAAGATTGGCAATTCTTCAGCCGCAGCACCTTCATAGTGATCCCAACCATGCCAGTCCTGGTCGGCGGCATCATGCTTGAAAATGGGGGTTTTACCGCCACAGATTTCGTCACACTCGGTCAGGCAAATCACAGCGGTTTCCATGGCCCGAAATAATAGACTGGTGAAACAGACATCAATGCGATAGCCCTGGTCCCGCAGTTTGCAGGAGGCGATCGTTGCCTCTGCCCGTCCCCGTTCACTCAGGGGCACATCCACCCAGCCGGTGAACTTATTGGCGGCATTCCACAGACTTTGACCATGCCGCAACAAAATCAGTTTGGCCACAGTCCCCTCCGGATCCAGGACGGTGCAAATTGGGCTACTACCAGACAAGGGGCGCAAGCCCCCTGTCTAAAGCTGACAACCATAATGGAATGGCGCTTTCAGAGGATGTTTTCCAGGGTCGCAGCAACAAAAGCTAGCTCAAAATCCCCTCCTTCTTAGCCATATAAAGCATCAGGTCAATTACCCGGCAAGAATAGCCCCACTCGTTGTCGTACCAGGAAACGACCTTAAAGAAATTGGAATTGAGTTGCATGCCTGCTTTGGCATCAAAGATGCTGGAGCGGGAATCGGTGCGGAAGTCCATAGACACCACTTCGTCTTCGGTATAGCCGAGGATATCTTTCAGAGGACCTTCAGCCGCCGCTTTCATGGCAGCACAGATCTCAGCATAGCTGGTGGCTTTTTCCGTCTTGAAGGTGAGGTCCACGACGGAAACATCGGGCGTTCCCACCCGAAACGCCATGCCGGTCAATTTGCCTTTCAAGGCTGGCAGCACCAGGGCCACTGCCTTGGCTGCCCCGGTCGAGGAAGGAATAATGTTTTGGGAGGCGCCCCGACCGCCGCGCCAGTCTTTCTTGCTAGGCCCGTCTACCGTGGGCTGAGTGGCCGTCATGGCATGGACGGTGGTCATCAGTCCTTCCGCCAGACCAAAGTTTTCATGTAACACTTTGGCGACGGGAGCCAGACAATTGGTGGTGCAACTGGCGTTGGAGAGAATCGTGTCCTGGGCTGGATCGTACTGTTCGTGGTTCACCCCCATGACGAAGGTGCGAACTTTTTCCGGGTCTTTCGTGGGAGCCGAAATTACCACCCGCTTGGCCCCCGCCACAATATGATTGGAAGCTCCTTCCTGGGTGGTAAACAGGCCGGTTGATTCAACCACGTAATCAGCGCCGCGATCGCCCCAGGGCAGTTCCGCTGGGTTGCGAATCGACATGCAGGGAATAAACTGTCCATCCACCACAATGCCGTCTTCTCTGGCTTCCACCGTCCCATCATAGGGGCCGTGGGTGGAATCATACTTAAGCAGATAGGCCAGATTGTCCGGCGGCACCAAATCATTAATGCCAACAAATTCCAGGTCTGGGTGCTTCACTCCGGCCCGCATCACCAGACGTCCGATGCGACCAAATCCATTAATGCCTACTTTCAGCTTTGCCAAGGTTGCTTCTCCTTTTGCTGTCAAGATTGATTTTTATTTCAATCAAAGCAATCGCTACCGCTATTAACCTTAAATCTAGAAATTCGTTCAGGGGCTTTCCTCAACGTCTTTCTTTAGCTTTTGGCATGGCAGCAGGGGAAAGCAGAGAAATCTGAATCCTCATTTCAGCCGAAAAATTACGGTAGGGCAAGGAAGAGAATCCAGCAGCCGACTACAGGAGTTGCTTGATCCGCCGCAGACGAGCGGAAAAGCTGCGCATCACTTCCAGGGCAAACATGGGGGTTTCCTGAATGGCGAACAGGAAATGCTCTCGATTGAGGTAGGCCAGTTTGCAATCGGTTTGGGCGATCGCGGTGGAAGCACGGTTGCCGTCTGGGTGAACCAGCGCGCCTTCGCCAAACACATCGCCAGCTTGCAAGGTTTCGATCACTTTGCCGTTAATCGTCAGGTCCACCACCCCTTCCAGAATCCCGTACATATAGTCGCCAGGTTCTCCCTGATTGAAGATGACCTGACCAGCGGTGAAAATCTTGGGATCGCCTTGTCCCTGAAAGATGGCAACGGTTTTCGCAGGTTGGATCAACACGGTTGAACTCCAGTGGGGTAAGCAGAAGTGGGTGGAAAAAAAGGGATCACCATGGTAAGGCCATGTTGCCCTTCACCTAACACCTTAGTTTACTGGGCCATCGGCGATCGGTTATCAAGATTCTGGATCAGGATTTTGGCGGTAAATGTCCCCCCCGAAAAATCTGGTTAAGCACTGGCTGAAACGCAGGCACCCCGTCAAAGAAATACCAACTTCCTGCATCCCAGACAGGGGTATGCTGGAGATAGCCAGTTTGTTTCTGTGATTTACATTACAGTTGCGTTATGTCAAAGGAAAACTTTTTTGAATTTCTGACCAGAGCTGCTGGGGATGATCAGCTAAGAGAGCGGTTGCACAATGTGAAAACTCCCGATGATCTGGTTAAGCTGGCCAAGGATGCGGGATTCGAGTTTTCTTCAACCCATGTTGAAGACGCGATCAGCGATTTACAACAAAAGTCAGGGTTCTTTCAATCCCTGGCAGAATCAGTCTTGCGGGTCTTTGGCACCAGTGATGACAACTATCCAGAGATTGGAGTTCAGCCTTTTTCTGGAGAACCAAACCAGGATTCCTGAAGCCAGTTTGTTTGCCAATGACCAGTCATCCACAAAAGCCCGACTAGGTCGGGCTTTCGCTTTTAATATAGGGCGATCGAGTCGAGCTATCAGGTAATCACCGTTGGTCGATCCATGCCAGTGAGTGTGCGAATTTGAGCCACCTGATCAGCAATCCGGATCAACTCATCCAGGGCCACCTGGGGATCCAGTCCCTGTTTGGCGGCATCTGGTTCATAGCTTTCCAGGTAGACTCGCAGGGTAGCGCCGGAGGTGCCAGTTCCGGACAGGCGGAAGACGATGCGGGAGCCGTCGGTAAAGCCCAATCTAACGCCCTGTTTCTGGCTAACACTGCCGTCAATCGGGTCGGTGTAGCTGAAGTCATCGCCGTATTCCACGGTATAGCGGCCCAGGGCTTGACCGGCCAGGCTGGGCGCCTTGGCCCGCAGGGTTTCAATCAGGGTGTTGGCCCGATCGCTGTCCACGGCTTCGTAGTCATGACGGGAATAGTAGTTGCGGCCGTAGGTGCGCCAGTGTTCGGTGACAATGTCGGCCACGGATTGCTGTCGGACGGCCAGGATATTGAGCCAGAACAGCACGGCCCAGAGTCCATCCTTCTCCCGGATGTGGTTGGAGCCGGTGCCAAAGCTCTCTTCGCCGCAGAGGGTGACCTTGCCAGCGTCCATCAAGTTGCCAAAAAACTTCCAGCCGGTGGGGGTCTCGTAGCAATCAATGCCTAACCGGGCTGCCACCCGATCCGCTGCGGCGCTGGTGGGCATGGAGCGGGCAATTCCAGCCAGCCCAGCGCGATAGCCAGGCACCAACTTGGCATTGGCGGCCAGAATGGCCAGACTGTCGCTGGGGGTGACAAAGAACTGACGGCCCAGAATCATGTTGCGATCGCCATCACCGTCAGAAGCCGCACCAAAGTCTGGTGCATCGTCGCCAAATAACCGATGGACCAGATCATGGGCATAGACCAGATTGGGATCGGGATGGCCCTGACCAAAGTCCTCCAGCGGGTCTCCGTTGATCACGCTGCCCAGCGGGGCTCCCAGCCGTTGCTCCAGCAACCGACGGGCATAGGGTCCGGTAACAGCCGACATGGAGTCCATGCACAGGTGAAAGTGGCCGTTGGTCAACAACTCCCGGATGCGATCGAAGTCAAACAGCGATTCCATTAACTGGGCATAGTCATTGACGGGATCAATCACCTCCACCAGCATGCCGTCTAAGAGGGTAGTGCCGGGCTTATCCAGATCCAGATCCGCCGCATCCAGGATTTTGTACTGACGAATCACCTGGCTATTGGCATAGATTGCCTCGGTCACCTTTTCGGGTGCTGGTCCGCCGTTGCTGATGTTGTACTTCACCCCAAAGTCTTCCGTAGGACCACCGGGGTTGTGGCTGGCGGACAGGATAATACCGCCAAAGGCGTTGTACTTCCGAATGAGACAGGAGGCGGCTGGTGTAGATAGGATGCCGCCCCGACCCACTAGCACCTTGCCAAAGCCATTAGCAGATGCCATCTTGAGGATGACCTGAATAGCTTGACGGTTGTAATAGCGGCCATCGCCGCCAACTACCAACGTCTGGCCCTGATAACCGTCTAAACTGTCAAAAATGGACTGGATGAAATTTTCCAGATAGTGGGGCTGTTGAAAGACGGGAACCTTTTTGCGCAAACCGGACGTGCCCGGCCTCTGATCGGAAAACGGGGTGGTTGCAATGGTTTGAATGGTCATCTAAACTCTCCCTGGCCACTGATTGCAGCGATGGATCGCGCCAGCAGTCACCACCCCACATCTGTCCACCAATTGCTCCAAGGCCTTCAGGCTGGCAGGTCGGGGCTGCTTTCAGGCTGATCAGCCGCGCTGCGCCTTTATCATCGCATTGAACGGAACTCCCAGGGGTGTTGTCTGCCAAACTTCATGGCATTTCAACAGTGCCAGGACAGATCAGACTTCTGTCCGTTCGAGGTTAAGATCAGGTTAAGAAAGATGACTTAAAATAATCTGACGTAATGAATGAAGGCGATCTGGTGCGCCTGAAACAGCCGTTTCAACCGACGCCCTCCAGCCCCCGGAAATTTCAGTTTGGTATTATTGCTGCCATTGTTACGAATGGTTCGCAGGCCGAACCCCTTACTCAAAACATCCAACTCATTGTGTACCTGTACGATCCGCAAACCGCCACCACTTTCCAGGACGAATGGGGCGAAGCAGCTCCTTACTGTTTTGCGCTAAACGAAGTGGACTGGATTGGGGCTTTGCCCCCCTGAGTGAGGCCGCTACCGGCACAGGTGATGTGAAGTGGCCGCCTGAATTCCGCGGGAGACGGGGCGTATTCTCGTTACAATAGAAATTTCATCAGGATCCCATCATGTCTCTGCCAATTGTTGCTGTTATTGGTCGGCCCAACGTGGGCAAGTCCACCATCGTCAATCGATTGGCGGGTGTTCAGGATGCGATTGTTTATGATCAGCCGGGAGTGACCCGCGATCGCATTTATAAGCGAGCCTTTTGGGGCGATCGGGAATTTCAGGTGGTGGATACGGGCGGTCTGGTGTTTGATGATGACACGGAATTCCTGCCCCTGATTCGGGAACAGGCTTTGGCAGCCCTGGCGGAATCAAGTGTGGCCATTTTTGTGGTGGATGGACAGGCTGGCCTGACACCAGCGGATGAGGAAATTGCCCAATGGCTGCGGCAACAGCCGGTGCCCGTATTGTTAGCTGTCAACAAGTGCGAGTCAGTGGAGCAGGGTCTGGCCCAGGCAGCGGAATTCTGGCAACTGGGGTTAGGTGAACCCTATCCTATTTCCGGTATTCACGGCAATGGTACAGGTGATCTACTGGATCAGTTGATTGTCCATCTGCCCCCGATGGAAGAGCTGTCGGAAACAGAAGAAATCAATGTGGCGATCGTGGGTCGTCCCAATGTGGGCAAGTCCAGTCTGCTGAATGCCTTTGTCGGGGAAACGCGGTCGATTGTTAGCCCCATTTCTGGCACCACACGGGACGCCATTGACATGCGGGTGGAGCGCAACGGCCAGACCTATCGCCTGATTGATACGGCTGGGATTCGCAAGAAAAAGAATGTGGAGTACGGTCCCGAATTCTTTGGCATTAACCGCGCTTTCAAAGCGATCGCCCGCGCCGATGTTGTCTTACTGGTCATTGATGCTCTAGATGGGGTGACGGAACAGGACCAGAAACTGGCTGGCCGGATTGCCGATGAGGGTCGCGGCTGTGTGGTGGTGGTGAACAAATGGGATGCGGTGGAGAAGGATTCCCATACCATCTACGACTATGAACGGGATCTACGTAATCGCCTGCATTTTAATGACTGGGCTGAGATGATTTTCGTCAGCGCCCACACTGGTCAGCGGGTGGACAAAATTCTCGATCTGGTGGATACGGCGGCGGAGCAGCACCAGCGGCGGGTTACCACCTCGGTGATCAATGAAGTCTTGGAGGAGGCCGTGGGTTGGCACAGTCCCCCCGCCACCCGTCAGGGGAAGCAGGGCAAGATCTACTATGGCACCCAGGTCAGCACCCGCCCACCGGCGATCGCGCTATTTGTCAACGACCCGCAATTGTTCAACGACAACTATCGTCGCTATATTGAACGCCAGTTCCGCCAGTCCCTTGGCTTTACCGGCACACCGCTACGCTTGCTCTGGCGGGGCAAGCGGCTACGGGAAGTGGAACGCAGCGCCAACCGGGCGACCCGTGTATGAGTGGGCCATTTACGACTGGATCCGTTAAGGGACCGCGCTGAAATCAGGGACCGACCAAGTAGCTGGTCGGCGATGGATTCCTACCTGGGTAGGAATAACAACGAATTTGATGGGTTTGCCAGTTCCTCAGCGGTCTGCTACTGCACGGGTTGTTTATTATGGGGGCATAAGTCCCTGCTCTGATTCTTCCATCTGGTTATGCTCGATCAGGTTGCTGCCGCCTTTGACCGACAGGACTATCAAACGGCTTCCCGGTTGTTGAAAGAACTGCTCAAACAGTCTCCCCACAATCCCTGGGTGCAACTGTATGTGGGTCGTTTGCAGGAAGTGGCGGGCAAGCTGGAGGCGGCGGAGCATACCTACCGTCAACTGCTGCGGGAAACCACCCATCCCAAACTGGCCACCCAGGTTCGTCAGGGAATTAAACGGGTGGAGGAGCGCAAGCAAGAACGGCGGCGACAGGCGATCGCCCAGGCCACCGCAGGCTCCCAGGATCGAGAAGCGGGTTTTCTGGTGCTGGAAACCGTAGGCGGTGAGGCTCGTCCAGCCGTTGTGGAACGGTTTGCGACCGTCATGGGGCTGGATACCTATGCTGCCCGCCTGTTAGTGCCCAGTCGGGGGTGGCGCTTGTATCGTAGCGGTCCGATTGGGGAATTGCGGGTCTACGGGCAGGAGTTGCAGCAAGCAGGCGTTCCGGCGTTCTGGGCCTCCTTGCCGGACTTGCAACAGATTAAGGTTTTCCAGGTGCAGTATTTTCAGGCCGACTCCAGCCGGGCGATCGCCGTTTGCCACAACGAACATGGCCAACTGGGGTCCCTGCCGTTCACTTGGTCGGAGATCAGTCAGCGGGTGGAAGGCCGGTTGCCAATTTTTGAACAGGTGGTGGATGTGGGTATCCGCAACCAGTTGACCCGCAAACAGCAAACACAGGACTACAGCCTGTTCTGTGATCTGCATTTACCTGACCGACAGTGTCTCCTGCGCTTACAGGATGGTGTCTATCAGTTCAACTGCGGGGTGGACCTGTTACCCTACCAGCAGCCAGAGGCCAACTGGCTGGATCGCAATACGATTCGCACCAACTGGAACAGTTTGCAGAGTTGGCTGCAGGAGCAACTGCCGCCCGTGCCGGTCTGGTCTGACTTCACGGTGTTTGGAGAAACGGCTGCCGATTTTGTCCTGCCCCTGAGTCGGCTCAAGTCCCATATTGACCTGTTTCGCCGGACCCCCAGCTTTTGGGACCCCGCCTTTCACCTATACAGTACCCTGCTGTTTCTGAGGAACGGGCAAGGCAACCCATGATTGCCTGCCAAGCCAGTCAGCGGTGGATTCCCACCTAGGCAGGATTGAAAACAATGCCAGAGTAGACCCTGCCTGCATTTAACTGAAAAGCCAGGACAGCCAAATCGGACATCCTGGCTTTGATAACAAAATTTGCTGAGTTCAATTATCCGGCTGCAACCGGATAAACGCTGACTTTTTTGCGGCTCTTGCCAAACCGCTCAAAGGTGACTACACCATCGACCAGCGCAAAGAGGGTATCGTCGCTTCCGCGTCCCACATTATTGCCAGGATGAAACTTGGTGCCCCGCTGCCGCACCAAAATGTTACCAGCAGTAACAACCTGACCACCATAGCGCTTGACACCCAAACGCTGAGCATTTGAGTCGCGGCCGTTCCGTGTACTACCTGTTCCCTTCTTATGAGCCATAATCCCTAATCCTTGTGAGATGCCTACGTGAGATGCCTACGTGAGATGCCTACGTGAGATGCCTACAATACAGCGTAATGCCTGATCAATGAGGAATAACCAAGAAAGGCTACTGATGCTATTCAGCGTTTGGTCCTATTCCGCATCAGACTCCACAACTTCTGCTTGCACTGGAGTAGCTGCCGCTTCAGCCGAAATTGTCTGGCCATTCAAACTAATGCTGTCAATCATGACGCGGGTTAGTTCCTGGCGGTGACCCTGCTTCTTACGAGTTTTCTTCTTAGGCCGCATTTTGTAAACAATGATCTTCGGTCCCCGCAGGTGACGCATCACCGTTGCCTGGATGGTGGCACCGGAAACAAATGGTTGGCCAATGCTGACAGCATCGTCATTGCGGACGAACAAAACTTTGTCAATGGTGATCGCGCTGTCCGGTTCTGCGGAAAGGCGGTTTAGGTCATAAAAGCGACCCGGTTCGACCCGAAGTTGCTTTCCGCCTGCTTCAATAATTGCGTAAGATGTCATAGAAATGCCTCAATTAGCGCCGTACAGGTAGCTCTTGGCAAGTGTTGTTTATCTCTGCCATTCGCATTTGCGTCCGACCTGATCCGAGCAGGATTAGACAGCCAGTTTTCTATTATTACGAAGCAGCTTCACCGTCGTCAATAGAAAACCCCAAGTTTTTCTAGCGCCCAGGCGATCGCGATCGCCGCCCCTGCTCCGATCAGGGTATTCAGAATGTTCACCACTTCATTGGTCAGCCAACTGAACCGGGTCTGCAGCGTTGCCCCAATCACACTTTCTAAATTGGTGGCAACAAACGCCGCCAGAACACAAACCCCAATGGCCACTGCTGGGATCAGGCCCACCAGCCAACCAACCAGGGCGATCGCGGCCGATGCCACAATGCCAGCCACCGTTCCTTCCAGACTAACGGCACCCTCTGTGCCACGGGGAACTGGTTTCAGGGTTGTAATTAAAAAAGTGCGCTGGCCGTAGGCTTTGCCAATTTCACTGGCGCAGGTATCCGCCAGTTTGGTGCTGAAGCTGGCCACGTAACCCAACAGCAGAAGGGAGACCAGCATCTTGACTGTGGGGAAGTCAGCAAACCATAGCCGACAGACCACCACCCCCAGAGCACAGAGGCTACCCGTCAGGGCTGAACCCCAAACATTCTCCGGCCCTCTGGCGCCGGAACGCTTCTCAGCAATACCTGCTGCTTCCTTTTCGGCCATGCCTACTCGGGTCACCGCTGAGCCAACTAAAAAGTAGAACATCACCACTGTATATCCCGGCCAGCCCAGCGTGCCCCAGATCAACACCCCCAACAACCAGCCATGTAGCAGACCAGCGGGAGTCAGTAACTTTTTAGGAACGAACCAGGCGATCGCGGCCAGCACCGAGTTGAGGGCGATCGCCACCAACCAGGACCAGCCAGATAACTCCGGCAACCAGGGATCCAGTGCGGACAGTTGTAACAAGAACATCGACCTCAAGGGAAAAGGGGCCATACACTTAATTCTGACATCCTCTGTTTCCACCGGAGAGCCGAATGACTGATACCCGATTTCACCTGGCCTTTCCGGTCAGCAATATCCCCCAGACCAAAGAATTCTATGGCGATGGGTTGGGCTGCCTGATCGGACGGGAAAATGCCAGTTCTGTCATCCTGAACCTGTATGGTCACCAGTTAGTGGCCCATTTGACCGACGAACCTCTTTTGCCCCAGAAAGGCATTTATCCCCGTCACTTTGGCCTCATTTTCAGCCAGGAAGCCGATTGGCAGTCCCTCTTGGAGCGCGCCGAGGGGCGTGGTTTGGCGTTTTACCAGTCTCCCAAGCGTCGCTTCTCTGGCTTACCGCTAGAGCACCTTACCTTTTTCCTACAGGATCCCTTTTATAACCTGCTAGAGTTCAAGTTTTACTGCCACCCAGAAGCCATATTCGGCAGCCGAGAATTTGCCCAGATTGGCGATCGCCTGAGCCCCACTTAACTCAGACCGTTTTTGCCAGTGAGAGGTCCTCGCCCGATTGCCGCAGCGGTTCCTTTAAAGCCTCAGCAACCATCGACAGACTCTTAATGTCAGTCACCATTTGGGCATGCAGCGGCACTAGTAAGGGAATACTGCGCCCCACGGGTAACTGAGAACTGCTGGCTGGAATGATCATCGTATCCAGGGGCGTCCAGATAGAAGTGAAGTTAATCTGCTCCAGTTGCTCCAGTTCACTATTTAACTGATTCAAAAACTGGCTATCCGGTCGCATCTGCGTACAGCCGGGACGGTAGGAACCATAGGCCAGCCAGGTGCCCTTATGGGGTGAAGAGAGGGTGATAAACCGCTGGACGCGCGCCAGCCCGCCCAGTCGTTGCACATAATAGCGGCTGACTATGCCACCCATGCTAAAACCAACCAGATCCAGCGGCATCGAACGGGGAAAGGTACGACTAATAAAGTCTTCCACCTGTTCAGCCAGATGTTCCAGCGGGCTGTCGCCATTGTTAGGAGACAGATCCAGCGTGTAAACAGACCAACCCAGACTACTCAGGTAAGATGACATCTGGTGAAAGATTTTGCCGGTATCCCAAATCCCGTGGACTAGGAGGACCGAATTGCGGGAACTGCGTCGATTCATGCGATCTTCATGCGTAAGGGCTCACTTCCTCCAGTCTAGAACCCACAGAAGCAAAGCAGCAGATTCAGCAGGACAGCAGCCTAAATGTCTCAGCATCAAGGGCTCAGGGTTAAAACACTGTCTTCTTTAAGGGAGTATTGCTAGTCGAATCCAGCATTACTCCTGAGGTATTTTCCCATTAGACATCTTCAAGAATAAGGCGGCCACACCACCCAAAGAGCCTTAAGATCAGAGAATTTTTCTTTTTGACACCATGTATAGTGTGCATCTCTTATTTTTGAAGAACTCTATTGCTGAAACAGAAGGTGCCTGGGTGTGATGAGCTAGGACAGTCTAGCAGTTGGCAGCTAACCACTCCCGCAAATCCGTCTCCGAGACAAAATCCAACAGCGCTTCCGCCAAGACCTCCAACTGAGCCAACGGCAATCCTTCCACCTGTGCCACCAGTTCTGGCGATACAGCGCCTAACCGACGGCTGAGCAATCGCAACACCAGTGATCTTTCCCCTTCTTCTCTGCCTTCTTCTCGACCTTCTTCTCGACCTTCTTGATAAACCCTGGTTTGTTTTACTTGACATTCTCCCCGGCCCTAAAGGGCAGGGATTCTTTCTCTGTCCGGCTCTGAGGAGCGAAGACAGGGCTACACTGAAGATGCGCTGAGTACCGCACTCCAATGGGGGATGCCATCGCCCCGACTACTGGAACATCGAAACATTCCAGATACTTTCTACGAATGTTGATGGATCCA
>Ga0272446_1005706_pt1 | contig 13501 bp, 10 predicted proteins | sample YNPCB0061_FD_194587 | JGI IMG/M metagenome (GOLD analysis project Ga0272446, IMG submission 194587) | Hot spring microbial mat communities from Yellowstone National Park, WY, United States - YNP-CB-006-1 | ecosystem: Environmental > Aquatic > Thermal springs > Hot (42-90C) > Sediment | place...
CAACCTCGCCGGCATGGTTTGATGAGAAGAATCGATTGGTGAATCCATTGCTGGGGATTCAGTACGATGCGGCGGGCAACCTGACGGCGATCGGGGGCTTCACGTTCGCCTACGACGCCGAGAACCGGCTCGTGTCGAGCACGCTGAACAGCGTGACGACGAACTACGTCTACGACGGCGAAGGGCGGCGGGTGAAGAAGGGGTCGGTGGTGATGGTCTATGACGCCTTCGGGCGCCTGGCGGCGGAGTACGGCGGCACGGCGGACCCGGTGGGCACGGAGTACTTGACCACGGACCATCTGGGCTCGACGCGGCTGGTGACGAGCTCGACCGGCGCCGAGCGGCGGTGCCTGGACTACCTGCCCTTCGGCGAGCAGATGACGCAGGGCATGGGCACGCGCGGCACGTGCTACGCGAGCGCCAACGAGCCGAGGGTGAAGTTCACCGGCAAAGAACGGGATCAAGAGACGGGGATGGATTATTTTGGGGCGAGGTACTTAAGTTCCGCCCAAGGTAGGTTTACGACGCCTGACCCGCTTATGGCAAGCGCCAAGGCGAGTGATCCCCAGACATGGAACCGATACTCGTATGCGATCAACAACCCGTTGCGCCATGTGGATCCTGACGGTCTTGAGGTTCCAGAGGACTGCGCCAAAGACAAAAAGTGTGCCATCGTCGTGAAGGTTAACGTCATTTACGATCAAACGGCCAACAGGGGCAGGGGTTTAACCGCGGAGCAGAAGAGGAAGTTCGAGCAAGGCCAACTTGCCAAAGCTCAGAAGGACTACGGCACTTCCAACATCAAGCTGGACTTCACGTACACGGCGGGCTCCTATACGGTTGGAGCAAACGGCCAACCGCAACTGACAGGAATCAAATCGGACGCGCTGAATCTCGTCGTTTCGAACGCCACGCCAAACGGCGCGGCCGGCGTCTCCGGCGTAGATCGGAATACGGACGTCGCCGTCACGTTCGTGAACTTCAATGAAGTCCACGACCGAAACGCTTACCCGCTGTTTACGAACACGACTGAGCACGAGTTTGGTCACCAGTTCCTGGGCGACGTTTACAGGCCGCTGCCAGGCGGAATCGCAGGCTTCCTCCAGTACTTGGGCCGAGAAGCAGTCGTAGACAGCAGAGTGGCGGCTCAGGCGGCTGGTGTGAGCCAGCAAGGGTTCCGCGAAGGTTTGATACCGCGTCGGTACGCGGTTCCGCTGGATCCCGAGGCGAACAAACCAAGGCAGTGAGGGAGAACAACGATGCGCCGTTTAAGAATACCGCTAACGGTCTTGCTTGGGCTCCTTCTATTGGTCGACCTGATCGTGGGTTATCGGCTCTGGGAATCGGGCTGGCCTGCGAACATCGTATTGACGAACCCTCGGGAGGGTGTCGAACAGGTTCAGGTCCTCCGTGTTCCGTTCACGGGAACTGACTGGCTAATCCTCATCCTGTTGATCGGCACCCATGCGCTGATGATTTACGTAGTCTGGAAGGCGTGGCGGTCAGTCCGGGTACGTGTATGACGGGGGCTGCAACCATCCGGTTCACCGGCAAAGAACGGGATCAGGAGACGGATAATGTCAAGCCCTTTCTGTAAATTCATTCTTCCTCGGCTTCGTTCAGGTTGCTGTCTTCCATTCTGAGATAGAGCTTTGAGGTTTCCCATTCCTCGCTGATTTCCATCAGGACGGCGCTGACCAGGCGCAGGAGAGAGGCCTCGTTGGGAAACAGGCCGGCCACGCGGGTGCGCCGCTTGATCTCCCGGCTGAGGCGCTCCAGCAGGTTGGTCGTGCGCAGCCGGCGGCGGTGCTCGGGCGGCAGCAGAAACACGGTCAGCGCCTCGGGCACATTGGCCGCCAGCCAGGCGGCCAGTTTCGGCGCTGTCTTCTCATGCCGGCTCACTGTCATCTCCAGCCGCCGCTCGGCCTCCCTCCGGTCGGGCGCGTCGAAGACCGCCCGCAGCTCAGAGGCCACTTCCTTCCGCATCGAAACCCGGGGCGCATGATGGAGCGCGTTCTGCTGCAGGTGGAACTGGCACCTCTGCCACGGCACGCCAGCCAGGCGCGCTTCCCGCGCCGCCTTCAGCCCCGCATGGTCATCGCTCACGATCAGCTTCACCCCGTGCAGGCCCCGCTGCTGCAGGCTGGCGAGAAACTCCCGCCAGTGCACTTCGGCCTCGCTGAGCGACACGCTCACCCCCAGCAGCACGCGCCGGCCTTCCGCCGTAATGCCGGCCGCAACCAGCACCGCGCACGACACCACCGAGCCGCCCTGCCGCACCTTCTCGTAGCGGGCGTCCAGCAGCAGATAGGGAATCTCGCCGATCGGCCGCTCCCGCCAGGCCGCCAGTTCCTCGTCCAGCAGCCGCACCGCCCGGCTGACCTGCGCGCTGGACACCTCCAGCCCGCACAGCCGCTCCATCACCTCGGTCACCTTGCGCGTGGACACGCCCTGCACGTACATCTCGGCCACGGCCAGCTTCAGCGCCCGCTCGCTGCGCACGCCTTTTTCCAGAGCCGACGGATAGAAGTCCACGCCGCGCGTCTGCGGCACCTGCACCGTGAGCGGCCCCAGCCGGGTCCCGATGGTCTTGGGCTTGAAGCCGTTGGCGTAGCCCTGCCGCTGCGGGCTGCGCTCGTAAGGACCGGCGCCGAGCACGTGGCTCCGCTCGATCTTCATCGCCTCGTTGAGCAGGATGCGGACGGCCTCGGCCATGTGGGCGAAGCCGGATTCAGAAAGCAGTTGAACCACCGTGTCGATCACGCTAGAGTCGGTGTGGTGGGCCATGTCGGTCTCCTTTCCGGACAATTCACTCTTTCTCAGAAAGGAAAACAGATATGGCCCGCCGAAACAAGGCTGGCGCGATTTGTTCCGGCCCTCGGCTGCGGGCCGCGCCGCCCGGCGCGCCCCTCCGCTCCGTCCCGGAACAAATCCACTGCCCGTCCTTGCCGTCATCACGGCCACCGCTCCTGCCGCTCCCGAATCAAACCGAATTTACAGAAAGGATGTTACACGAGCGGGACGGATGCAATTGTTGGAGCAGTATCTGGTGTCGTTGGCGGTGTAGTGGGCAAACAAGTCCAGCGTGCGGTACAAAACTCCGCGACCCAACAGTTGAATGAACGCCTTGCAGATCATGCAGTGAGGGCGACTGCAGCGAGATCTGCAAGCCGCCAAGCTGGTGCGCGAGAATTTCAACGCCGGGTTGCAGAGAACCCAGAAGGGATGGGCCGTCGTGCCGCTGGGGCGGGACGTGCGGCTGCGAAGGCGGCTGCAACCGCTGCTGCTCAAAGAGCGGCGGAGTTGATGAAGAAGCGAAAGGAAGAAGAGGCGCAGAGGTGATCCGTCATGAAGTCCCCTGCAGTCCTTTACGTCGCTCGTTACAAGCGGCCTTTCCGGCTGGTCGCGGTTGCTAGTGTAGTGCTACTGGTGGTTCTGCGGCCGAGCGTTTCCGAGATGTGGCGGGAGAACGGTTGGTTTTTCGGAATCGGAACCGTCGTTGCTTACGTTTTCGTTATTGGGGGATTCCTCGAATCGTTCGTTCGAAAGACCTGGCTGACCGATAGGGGCATCCACCAGAGATCCATTTTCGGCCAGGTGAGATTCGTTCCATACAGCCAGGTTCAGGAGCTTATCATCGAACCCGACGAGGCGCTGCTGATACAGTGTCGGAACGGAAGCAGGCTGAAGATATACGCGAAGGAAAGTGATCCAGACGCCACCATCGAAGCGATGCGGTAGTTTCTTGACCCGGAGATCCGAGTAATCACGGTCTAACAGGTCGCTGAAATATCCCATTCGGTCATAAAAAGCGCGGGGTAAGTTGTTGATTTTACATTTGCCTTTGAACGAGCTCTGGTTTATTTCAGCGACCTGCTGAAGTGAGTTGTCACGATTGCCAATTCGGATGGAGCATGCCCGGCGGAGCGTAGAAAGTAGCGACTCTCACCCCGGGAGGCGTGATAGCCTTCTGGGAAATTCTTTTGCGAGAAGAAAGGAGAGAGTCGCTTGGAAAGACCATATCAAATCGAAGACCGCCGCGCGATGCAGCGGTTCGAAACTGCCCTGGGCAGCCGCCAGGAGGCCGTGCAGTTGGTGCTGCCGGCTGTGGAGATCGTGACAGCGATGCGTGCGGGCGTCGGCGAATTGATCCGGCGGGCCGGGCTGGAGCTGATGTGTCTGCTGATGGAGCAGGAAGTGGAAGAGCTGGTCGGCAAGCGGAGTGTGCCGTCGAAGGAGCGCACGGCGTACCGCTGGGGCAAGGACGACGGCTGGTGCCGGATCGACGGGCAGAAGGTTCCGCTGAAACGGCCGCGGGCGCGGCAGGTGGACGGCAAGGAGGTGCAGTTGGGCAGTTATTTGTGCTTCCAGCAGGATCCGCAGTTGGGGTCGAAGCTGTGGCGGGAAGTGTTGCGCGGGCTGTCGACGCGGAATTACGGGCGGACGGTGCGGCGGTTCGCCGAGGCTTACGGGATCGAGAAATCGGCCGTGAGCGAGCATTTCATCGAGGCCAGCCGGAGGAAGCTGCGGGAGTTGCTGGAGCGGGATCTGAGCCGGCTGGAGTTGTGCGCGGTGATGCTGGACGGGATCAGCTTCGACGGCGAGACGTTCGTGGTGGCGCTGGGGATCGGCCAGGACGGGCGCAAGACGGTGCTGGGGCTGCGGCAGGGCGCCAGCGAGAACGCGGCGGTGGCCGACGAGCTGTGCGCGGATCTGGAGCGGCGCGGGCTGGATTTCCAGCAGGCGCGGCTGTGGGTGCTGGACGGGGCCAAAGCGCTGGCGGCGGCGGTGAGGAAGCGGGCCGGGCAGGCGGCCTTGATTCAGCGCTGCCAGCTCCACAAGCGGCGGAACGTGCTGGGGCATCTGCCGAACCAGCACCAGCCGTTCATCGAGCAGAAGCTGATCGCGGCCTGGGCGATGTCAAGCTATGAGGAAGCCAGGAAGGCGCTCGACAGCGTCCGGCTGGAGCTGGAGCGGATCAACCCGAGCGCGGCCCGCAGCCTGGCCGAGGGCCTGGAAGAGACGCTGACGATCCACCGGCTGGGAGTGCCGGCGGCGCTGCGCAAGACGCTGTTCTCGACCAACCCGATCGAATCGGCTTTGTCGGTGGTGGAAGACAAGTGCCGGCGGGTGAAGAAGTGGCAGGGCGGCGACATGAAACTGCGCTGGGTGGCCAGCGGCCTGCTGTTTGCGGAGGAACAATTCCGGCGGGTGAAGGGCTACCGCGACATCCCGCAACTGGTGGCCGCCATCCAGGCGCTCGCCACCGGAGGGAAGCTCCCGGTGGTTGCCGCCGCGCGCAGAGTGGGGTAAATTGTGAGGCTACCGAGAGTCGCAACTTTCAACGCGGGTCCGGGCAATCTCCCGGCTTCGCGGTAGAGCGTATACACCCGGTGATGCGTGGCCATGAACGTGTATGTCCCCGGCACCGTGTACCCTACCCCCTGCGGATAGAACACCTCGTCCGCCGGCAGCATGCCCTGCGTCATCTGCTCGCCGAAAGGCAGATAGTCCAGACACCGCCGCTCGGCGCCGGTCGAACTCGTCACCAGCCGCGTCGAGCCCAGATGGTCCGCCGTCAAGTACTCCGTGCCCACCGGGTCCGCCGTCCCGCCGTATTCCGCCGCCAGCCGCCCGAAGGCGTCATAGACCATCACCACCGACCCCTTCTTCACCCGCCGCCCTTCGCCGTCGTAGACGTAATTCGTCGTCACGCTGTTCAGCGTGCTCGACACAAGCCGGCTCTCGGCGTCGTAGGCGAATGTGAAGCCCCCGATCGCCGTCTGATTGCCGGCAGCGTCGTACGTGATGCCAAGTTGCGGGTTCACGAGCTGGTTCTTCGCATTGAACCACGCCGGCGAGGCCGGCGTGAAGCTGCCCGGCGCCCAGCCGGCGCCCGTCGACCACGACGGCACATACAGGTTGCCACGTTCAATTTCCACCGCAGGCTCATCAGGCCCTGAGCGCCCTCGGGCCTGCTGCATAACGATAATTCAAGAAATGTCTCAAAAAATCAGGGACGGTACACGCAGTGCTTTAACTGGAGCATCCCAAACTATGGGGCTCTCTCAATGATGCCGTCGAGCCTGGCGGCTAAGCGATCGCACCAGTGCAAGTGACCAGGCCAGGTTTCATCCAACAACTGCTTGCGTTCCGTGTCGAACGTATCAATCGTGCACTCAAGCCTCACGGTCAGATGCCGCCTCAAAAAGATGATGGTCGCCGACCCGCGGTGAGCTGCACTGTACACCAGCTCGCCGATCGGAAGGCCAGTCAAAGAGCTCCGCCGAAAGGCAATTGGAAAACTGGCTAATTCCCGTACAAAGAAATTCTCGGCCCGCTCGAGAGACGCAGCCGGCGTGACTCGAAGAAACACGCTGCGCGTGGTTCGGACAGGACCGCGTTGCGCGAGGGTTTCGACCGTTTCCACATCGCGAAAGAGAGTTAGCGGCCGCCCTCGCTTGGCCAGTCTATCCACCACCCCGGGAGATTCTGTCAGGGCGGCGTACATTTCCAAGAAGATCTTACCGTCGTCTTTCGGCATGCTGGACGCCCGGATGAATCCTTCAGGCAAGTAGCGTTTCCGGTTTGCTTCGTGTTCCTTCGAAAATGGGCCGAACTTCGTGTAGGGCTCGATCTTCCGCCCACTCTGTGGCCAGACGGGCGTGTAAACCAAGAGCTGCGCTACAAACATCCACTGAAGGAAGATCAGGATGCGGGGTTTCTGAATGCTCTTCATCGGTTTTCTCCTGAGTCGTGTCTCGAGTGGTACTGTCAGTACAGCTTCCCGGAAAGCGCAAACCATTGAATGACGGCATTCGAAGTAGAGAAGCGAGCTTCGACTGACATCGTCCCACCTGGTGCCAGAGATCCGGTCGGCGCTCCCAAAAGGAAGTAAGGCCATGCCCCTTCCCCGCCTGAAGCCTGCACCGTTCCCGTGCGGTTCAGCACGATTTCCGGCGGGAGATCTCGCAGCACAAGCTGCACCGGAAGCTCAATCGGAACAGATCCGATGTTGGTTATCGTCAGCGTGCTTCTCCAATAACCGCCCGCTGGATCCCATTCCAGGGCTGTTGCCGTGAGCATTACGGTATCAGGGCTCAACTCGACTGGACACGGGCCCACCGCAACCTGAAACGTCTTGCCGTAGGTTTGTTGCGGTGTAAGACCCTGAAAAGCCGCCGACAGGTATGCTGCAAAAGTCAGATCGAAAAAGTTCGTTCCTTGCCCTGGGTATTGTAAGTCCCAAGCTGTATTATGGCCGTCATCATAATAAATAGTGCAAGGGTGCTGGTCTGACTCTCCCAACACAGCCTTAACTGAAATGTCATAAACCCAGGATCCTCCGGCGAGAGCCGGCAATTGATGCCAGTTAAAGCAATCGACAAATCCTTTTGCGGAGTCTCCTGCGTGCTGTTGCGCCCTAGTCACTATAAGGGCTCCTAGCTCCACATTCCGGAAATACAGCGGATGCACCGCCAATCCCTGCGAGGCGGCCAAGGCAGCATGAAAATTGGCGTTATCGGCGCAAAGGATCCTGATCGGTTGTGAATCCGCGAGTCTCTCCAGCAGAAGACTCATAGGAAACTTCTGGAATTCATCTGCCCACAAGGCGCAAGTAACTCTTCTCATCGGATCATATATGTACGGTGCCTGCGGCTGAAAGAACCGGAACCGGGCCGCCGTCTGTTCCAGCCACCGCGAGTAGAAGACCCCATCCGCCAGGCGCTGGGCGAGCTGCCGCTCCGTCTGTGAAGCGCCCGTCCCTGCCGAGAGGTTTGCCGACAACTCCAGCACCTTAGCCCAGGGGATCTGCATGGGCGCGACCGGCTCGCGGTAGAGCGTATACACCCGGTGATGCGTGGCCATGAACGTGTATGTCCCCGGCACCGTATACCCCACCCCCTGCGGATAGAACATCTCGTCCGGCGGCAGCCGGAAACTCACAAGCTGCCATTCAATCCGCAGGTCCGACGCGGCCACCTCCGATGGGGGCCCGCTTGACTCCATCTCCACTTCAACAGGTTGGCACGTCTCCCGGTCAAACGCCACGGTCCGCGGCGGAATCTCTCCGTACGGGCTGCTGCTGCCATTGGGCAGCCGAATGAGACCGCGGACGACGGCAGACTCCCACTCACACGGCGCCCAGAGCCGCACCTTGGCCCTCAAAGGGCGGCCGGCCACAAAGGCCGCGGGAGCGGAAGTCTCCGCATCGTACGGCGCGGAACTCGGCTTCTTCTCTTTTGTCATCCGCCGCCACTCCGGTTTCTCGATGTCGGTCTCCCCGTCGATCCGCAACGTCACGCCCTCCGTCCCGCCAGGGGCGTAATCGAAGGTGATGGCCTCGACCAGCGGTTCGATGCCGCTTTGACCAAACGCATCCAGCACCGCATACGGAGCGCTCACCCTGCCTTCCAGAGCCAACCGCAGGGTCAAGGGAACGGCGCCTTGCTCCGTGTAACCGGCCACGCTGAGGACTTCGTTGCTCGACCAGAGGCAGCTTCGCGACCCGTAGTCTCCCGTCACGCATTGCCATCCGCTCTGGCTAGCAGGCGTCACGGCGCCGGCGGATCTGCGGACTTCTGTGTTCCCGGCAGTCAGAGCCAGGTCGTAATCGATGGCGCAAGCCGGATCGGCCGGGTTCTGCTGGCAGAATGCTGAAAAATGAAAGACCCAGACGACGAACAAATGAACTTGCTGCGTTCCCTGGGGGATGGTGGCCACCGTGCACGCTTCATTCCGCGCGCCTCCCGGCACTTCACCGCCAACGGAATTCACAACCGTTGCCAAGGGCAGGCTCGGGTCGGCCGTCCCGCATTCGGATCCCGACAACCGCGAACCCGTCCGTTTAACAGAAGATGCGCGGTGTGACAACCACGCAGGCAGGATTCGGTCCACTCTGAACTCGGCAGGACCAGGTTGAGCCGCAGCCTGCGGCAGGGGAAATCCAGCGAAGATGAAGAAGCTCAAGGTAGCCGAAATCTTCAACCATTTAGGAGCACTTCTCGGCACGCAAATCATGGGTTCAGAATGCATATTATTCCACCGAAATACAATCGGGCAAATGGCTGCCAGAGATGCTAAGGGCAACGTCGTACCGTGAAGGAATGATAGATGGCGTAATAGCGCGCAAGTAGCTCGATCGGCAAGAGGTCTTGCACAGCTGTAATCCGTCCGTAGCGGCGGGCGGAAGGCAGCAAAGAGGTGCTGAAGGGGGACGTGCGGCGCAATCAGCGCAGATGCGGGAGGCGAACTGCGGGGCAGGGGGGGACGGGATTTGCGTTTCGGCGCTTTTCAGGCCGGTGAGGCAGAAGCGGTCACGCACTTCAAGCGGTGCTAAACGGATCTGGCCGCCTTGTACCCGCTCAGCCGGACTCGTCAACCCGGCAAGGGCAGCAGCCGCAGGGCGCCGCCCCAGTTGCTGAAGCGGCTCATGCTGCGCGTCAAGCGCAGAATGAGATGCCTGGCATGCCGCACCAGTTTGCCCGGGGTGTTGAAGATCAGAAACCGCAGCCGCTTGGGCCGCGCCGCGAGCAGTTCGGCCGGCAGCGCCAGACGCTTCAGCGCCGTCAGCACATTGAAGGTCAGCACCGCGAAGCGGAACCAGGCGGCGTTGGCCCCGAAGCGGGCGCACGGCAACACTCCGCCAGCCAGCTCGTTCTTGATCACCGCGTGCGCCGCCTCGATCGAACCGGCCTTCTCGCGATGCCACTCCAGCAGCCGCTGCGGCTTCCAGTCCCACAGATTGGTCCGGACCGCGAAGTACTTCACCGCCTCCCCGCCAGAAAACAGCTCGCCCTGCTTCTTGCGGATCCGGATGGCGATCGTGCGCAGCGGCTCGCGGTAGTGGTTCTCCGCCGTCTCCTCGAGGAAGTAGTCCACCTGCGCGCACTCCTTGATCACCTGGCTGTCCTCGGCATAGGGCTGCCAGCGCTCCTCTGGCGTGGCCAGAATCTCTGCCCGCAACGCCGGACTCATCCGCGCACTGACGGCAAAGCCGATGAATCCCTGCGGCCCGCCCTGCCGCCACGCCCGCATGCGGCACGTCGGTCAGCAGTAGTGGCGGTCGGCACGATTGATGCTGCGGAGGAATCATCGCTCGCAGGTCGGAGCCAGGCAATGCGCGCACATGACGATGCCGGCGACCGCGCGGGCCAACTGCTGCCAGTTCGCATCGATCAGCAGCATGGTGCAGTAGCGGAGGACGATCTGGCCGCCGTGATAGCCAGCCATGTGAGCTGTTTCTTGCCGACATCACGGTGCGTTGTCCGGTCACACCGTCGGACGCTCTCGCTGGCTCGAATTCGGCACGGGCAAAACCGAGGAACGTGGCGTTCTGGGAAGCGCGTCCTGCTGATTTTGAGTAGGCCATTGCCCGTCAATCACTTGCAGCGCCTCTCTCTGCCCCGAAATCCCCTTTGTTTGACTTGGGGAGCCAAACCTTTTCTGCGCACCCCGCCCTGCGCGCTGGTTAACGCCTCTCTCCTCCCGTAACCTCGCAACTGGCCGTGTTTTCGGCACTTCCGCGTCTCCGGTTCGCCCGCCGTGTCCGGCTTGCCGCGCCGATCTGCGCCCCCGCACCGTTTGCCGGAGGCCGTTTTCTCCCCGTCTCCGAGAGAAACCAGGACTTGGTTAACAGCATCGCGAGGGTTGTCCAACCCCAGGCCGGACGTTCCGAAAATTGAACGTCCGTGTCTGGAAACGCGATACCTATGCTTCCACGGCTCGTTGTGTTTCCACCGCCTGCCGCACCTCATCAATGGCGGCGAGGACTTTGCTTTTCACGTCATCGAGGAATTCCTCTGCATCCATGTCGCCGATACCAGTGGGGATTGGGACCCAGCGCGCATAGATGCCTTCCACCGTGTTGCGCCTGTCACGCGTGCTGCCGAAACCTCGATAAGCGTAGGCGGTTTGCCATTGTGGCTGAGGCTGTTCGCGCAGACGTCGGGCGCTTAGCCTGGCAAGGCTGGTGCTCACCTTAGCTTTGATGACGTCGATCGTCTCGCGCTTCTCCTCGGGTGTCGGGTCGCCATCCCAACTCGTAGGAGTCTCCAGGAAGCGCGAGATCGCGATGCTTAAGCTCGTGAGGAGGTTGGACGCTGGTCTCAAGGGATAACCGTCGTCGAATCCCTCGGCGTAGCGCCGGGTCATCGCTTTGATGCTCTGCCACGCGTATGGACTCTCGTTGGGGTGGGTATCCAGACCGAGCCGCGCACGCCACGGCAGCCGAAACGTTTCTGCCGCTTCGCGGATACTAAGAACGAGGTGATCACTGTTGTACCGGGGGAATGCGACAGCCCGCTTCGGTTTGGGCGCGCTCTGCTCCAAACGCATGAGGAGCCGCCGGAGCTCTGGGTATGCAGGGATGGGGGTTGAGTCGTTGAGCTTACCGAGGTAGAAGACGTTACGTTCCAAGTGGTCGGTCACGAACCGGACGACCTCGGACGGCAGGCTCTTTGCGAGCTGGTTCTCAACGATGTTTCGTAGATTGTTGAACGCATGCTCGTTCTTTGCTCTGCCCCGGAGATTCGGGCCATGGACCTCGTCCATGTGCGTGAACGCGACGATGGTCTTCGTTGTTTGCCCCGCGCTCACCAGCGCTTCCAGTGCCTTCCCTACACTGAAGTCCATCGCGCTCTTGGCGCTATGCACTAGCACGATGCTGTCAACTTCGTTAAACATCCCCACAACATGGTCCGGGAGGTCAGCGGAGGCGCCTGCCTTGTGCCCGAGTCCCTCGGTGTCGATCAGGACGAGAGGTGGAGTATGTTCGACCCAGGTGGGCTGGAACGGTCCAGCGATTCTGATGCCGTTTACAAGAGGTGTGAGGAGTCGCCCCCACCTGGGCGCGCTGATCCCGGCGAAGAAGCGCAAGCCACTGAAAAACTCCCTTCGGCTGCTTGTGTCAAGCCGCCATGATCTCGGCCAACCCGTCGTGGATTTCTCGTACCGACCGAGGTTGACGATGCTGAACCGGACCCGGAGCTCTTCGAGGACGTCGCTGACGATCCCGGCGTACTCGTCGCTTTCTTCGGCCTCCGCCTGGATCAGGTCCAGCGCGCCGCTCCGATCATCTGACTCCATAGCGTCGAGCGCACCGAACTCTGTCTCAACACGCTTTCGATACTCGCGTGCCAGTGCCCAGATGCGTTGCACGAAACCTTCAACGATGGCGTGATTCCCGTTCTCGTCCGCAGTTGGTTCCTCGTCTTCGATGGCATCTTGCTCGGGGTCCGCATAAGGATCCTCGTCCTCCCCCTCACCTCTAGTGAAGTCCCCCAGGGTGTACTTGAGGCGAAACCGCATGTCGGACTGCTCCAGAAATTCTTTGGCCGTTCGATCAATGCTGTCGGTCGCTGCGCGGACGATGGCAGCAGAGACGCTCTCCTCGATTTCGAAGCGCGTCTCATGCTCGGATAGGAAGGTCACGACAGCCGTGTAGTCACCGTCGCGGAAGATAGTCTCAACGGGAAAGGTCGTGGTGCGGTTCACGCTCGTCGCAGGGAAGGCGTCGGTTCTCGGGTGGGATCCGATGAGTTGCCGCATCAAGGTGGTCTTGCCGCCGCCAGGAACCCCGAGGAGGAGGTGGCGGGAGTACCCGGTATCTCGTCCCGGGAATGGGAGTTCCGCCTCGCGCAGCGCATTGGCGCTGTGCGGCGTGGGCTCGATCTCGGCATAGAAGATTTCGAGGACACGCTCGTCGTAGCCACGGCGAGCCGCCTCCGGTCTTGCGCCTAGGGACCAGAGTGCCTCATCTCGTAGAATCTCGTTAAGTTGTGCAACAAGCCGGTCAGCCTCGGACCGGTCGCTCGTGCCAAGACCCTTGCGCATCTTCTTGCCACGACGGTTATTCGCATCCATTTTCAAGGGATGTCGGAAGTCGACAATTAGGAACTGCCGTCCGGGGTTCTCGCGGACCGACGCGGTGAATGGACCAGGCATTGTTTCTCAGACTCCTCTCGGCCCTGATGTTCCAGGGTGTGCCAAGACTAGCAGAAGGGCAGGAATCTTGTCAATAGATTCCTGGCACATCGTCGAACATCGTGAATCAAAAATATCTTGACTCTGTTCACGGCGGTGCGGGGAACTGGTTAGGTCCAAGCCGGACAAATCGCCTGCATGCGGCGTACATAGTTAACGGACGCGGCCACACGCCGCGTCGATCCCATCCACCAGACGGCGTTTCGACCGCTCAGCGGAGATCGTCGTGGGTGGTTTCCCGAAGGAGACCGCTCATGCGCCATCACAATGCCGTGCTCGATGAAGCCATCTGCGAGGTCGCCGCCATCCTCGGCGATGCACTCGTCCGCCTACTCTTTCCGAATCCGGCCACCCGGCAAGTTGACTTCCCGAAGACAGAGAGCCCTCATGTGACTGCTGGTTAACGCCATGAAGACAGAAACCCAAGTCCGAGAGGAGATCGGGGGCCTCCGCAACCTGACCACGGCGCAGCTCAAGGAGAAGTACCGATCTCCTCTCGGACTTGGGTTTCTGTCTT
>Ga0272446_1005707_pt1 | contig 13501 bp, 11 predicted proteins | sample YNPCB0061_FD_194587 | JGI IMG/M metagenome (GOLD analysis project Ga0272446, IMG submission 194587) | Hot spring microbial mat communities from Yellowstone National Park, WY, United States - YNP-CB-006-1 | ecosystem: Environmental > Aquatic > Thermal springs > Hot (42-90C) > Sediment | place...
CCAGAACCGTGAGGGATCGTCGACGGTTGCGACCCAGGAGAGTGACCCCGGCTCAGGTGGTCGCCGGGGTGATCCACTTCTTGACGTGCGGGGCGCGGTAGGCGGAGAAGCGGTCGAGCAGCGACGCGGCGTCTTTGTCGTCGAGCAGCATCGCGCGGTGAGTGGCCGAGAGCAGCCCCGCCGCCACCATCGAGTCGAGGACGCCGACCAGCCCGTCCCAGTAGTTCTTGATGGACAGTAATCCGATCGGCTTCTCGTGCATCCCGAGCTGCGCCCAGGTGAGCGCCTCGAACAGCTCGTCGAGGGTGCCGAAGCCGCCCGGCAGCGCGATGAAGGCGTTCGAGAGCTCGTGCATGCGCTGCTTGCGCTCGTGCATCGAGGTCACGATGTCGAGGCGCGTGACGCGCGGGTGCGCCAGCTCGCGGTCGACGAGCGCGCCAGGGATGACGCCGATCACCTCGCCGCCCGCCGCCAGCGCGCCGTCGGCGACCGCCCCCATCAGCCCCACGTTGCCGCCGCCGAACACCAGCCCCAGCCCGCGCCGCGCCAGGAGCTCCCCGAGGCCGCGCGCCGCCTCGACGTAGATGGGATCGTTCCCGGGGCTGGCGCCGCAGAAGACACAGACCCGAACACTATTCGCGATAGACATTAATAGCAGTTCTCCATGATGACCTCGGCCGTCCAGGTGCGCCCGGTGGTGCCGCCCTGATACTGCACGAAGAGGAGCGCGTCGCCGGTGACGACGCCGAACGGGCGCCACCCGCCCGGCGAGCCGGTCTCCGCCCCGGTGTCCTTCGGGCGATCCAGCACCGGCTGCCCCGCCTCGTCGAGGAACTGGAACACCACCGACGGGGTCTGCGCCCCGCCCAGGTGGTCGTCCCACAGCACCCAGCTGCGCCGCCCGTGCGTGACGACGTGCGGGTTCTGCGACGGGTAGAGCGTATCGGAGAGCTGCACCGTCCCCGTCTCGGCGCCCGCCTCGTCGAGGCGGTGGCACACCACCTCCTGGTTGTCGGTGGTGACGAGCTGCTGGTGGCACACCAGCCACCCGCCGCTCTCCTGGTGCGCCACCGACGGGAACGAGCCGCGCGTCGCGGGATCGCTGAGCAGCAGGTCGGCCCCCAGCCGCGCGAACGAGCGATCGAAGCGCGCCGCGTAGACGCGCGGCGTGCCCGCGCGCGCGTCGGTCCACGCCGCCATCAGCGTCCCGCAGCCGTCCCACGCGAGCTGCGGCTGCAGCGAGTTCGGCCCCACCTCGGGCAGGAGCGTCGGCCCCGAGCGCACGCTCCCGTCGGGCGCAACCAGGAGCGCGTATAATTGATAGACGTCATTGTCGGCGCCCGAGAGCACGACGGCGTAGGCGTCGCCGGTCCAGACCAGCGCGAACGAGTCGGCGGTGGGGCCGTAGAGGTCGGCGGGGTCGCCCACCTGCGCGCCGCTCTCGTCGAGCCCGACGCGCGTCAGGCGATCCATGCCCGGGCCGCCGCGATACCAGAGCTCGATGGCGTCGTTCGCGCCGCGCACCAGCACCGGGCTCGCGCCGTCGGCGGCCTTGCGCGCGCCGCTCACCTTCCCGAGGCGATCGACGACCGCGATGTAGACCGTCGCCGGGTCGGCGGCGCGCGCGCCCGCCCGCTCCCAGGTGACCAGCGTGCCGCCGCCCGAGAGGGGGAGCGCCCCCGCTCGCGTCGAGGAGCTGGAGGCGGTCCCGAGCGGCATGTAGGCCCGCGCCACCGACTGCGCGCACGCCGCCAGCTCGCCCGTCGGGCCGCACAGCCCGCCGCCGCCGTCGCCGCGGCCGAGCTCGCGGAAGCCGCAGCCGGCCACCGCGAGGACCCAGACCCCGAGCGCGAGCGACACCGATCGCATGTCCTTCATCCTAGCGAGCCCGCCCCCCGAATTGACAGGAGATGATGCGGCGCACTACGCTCGCCGATGGCGATGCGTGTCGGTGGGCTTCGTGCGGTGCTCTTGAGCCTGGCGCTGGTCGGCGCGACCCTGGCGCCACGCCCGGCGTCGGCCGCCCCGCGCGCGAACGCCGTCGAGAAGCTGGCCGACGACGCCGTCGCCGCCTACAAGGCCGGCGACTACCAGCGCGCCGTCGACCTCCTCGAGCGCGCCTACGCCGCTCAGCCGCTGACCGCGCTCCTTTACAACCTGGCCAAGGCGCACGACAAGCTCGGCAACGCCGACAAGGCGCGGTCGCTCTACCAGAAGTACGTCGCCGCCGACGACGCCGACCCCAAGCTGCGGGCGCGCGCCGAGCAGCGCGTGGCGGCGCTGCGCGGCGGCGGGGAGTCGCCGCGGCAGAAGGATCCGCCGACCACCGTCGCCACCACCGAGCCGACGACGCCGACGCGGACCCCGCCGAGCGGCGAGCCCAAGAGCCCGCCCGCGCGCAACACGCCGCCGCCGCCGCCCGAGACCGTGCTCATCACGCCGTCGACGTTCGAGCCGCCGCCGCTCGATCCGCTCGAGCGCGAGCGCCGGGCGCGCTGGCGCGACCGCGGCCTGGCGATCACCTTCGGCATCGTCGGCGTCGGCGCGATCGGCGCGGCCATCGGCCTGTCGGTCTCGGCGCTCGATCTGCAGCACCAGTTCGACCGCTCGCTCGACGAGACCCAGAAGCGCCAGCTGCGCGACGATGGCAAGACCCGCGCGCTCGTCGCCGACATCCTCTACCCCGTCGGCGCGGTGGCCATCGCGGTGGGCGCGGTCTTCCTCTGGCGCGGCCTCCGCCCGATCGACGCCAAGCACGCCGACAAGCCGACGACGCAGCTCCTGCCGGTGATCCTCCCGGGCGGCGGCGGCCTCGTCGTCGGAGGCACCTACTGATGACGTCGCCCGGCGCGCGCCTCGCGCTCACCGTCGCCGCGCTGGCCCTCGCCGCCGTGTCGGCCTCGGGATGTAGCGCGGTCCTCGACTTCGACGAGTGCCGCCGCGACGAGGACTGCGCCGGCCGCGTCGACGGCGGGACCGCCTACTGCACCAGCGACCACCTCTGCGTCGCCGAGCTCCCCACCGAGCGGCTCTGCACCTCGGGCGTCGTCCCCGAGAACCCGCCCGCGGGCGCCACCTGGATCGGCGGCTTTTTCCGTCTATCAGGAAACTCCGGCGACAAGGACACCGAGATGGCCAACGCCGCGCGCCTGGTCATCGAGCAGCTCGGCGTGGCGATGTCGCGGCCGATCGCCATGGTCCTCTGCGACACCGCCGGCTCGTCCGACGTCTCGGCGCGCTCGATCGAGAAGGCGGTCCGCGATCACAACATCGTGGCGCTCGTCGGCCCGACGACGTCGGGGTCGCTGCTCGGCGTCGTCCCGACGGTGGTGCAGCACGATCTCCTGATGGTCTCGCCGTCGGCGACCTCGCCGGCGATCACCAACGTGCAGGACAACAGCCTCGTCTGGCGCACCTGCGCCAGCGACGATCTGCAGGCGACCAAGCTCGCCCAGATCGTGCCGCTCATGACGATGACCCGCCCGACGACGGTGAACGTCACCTACGTGAACAGCGCCTACGGCTCGGGGCTCAACACCGCCTTCGTCGCCGAGTGGTCGCGCCGCTCGGGCGGGACGCCGCTGTCGGCGCGCCCCTTCGTCGAGGGCGAGGACCCGACGATGATCGTGTCGCGCCTGGCCAACGATCGCCCCGACTACTCGCTGATCGTCGCCGACAGCGACGCCACCGCGATCATGAACGCGCTCTACACGGCGCCGGCCGGCCTGGCGGCGACGCAGTTCCTGTTCACCGACGGCGCCAAGGGGCCGAACCTCTTTGGGCCGACGCCGAACCTGACGGTGCTCTCGCGCGTGCGCGGCACCGCCCCGGCCAACCCGGCGCCGACCGACCCAGTGTTCGCCACCTTCCGCCTCGCCTACACCGACCGCTTCGCCACCGACCCCACGACGACGTCGTTCGTCGCCAACACCTACGACGCCACCTTCGCGGTCGCGCTCGCCATCGCCGCCGGGTCGGAGGCGCGCCCGACGGGCGCCGTCCTCGCCGAGCGCATGGCGCGCATGTCCGACGCGCAGGGCACGCGCGTCGAGGCCAAGCCGGCCACCGACTTCACCAAGGGCGCGAGCGCGCTGGCCGCCGGCGGGCGCATCGATCTCGTCGGCGCGTCGGGGCCGCTCACCTGGGACGCCAACACCGGCGACCTCACCGAGGCGCCGATCGAGGTGTGGGGCGTGAAGACGACGGTGACGCCGCCCCAGTTCTGCGTGCTCGCGAACGGAACGCTCCCCTGCCCGTAAGGAGCGCGGCGCGCTCCCCGCGCGCGTAACGCTCGGAATTCAGATACACTATCCCGGTCGTGCTGGCGTTCCAGCAGCAGCGCTTTGGCAGCTACGTGCTCACCGCGCACCTCGGGCGCGGGGGCATGGCCGACGTGTTCCGCGCGCAGCGGACCGGCGTGGCGGGCTTCGAGCGCACCGTTGTCGTCAAGCGGATATTGCCGACGTTCAACAACGACCCGCAGTTCGTCCAGATGTTCATCAACGAGGCGAAGATCGCGGCGCGGCTGGCGCACCCGAACATCGCCCAGGTCTACGAGCTCGGCGAGATCGACGGCGAGTACTTCATGGTGCTCGAGTACGTGAAGGGGATGGACCTCCTGCACGTGCTGCGCGCGCTCGCCAAGCGCGGCGTCGACAGCCGCGCGCTGCCGCCGCCCGTCGCTGCGTACATCGCGCGCGAGACCGCGCGGGCGCTGTCGCACGCGCACGAGCACGCGCTGCAGGACGGTTCGCTGCACCCCATCGTCCACCGCGACGTCTCGCCGCAGAACATCATGCTCAGCTACGACGGGCAGGTGAAGCTCGTCGACTTCGGCATCGCCAAGGCGATGTTCTCGGTGCGCGAGGAGACGCGCACCGGCGCGCTGAAGGGCAAGGTCGCCTACATGGCGCCCGAGCAGGTCTCGGGCGAGTCGCCGGGGCCCGAGGCGGACGTGTTCGCCCTCGGCGTCGTGCTCTACGAGATGCTGATCGGGCGGCGGCTCTTCAAGGGGCAGAACGACTTCGAGACCATCAACCGCGTCAAGACGATGCCCATCCCGCCGCCGTCGCGCGTCGCCAACTGGGTGCCGCACGAGCTCGACGACGTGGTGATGCGCTCGCTCGAGCGCGAGCGGACGCAGCGCTATCGGCGCGCGGCGCTGATGGTGCGCGACCTCGACGCCTATCTGCAGAGCGCGCGCTTCTCGACGGAGCAGATGGCGGAGTGGATGGCGGAGACCTTCCCGCCAGAGTCGCGCGTCGAGGTGCCCGACGGGCAGGGCGTGTCGCCGGAGGGGGGCGGGAGCCGCTCGCGGTCGACGTTCGGGACGCCGTCGGGGTCGATGTCGGGGCGCAGCAAGAGCGGCGCGGGCTCGCTGTCGCTGGTGCCGCCCGTCGACGGGACGGTGCCGGGGACGTCGCGCGCGCGCGGCTCGGCGCCGGGCATCGGCGGGGCGGTGCGCGGGAAGCTGGTGGCGATGATCGCGGTCGGCCTCCTCCTGGCGGTGGCGGCCGGCGTCGGGGGCGCGCTCCTCGTCACCAACGCGCGCGCCAAGCGCGCGGCCGAGACGAAGACGAACGAGACCGTCGCCACGGCGCCTCCGCCGGCGACGACGACGCCCACGACCCCGACGACGGCGCCCACGACGCCGACGACGACCGCACCGACCGCGCCGACGACGGCTCCTCCGACGACGAACGCGCAGGCCGAGCCCGCGGAGCCGACGACGATCGCGCCGGCGACGACCGCCAAGACGACCACCGCGAAAACGACCGCCCCGACAACGACGGCGCTGCCGAAGGGCAAGTCGACGGCGTCGACTCCGAAGGCCGCGCCCGCCGGCAAGTCGGGCAAGTCCGGCAAGACGAAGATCGAGGCCTTCGACGACGAAGAGTCGCCAGCGCCGAAGATCCAGACCTTCGACGACTAGCGAGAGCGCCGTCGTCAGGCGCGGCGGTAGACGACGAGGCGCTCCTCACCGGCGCGGCGGGCGACCGAGTCGGCGGGCGTCTCGCTCGAAAGCTGGACGAAGCGCGGCGGGGTGAACCGCGCGGCGAGCTCGTCGTCGGTGGTGCCGAAGGGCGGCCCGCCCGGGCGCCCGTGCGCGTAGAACAGCGCGACGAGGTGGCCGCCCGCGACGAGGAGCTGCGCCACGACGTCGACGTACTCGTCGCGGCGCGCGGGGTCGATGGCGCAGAAGCAGGTGTGCTCGACGACGAGATCGTAGCGCTCGCCGTCGCCGGGCAGCGTGAAGAGGTCGCGCTGCCGGAAGTCGACGGTCACCCCCTCGCGCTCGGCCAGCGCGCGCGCGGCGGTGATTGCGTCTAGCGCAAAGTCGACGCCGACGACCGACGCCCCCGCGCGGGCCAGGGCGCGCGCCTCATGCCCGCGCCCGCAGCCGACGACGAGCGCGCGGGCGCCGCGCACGAGCTCGGGGTGCGCGTCGATCCAGCGCACGATCGGCGGCGCCGCGCGGCCGAGCTCGAAGCCGTCCGTGCCCTCGCGGTAGGTGCGTTCCCAGTAGGCGGCGTCGGAGACCGACGGCCCGCCCTCCTCGCCGGCGCGCGGCGCGCGGAACGCCACCAGCACGACGCGCGCGACGTCGCCGATGAGGCCGACGTGGGGCGCGAGCGCTGCGCCCTCGAGCCGCAGCGCCGCGACCGCCGCGCCCTCGGCCAGCGACGCGCGCAGGATCGGCCCCGCGCCGTCGGCGAACTCGACCGACAGCGCGCGGAGCTCCGCCCCGGGGGGCGTGATGGCGGCGACGAGCGGCCGGGCGGCCTCCGCCACGCGGTCGAAGAGCGCGCCATCGAGATCGCGCGGCTGCCGCTGCGCGCCCGCGCCGTCGATGAGGACGACGCGGGCGTGGCGATCGACGAAGTGCAGCTTGAGGGAGCGGAGGTCCACGGGAGCGGGAGCGGGAGCGGGTCTGCTTACGCCTTCGCCAGCTGGCGGAGGACGTACACGAGGATGCCGCCGTGGCGGTAGTAGTCGACCTCGTTCGGCGTGTCGATGCGGCACTTCACCTCGAACGTCGTCGTCTTGCCCGACTTCGGGTCGGTCGCCACCACCGTCATCTTCTTGCCCGGCGTGACGCCCTCGGCGATGCCCTTCACGTCGAAGATCTCGTGCCCGGTGAGGCCCAGCGTCGAGACGTCCTCGCCCTCCTTGAACTGGAGCGGCAGGACGCCCATGCCGACGAGGTTCGAGCGGTGGATGCGCTCGAAGCTCTTGGCGATGACCGCGCGCACGCCGAGGAGGCGCGGCCCCTTGGCCGCCCAGTCGCGCGAGCTGCCGGTGCCGTACTCGGCGCCGGCGATGACGATCGTCGGCACGCCGTCCGCCTGGTAGCGCATCGCCGCGTCGAAGATCGACATCTGCTGCCCGTCGGGCATGTGCACCGTCACGCCGCCCTCGACGCCCGGCACCAGCTGGTTCTTGAGGCGGATGTTGGCGAACGTGCCGCGCATCATCACCTCGTGGTTGCCGCGGCGCGCGCCGAAGCTGTTGAAGTCCTCGGGCGCGACCCCGTGCTCGACGAGGTACTTGGCCGCCGGGCCTTTTTTGTCAATGTCGCCGGCCGGCGAGATGTGGTCGGTGGTCACCGAGTCGCCGAGCACCGCCAGGACGCGCGCCCCGGCGAGGTCGTGCAGCGCGCCGGGCTCCTTCGAGAGGTTGTCGAAGAAGGGCGGGTTGCGGACGTAGGTCGACTTCGGGTCCCACTCGAAGATCTGCCCGGCCGGCGCCGAGAGCGCGCGCCAGGTCTCGTCGCCGTCGAACACGCCGGCGTACTCCTTCGAGAACTGCTCCGGCTTGACCGCCCTCTTGATGGTCTCCTGGATCTCGGCGTTCGTCGGCCAGATGTCTTTCAGATAGACAGGATTTCCATCCTTGCCGGTCCCGAGCGGCTGCGTCGCCAGGTCGATGTCGACGTCGCCGGCCAGCGCGTAGGCGACGACCAGCATCGGCGACGCGAGGTAGTTCTGGCGCACGAGCGGGTGCACGCGCCCCTCGAAGTTGCGGTTGCCCGAGAGCACGCTGGCGACGACGAGGTCACCCTTCTGGATGGCCTGCGCGACCTCGTCGGGGAGCGGCCCCGAGTTGCCGATGCAGGTCGTGCAGCCGAAGCCGACGAGGTTGAAGCCGATGGCCTCGAGCGACGGCAGGAGGTTCGCCGCGCGCAGGTACTCCGAGACCACGCGCGAGCCGGGCGCGAGCGAGGTCTTCACCCAGGGCTTCCGGGTGAGGCCCTTCTCGACGGCCTTCTTGGCGACGAGGCCGGCGCCGAGCATGACCGCCGGGTTGGAGGTGTTGGTGCAGGAGGTGATCGCTGCGATCACCACCGAGCCGTGCTTCGGCCCGGCGGCTTTTTCGTCAATCGCTTTATCCCCAAGGTCCTTGCGGAAGGTCTTCGGCACCTGCGACAGCGGCACGCGATCCTGCGGCCGCTTCGGTCCGGCCAGCGACGGCTCGACGGCGCCGAGGTCGAGCTCGAGCGTGTCGGAGAAGAGCGGGTCGGGCGTGTCCTTGGTGCGGAAGAGCCCCTGCTCGATGCAGTAGGCGCGCGTCAGGTCGACGACCTCCGACGGGCGGCCCGAGAACTTGAGGTAGGAGATGGTCTCCTCGTCGACGGGGAAGAAGCCCATCGTCGCGCCATACTCGGGCGCCATGTTGGCGATGGTCGCGCGGTCGGTGAGCGCCAGGTTGTCGAGGCCGGGGCCGTAGAACTCGACGAACTTCCCGACGACGTTCTTCTTGCGGAGCATCTGCGTGACGGTGAGCACGAGGTCGGTCGCCGTCGTCCCCTCGCGCAGGTTCCCGTGCAGCTTGAAGCCGACGACCTGCGGGACCAGCATCGACACCGGCTGGCCGAGCATCGCCGCCTCGGCCTCGATGCCGCCCACGCCCCAGCCGAGGACGCCGAGGCCGTTCACCATCGTCGTGTGCGAGTCGGTGCCGACGAGCGTGTCGGGGTAGGCCACGTCGTGCTCGCCGCGGAAGACGACCCGCGCCAGGTACTCGAGGTTGACCTGGTGGCAGATGCCCATCCCCGGCGGGACGGCGCGGAAGCCGCGGAACGCCTGCTGGCCCCATTTGAGGAGGGCGTAGCGCTCCTTGTTGCGGTGGTACTCGAGCTTGACGTTGAGGTCGAGCGCCTTGTCGCTGCCGAACTCGTCGACTTGCACCGAGTGGTCGATGACCAGGTCCATCGGCGCGAGCGGGTTGATCTTGTTGGGGTCGCCGCCGAGCTTCTTGATCGCGTCGCGCATCGCCGCGAGGTCGACGACGACGGGGACGCCGGTGAAGTCCTGCAGGAGCACGCGCGCCGGGCGGTAGGCGATCTCGCGATCGGGGACCCACTTCGGGTCGTAGTCGAGGAGCGCGTCGATGTCCTCGGCGCGGACGGTGCGGTTGTCCTCGTTGCGGAGCAGGTTCTCGAGGAGGATCTTCAGCGAGAACGGGATCCGGTCGAGCTTCTGCTTGTCGCTCGAGAGGGCGTTGAGCCGGTAGATCGTGTACGACTTTCCACCGACGGTGAGGGTGCCGCGCGTCTTCCGCGAGTCGAGGCTCTTGTCGTGCATGGCCGCCTTGTAACGGTCTTTGACGCACGCCGCAAGACCGTCGACTCTGGTAAAGTCGGGTGGTGGGCCGCTTCACGACTGCTGCCATCGGCGCAGTCCTGATCGTCGTCGGGGTGTTGGGGGGAGGGGTCGGGCGTGCCGACGGTCCGACGGTGCGGCTGCGCCTCGGGGCGGTCGCGCCCGAGGGGACGGCCTGGGCGCGCCTCCTCAAGGCGTTCGCCAACGACGTCGCGCAGGCGACCAACGGCGCCGTCCAGATGAAGTGGGTGCTGGGCGGCATCGCCGGCGACGAGACCGAGTCGATGGAGCGCGTGCGGCGGGGGCAGCTCGACGGGCTCGCGGGCGCGATGTTCTGCGAGCGGCTCGCGCCGTCGCTGAAAGTGGTGCGCGTGCCGGGGATCGTGCGCACGCGCGCCGAGTATCGCCACGTGATCTCGCGGCTGCGGAGCACCGTCGAGGCGGAGATGGCCAAGGAGGGCTGGGTGTCGCTCGGCGTGACCACGCTCGGCGAGGACCAGCTCCTCACGCGACGGCCCTTCCGCACGCTCGACGAGCTGCGCGGGATGCGCATCTGGGTGTGGAACCTCGACGACGTGCTGCTCGCCTACTTCAAGGAGCTCGGCGTCGAGCCGGCGGCGATGCCCCCGGCGGACGCGGCGCGCGCCTTCGACGACGGGCGCTCGGACGGGTTCGTGGCGGTGCCGTCGGCGGCGCTGGCCTATCAGTGGACGATCCGCGCGCGCAACTTCGCGCGGCCGCAGCTCGGCTGGCTGCCGGGCTGTCTGGTGTTCGCGCAGCGGGCGTTCGACGCGCTCTCGCCGGCGCACCGCGAGATCGTGCGCACGGCGGCGGCCAAGCTGACCGCGCTCACCGACGAGGCGGGCGAGCAGATGGACGATCAGCTCGCGGGGGGGCTGCTCGCGCGCCAGGGCGTCACCATGGTGCCCGTCGACGAAAAGCTGCGCGCGGCGCTCTGGGCGGCGGGCGAGCGGACCACGGCGCGGCTGCGCGGGCCGACGCTGCCGGCGGCGCTGGTGAGCGCGGTCAACGGCTGGCTGGCGGAGCTGCGACAGCGGGCGCCGGCGGCGCGCTGACGCACGCGCCGGGCCCGTCGGGGAAGGCGGCGCGCCAGGCGCGGCGCGCGTGCGCGGGGACGAAGGCGAGCTCGGGCGCGTCGCGATGGAGCTGCGCCAGGGTGGCGACGACGCGCTCGCTGGCGGCGGGATCCTGATTGGTGCCGGCGAGGAGCGGCGGCTCGGAGAGCGCGCGCTCGAGGCCGCGCCAGTCGTGGACCGCGTCGCCGACGTGGAACAGGCGCAGCGAGGGCGACAGGTTGACGAAGACGCCGACGGAGCCGGGGGTGTGGCCGGCGAGCGGCACCACGACGACGCTGCCGTCGCCGAAGAGGTCGGCGCTCTCGTCGAAGATCTCGTAGGGCTGGCGGGCGAAGTCGATGGGCGTCATGTGTCCGTCGAGGCGGGCGACGTGCGCGGGGATGAGGCCCTCGACCATCCGCCCGCGCGCGCCGTTCACCCAGGCGATCTCGGCGGGCGCGAGGAGGACCGCCGTCGACGGGGGCAGATCGACGAGCCCGCCGACGTGGTCGAGGTGCGCGTGCGTCGGCAGGAGCAGCACGCGCGCGGGATCGGCGCCAACGGCGGTGAGCGCCTCGGCGATGGAGCGCGACGGCGCGAGGGCGCCGGGGACGGCGCGCATCCACAGCCACTTGGTTTTGCGATAGACGGAAATCTCCTCGGCGAAGCGCGACGAGTTCCCGGCGTCGACGAGGAGGTCGCCCTTCACCGGGTGGCGCACGAGGAGGCCCGAGGCGGTGTTGTCGAGGAGCCTGGCGGTCTCCAGCCAGCAGGCGCGCAGCCCCGACGGGAGCGCGTCGAGCGGCGGGCGGACGCGGGTGTGGGGCGGCGCCGGCGGGAGCGCGTGCCGCCACTGGAACAGGTAGAGCGCCCACGCGCCGACCGCACCGACGAGGGCCAGCCCGGTGAGCGCGAGCAGACGACGACGGCGACGGCGACGGCGCGGCGGCGCGGGCGGCGACATGGCCGCAGCGTACCGCGGTTTCAGGTGGCGGCGGCCGGGTGCAACAGCGACGAGGCGAGCGGCGGGCTGAGCGCCTGCGCGAGGCGGCCGAGCCGGGCGCGCCAGCCGAGGGCGACGGTGCGCTCGCGGCGCTGGATGGCGTGGACGACCCGGCGGGCGTCGTCGCGGACGCCGGCGGCGTCGACGGGGCCGGCGATCACCGTGGTCACGTGGACCCCGCTGCCGCGCAGATCGGCCTCCAGCCCCTCGGAGAAGCCGACGGTGGCGAGGCGGTTGGTCAGGGTGACGAGCTGCCCCTCCTCGCGGGCGCGCATCTGCGGCAGGAGCGCGGAGGTCGTGTGGACGACGCCGGCGGCGTCGAGCGTCGTGCAGTCGTTCACGAGGACATCGACGTGCTCGACGCGCGCCGTCACCTCGGCGACGGCGCGATCGACCGCGCCGCGCGACGCGAGATCGCAGGCCACCGTCGCCACCTCCATGCCGCGCGCGGCCAGATCGGCGCGCGCCTCGTCGAGCGCGGCGGCGTCGGGGCCGATCAGCGTGAGCCGCGCGCCGTGGCGGCCGAGCTCCCGCGCGACCTCGATGCCGAGCCCCTCTCGACCGACGCCAGCGACGAGAGCGACGCGGCCAGCGAGCGGGTGCGGGCGGCGCAAGAGGCGCACGCCGAGGACGGCGAGGCCGGAGGCTCCGGCGACGGCCCCGGCGGTGGCGGCGGCGATGCGGAGCGCGCGGTGGTGTCGAGGGTCACGATCACGCCGGAGCCAGGGGAGGCGCATGGGCCGGGGAGATGCAACCGCCCGACCAGATCGTTTCGCCCGGTCCGACGTAGGATCGAGGGATGCACGCGCTCGCCCTCGTCGTCGCGCTCACCTTCTCGGCCGAGCTCGGCCTGGCGCTGCCCGACCGCGGGATCTTCCCCGATCTCGACGGGACGGTGACGCTGGCGCCCCCCGCCACCGTCGCCGCGCCGCGGCTGCGCGCCGACGCGCAGCATGGGCTGGTGACGCTCTACGACGGCGACGACCCGCTGACGGTGTGGCGCGCGCGCGTCCCCGCCGACCTCCGCGGCGCGACGCGAGCCGAGGTGCTGCCGCGGCTCGAGCTCGCCCCCGCGGCGCTGGCCGCGCTGCGCGCCGCGACGACGGACGCCACCCCGGTCGTCGTCGGTGCGCCGCCGCGCCGCGAGGATCGCGACGGCGACGGCATCGTCGATCGCCTCGACATCCTCGTCGGCGCCAAGAAGCTCCTCGCCAACGGCGCCAAGTACATCGAGCGATATGTGTCCATCAGTTATCCGGGCGGCGACGTGCCGCGCTCGGAGGGGGTCTGCTCCGACACGGTGATCCGCGCGCTGCGCAACGCGGGGATCGATTTACAAAAAGAGGTCCACGTCGACATCCTGGCCGCGCCGAAGGCCTACCCGATGGTCGAGAAGGTCGACGCCAGCATCAACCACCGACGGGTGAAGACGCTCCTCCCCTGGTTCCAGCGCCACTTCGCGACGCTGCCGAAGGGGACGCCCTACCGCCCCGGCGACGTCGTCTTCTTCGACACCTTCCCGTCGAAGAGCGGCCCCGACCACCTCGGCGTGGTGAGCGACCGCGCCGCGCCGTCCGGCCAGCTCTTCGTCATCAACAACTGGACCGACGGCGCCACCGACGCCGAGATGGATCTCTTCTCGTTCGTCCCGGTCACCCACCACTTCCGCGCGCGCTGACCGTCGCGGTGGTGGTGGGTGATTTTTGTTTTACAGGATCTCCTCCATCAGAACTCCCCTCCTCCACTCCTCCCCGTAAACGGAAGCGTCGCGAACGCCACCACCGTCACGGTCGAAGCGCGGTGGCGGCGGGGAGGGGGCC